>Ga0126342_10014096_pt1 | contig 14129 bp, 18 predicted proteins | sample Cyp1metagenome_FD_92528 | JGI IMG/M metagenome (GOLD analysis project Ga0126342, IMG submission 92528) | Coral microbial communities from Lord Howe Island, Old Settlement Bay, Australia - Cyphastrea 1 metagenome | ecosystem: Host-associated > Invertebrates > Cnidaria > Coral ...
ATATTTATATTCATACATATATATATATATATATTTACATATATATATATATATATATGTACATATATAAATAATATATATATATATGTATTTGCATACAGATATATAGACAAATATAAATTTATATACATATATATACATATACAAATGTGTATATGTAGATATATATATATATATATCATACATCTATATATATATAAATAACAATGCATACATACATAATAGATATATATATATATTGTACGTGTATGTGGTTATTTAAATATATGTACATACAAATATGTATATATATATATGTCTACATATATGTTTTGGTTTTTACATATATATCGTTCCCATTACATCCCCGTGTTTATCCCCCTTAGACACACAAGTGTCGCGTCACTAGTAGCGTCTCCACATCGACCTGCCTGCGGCGATGCCTGCGGCGTCACAGTGAAATTAATGTCGATGGCTGAAGGCCAGGTTCCCTGGGCTTCTCGACCTGCCTTAGCTCTTGGAAGCGTTCGTCGGTCATGTGATAAAAAGGTGAGGGCTGGATCCCAACCGTTTTTGGATGATTATAGGACCTAATGTTAAAATATACATAATACCTATCTAAGTTGGATGGGTTAACACTAATGACTCCTATCCCAATAACACTAATAATTCTAAAAGTATGGTTAATATCCCACGTTGTCAATAACATTCAATAACATTAATGGTTGGGATCATGTTGTATTTGATGGCTCACAATCAAACATGGCACAGGCTGGAAAATCCACCATGTACTTCGAGGGTATACGGCTGAGTCGCTGAGTCCTGGCATCTGCCCATGTATGGTCCCCCCCGTTGATATTGCAATCGCCAAATAACTGGCCAAAACACTGTAAATTACGCTACAAAATGCAACAAGAGATGTCCGGGGTAGACATATATGCATATATATATATACGTATATAGATACATATATATATATACATATATATACATACATATATGTGCACATATGTTTATACATTCATTTATATATATATACATATACATATATATATTTACATATAAATATATATATACATATATATATATATATATATATATAAATACACACATATAAATACACATATATATATACATATGCATAATGTACATATACATATAGGGACCATCACCATCTCGGGGGCAGGGGGGGACCACCAAACGCTGGGCAATAAATAAATATATATATATATACATACATATGTATGTGTATATATATATATATTTACACCTATGAATACACATGTATGTATATATATATGCATATATATTTTTTACAACATGTTATTCCCGAGTTTTTGCGATGGAAGTTAGATATATGCATGAGATGGATATGGATTATAGCACCACTTATGTACCAGTTGCAACCGGGTTGGAAACGATTTGTACAATCCCCGCAACTAGCAGTAACTAGCAAGCACCCTAAGAGAAAGATAGGATGGATTTTGAAAAAAAGTCTAGGTCGCAAAACATGTTTTCCAATAAACTGGCACAGTCTATGCTGGTTGGAAGCATGGAAACTGGACAACAACCCATGTTTTAACTGGTTTCGTCATATGTCAAGGGTAAAAAATGGGTTGGAAAGCACGCACCCAGTGGTATTCACATCCAAGTATAGAGTGGTGAACTTCGGCCACGTCATGGGGTGATAGGACTTATAGAAACAAGAAAAATCATAAAATATGTGATATGAAACCTATATAGTATACGTATTCATCTGGATTCATCTGGTGCTTTTAGGCCCGTCGCAGGGCAAATAATGTCAGTTGATGGGGACTCTGGTTCTTGGAGATACGGACATGGGTCCGAAAAAAGCGAAACCCAACATCCCCCAAAAAGGTGGGGCAGGGTGAAATTGATCATATGGGCATCCCCGATTCTCATATTCTTTTTGGAAGGCGTACAAATGCTGGAAGAAGAGTATAGAAGAGTCAAAATATGTCAAGAGATGGGAAAGGGTCAAAAACACTGTATCCCTTCTGTTCGCATGAAAATTGCTTGGGTTTACGGAGTTTACGGATGTTCATCCACGATCCATCCCCTATCTGAGGTATGGTCAACCCGCATTTGGAATTCACCTTTGCTGGTGTTGTTGAATCCCTATTGATGGACGACCATTCCCCATTATGGTTAATGTGGTAAAGTCAATGCCATAAACCTACCATTTGGGGATGTGGTTTACCACCCATTTGTGTTGATGTTGGGGATGGTTTACATTTGGTTTTACCACACTATATTATATATAATTACACATCTTGTTTTCCATGTTCTATCTTTCAAGATCCAAGATGCTTAGAAGAATCTTTTGGATCGACTTTGGTGATGCTTTTCGCCTCACCTTCTTCGATCTCCGGCATGATTCTGCGCACCTCACGGCCAGAAACTCGTCACAGACTTGTCGCAGAATTGGGTGTGTCTGAGAATGTTTACCAATTTAGTAGGGAAAATCATGTTTGGCTACTGAATTTTGGGGTACCCAATTTTCAGAACCCAAATTGTGACTCCCCGGCGTCGCCTGAAAGCCGAATGGGAATGGGAATCAATGTAGGACCCTTCCAACACCATGGTGCTTTACTCATCAACAGCCAGTGATGACCGTTTCCTGGATTTCCCGACATCATGTGTCAATTGATTTCACCTGCTGAAAACAATGTTGTTGAACCTGTCTTACCACTCACACCCTATAGATCCTATAGTAAGTTACCACAGCTATTGAAAATCACCATGTTTAATGATAGGTAAATCATTGAAGTAAATGGACGATTTTCCATACCAAACCCATTTTTTTTGGCTATTTCCGAAATTTACCCAAATGTTCCTGTTAAACCCATGATTTTCCATAGCTGTCAAATGACCAGAGGTAAAGACGGACCAGAGCCGAACCGGGGTTCACCGAAACCGATGCCGCTGCGATCGTGATCCCAAGGGACTAGTACCCGCAGATAGGGACTCCTTTGTGCCAGCTGCTTCAAAGCAAAACGCTTCTGGTCGTCGGTCATGTCAGATTCCAGAACCTCCGCAAAAAAAATCTCCGCTATGACAATAATAACGATGATGATGATGATGGTGGTGATGATGATTATGACTATTATGATGATGATGATGATGATGATAATGATGATGATGATGATGATGGTTATTATTCTTTTGATAATGATGATTATGGTTATGATGATGATTATGATTATTATGATGGTGAATTTTTAGATGACGCTTATTATGATGACGGTTATGTTTTTGATAATCATTATGATGATGGTGGTGATGATGATGGTGATGATGATTTGATGATTATTATAATGAGGATGATCATTTTTATGGTGATTGTTATTAAAATGATGATGGTTGCAATGATTATTATTTGTTGATGATGATTCTTAATATGATGATGATAAATACTATGTTGATGATGATAACTAATATTATTATTATGATGATGATGGTGATTGTTATGATGATGATTGTTCTTATGATGGTGCTTATTATGAGGATGCTGATTATTTTAATGATGATGATGAAAATAATTAAGATGATTACTATGTTGATGATGATGATGATGATGACTGTTATTATGATGGTGATGTTGACTATGATTATGATGCTGATGATGATGATGATTAAGAAGATGATGGTCATTGTGATAATGACGATGATTATAATGATTAAAATGATTATAATGATTATAATGATGATTATAATGATTATAATGATGATTATAATGATGATTATAATGATTATAATGATGATGATGATTATTATTATGCTGATGGTTGTGAATTTAAAGATGAATGTTATTATGTTTCTGGTGATGATGATCATGATTGTTATGATGATGATTTTTTTTTTTATCATGATGACGATTTTATGATGATGATCGTTATCATCATGATGATGGTTATTATTACTGTTATTTCAGTAATGATGGCTCTAATCATAATTTTGATGATGCTTCTTATTATGGTGATGGTGATTATAATGACGATCCTGATTATTGCATTTTGATGCTGGCCGTGGTTATGATAATTATTATGATTATCATATTGTTTTTGATCAGAATAATAAATATTATTATGTATGGTGATTATGGTTAAAAATGGCGTTTATATTGTAATGATGATTCTGATAGTAATAATGATGATGGTTATGATTCTGATGATAACGATTACGACTATTTTGATTTGTATTGTGATGATGATGATTTCTATTCTGATGATTGTTCTTATACTGATTATTACTATGTCAGTCAATATGATGATGATTATGATGACTAGTACGATAACGATTACAATGATGATGGATATACTATGATGGTGACGATTATGGTGATTATTAATGTGATGATGATGTTGATGATGATCGTGATCGTGATGGTGATGATGGTGATGGTGGATGTGATGATGATGGAGATCATGATGATGATGATGATGATGATGATGATGATGATGATGATGATGGGGGTGATGATGATCATGATGATGATGCTAAAGGTAATGATGATAATGATGATGATGGTGGTGGTGATGATGATGATGATGGTGTGGATGATGATGATGTTGATGATGATGATGATGATGGTGATGGTGATGGTGATGATGGTGATGGTGGTGATGGTGATGGTGGTGATGGTGGTGATGGTGGTGATGGTGGTGATGGTGGTGATGGTGGTGATGGTGGTGATGGTGGTGGTGGTGGTGGCGGCGATGGTGATGGTGATGGTGATGTTGATGTTGATGGGGTTTTAATAGGAAAAACATCTGTAGATGGAGTTCATTAACCAGAATTTCCAGGTTAGATGTCCATGATGAAGTTTTGATCAGAAAATCATCTGTGCATGGCGGTCATTGATTATTAACCACAATTTCTAGGTGTCGTACTTGTTGGCTCACCCTAGGAATAGCTCCAGAGGGTCAAATCCAGTGAAATAACTGAACTGGGCGATCACCCTGCTTACCATGCTGAATGAACTGGGGTGAACTAATAAGCCACTTACTCACTGGGCTCAGCCACCAAGTAGCCACGATGGAGTGGGGGAAACGTGGCGTAATTGGAGTATATAGTTATCCATTTTTCCATGTACCTTAGATGTTTTACCTACTACACATTTTAATGGCGAGTTTCCATGTTGATGTGAAATTACCAAAGAGTACTTGTTGGTTCATTCACCATCCCTCCAGTCCCCCGATCCATCGATCCCTCTCTCCATCCGTTTTAGCCACAGGTCCCCTCGTATCTACATATACACAATGCTCCCCAAGGCATACACGTCCAAATCCCTCTGAGCCTCTAGCATTGTCTAAAATTGAAAGAAAAGAACATTCAAACCACTGATCACAAACTTCCAATCTTTACTGTTAAGACGTCTAGAGGCGTTCATTCATTGGAAAATCGAAAACAATTAGTAATATGAAAAACGGACAAAAAACAAACAAACAAAAAAACAAACCACAATAAAATTAAAAAATCGAAAGACAAAAAAGAACCTAATTGCGCCAGGGTGCTTTGTAGTTGTTTCTTTTTGGTTTTTTGTTTCTGATGTTTCTTTTTTTCCCTCGGGAGACTCCGGAATTCTAAACTTGCATTGTTCCTTAGCAAAAAAAACGAAAAAGAAACTTAAAAAAATAGTGCTCTGCATATTCGTGCTTCTAAGTTTTCGAATGAATGCGGTTTTACTATGAATATGCAATGCACTCTGTCGCAATTTGCTTCTTGAAGTTTCTTTTTTTCGTCTCTTGTGTGTTTCTTTCGTGTTTTTCCGCTTTTTTTTCTAAGGCAAAATTGGATTCCGGAGTCTCCCGAGGAAAAAAGAAAGAAACAAAAAAGAAATAAATTACGACAGAGTGCTTGCATATTCGCGTTTTCAAATTTTCCAATGAATGCAGTTTCCCAATGAATATGCAAAGCACTCTGTCGCAATTTGCTTCGTTTTATTCCTTTTTTTCTTTGTCGTTTCTTTTCTTTTGTTTTGTGTCGTTTTTTCTAAGGAAAAATGCAGATGTGGAATTCCGGAGTCTCCTGACCTGAGGAAAAAAGAAAACACATACAAAGCACCCTGGTGCAATTTGCTTCTTTTTTGCTTTTTCATTTTGTATTTTTGTTTATTTTTGTGCGTTTCTTATTCAGTTTCTGGTTTCCAATAAAATTAAGCATGTTGCGTCTTAACTTTACTGATGGTCGATCTTCCCGGTTGGTTAAACATAATTACTGGGCTAATTCTATATGTTTTGATTGCTGAATCAATCCACTAATTGTTTGATGCTGAAATCCCCATTGTTCTTGGTTAAACTCCCCTGTGTTGACGGTTCAACCACCAATGTTTACTGCTTTTAATTTAGAACAATAATTTTTCAGGTCATGAAGACACCGTCTTCATAGAAATTGTCACTATTACAGCACCCCATTCATCCATCACCCTAGACATGGCGAAACTCCAACAACCACGGTCGCCTGATTCACGGACTTGCGATAACCAGAGCGAACACCTTTTGGCGGGCGCTCAGCCGTGGTGGGATCAGTCAAGTGCTCCTCGTTGTGGCAAAAAGGACCTGAGACCAGCCCGAGACTCATAAATGAAGCTCCCGGCGTTCCAAACATCAAAAATGCGCAGGAATGGGTATATTTGCTGGGTTTCTGATTTTGATATTGGGGATGATGGTATTACTGGGGATATGATCACTATCAGATGATGGTGATGTTGAGTATATGAGGGTGATATTGGGATATGGTTCAAATAATATACCAACTACATATATATATATATATATATATAACCGGGTGGTATAACCCCTTTCATAACTCACCAATTGAAATTTTGGATCCTACTCATGGAGACGCCCAAGAAAATAGTGGCATGTTTGTTTAAACTTAAGGGAAGAAAATGATCTGCAGGTGGTCTTAAATTCAAATTTTGATCCATAGCCATGTAGCCATCATGTGCTTCTAGCCATGAGCATTCACCAGTCACTCTGGAAAAACTGTGCAATTTGTCCCCTCAGGGTGTGGCTACCATCCTTAATATCCTAGGCTCGGTGGTATTCTTCAACAGAAACCCTCAAAGTTCATGGTAAAAACGATTGGCTTTCGGTAAAACATCCGTGGAAAATCCCACCGATCAATAGCAGCAATTGTAGTCTCTACCAGGTGGCAATCAGCTTTGTTGCGACAACCACTCGAAAAAGTGATAAAGCGACAGGGTTTGCACCTCAGATCGACCACCAAACACAAATCCACAAAAATATACCAGGTAACAAACGACTCGAACATCCTACAATTTCCAACTGTTCTGCTCCCATTTTTCGAATAATGAAACATCGATACCTCCCCTAATCCTACTTGAAACCCCAGAGTTTCTTGGATACTGGCATCCCAATTTCCAGCAGTTCCCAGTGGAATTTCATTTAATTTCATACCAGGTGGTGAATTATCACGATTGCCACGCCTGGGGGTTCGGGGGATAAATAAGCATTCGTGCTCAGTTTTACGGAATGCATCGCTCACTTCCAATAGATACTTAGGGGTGTCAAAATATGGGGTACATACTCCTAATTCACTGGTTTTATCATCACTAGCAAACATAAAAACATTACAGAAACATCTCTTTTGAGCAATGGTGATGATAATCATTCGATTGATCCAATGGTATCCGAATCCAACAACCCTGCGAAAAATAAAAACACAAAAATTCAGGAGTTCAAACAAATTTGTGAAAGACATTGAAAATGCTGAGAATTATGACAGATGATCAAGGCCAATACAAGGTTTAAACCGAACGCTCCACACGTCCACACGCAGCTGCCACATGAAAATGATGATTCAACTTGCCCCAGTCTTCTTCATCAGTAGGAATGAAGCGTGGGAGGTTTCACTCGGTTTGTTCAAGGGATTGTCTATGTACGGGAAACCATGTGTTTTTGCCATCAAAGCAAAGGTTTTTTTGAGGTAATTTCACTGGGAATCCTACGCGCTAAACCGAGGTGTCCATGTTCTGAACGAGTTCAAAGTTGCTGTTCCAATGCCTTGTTCCGGCAAGTGGTTTCATGATGGGAGTATCTGAGCTTTTGATATATTAGTACCACGATGATATGGGTGTGTCTAAAATGAGGACACCCATGAGTTTTTACACCGGCAAGGGGCCCCAAGCAGTGTGCGTGTGTGTGTGTGAGAGGATAGTGTATGATAATGTTGAGGATGACGACGATGATGATGAGGAGGAGGAGGATGAGGAGGAGGAGGATGATAATGCTGCGGACGATGATGTTGAGGATGATGATGTTGAGGATGAAGAGGTGCAGGGTGATGATGTTGAGGATGATGAGGTGGAGGATGAGTTTGAGGATGATGATGATGATGAGGAGGATGAGGATGAGGTTGATAATGCAGAAGATGAGGTGGAGGTGGAGGATGATGATGCTGAGAAATTGAGAAGGAGGAAGTCGATGATGTTGAGGATGATAATGTAGAGGAGGAGGACGAAAAGGATGATAATGTTGCGGAAGATGAGGTGGAGGATGATAATGTTGATCATGATGGTGTCAAAGGGGAGGAAGATAATGATGTTGAGAATAATAATGTGGAGGAGGAGGAAGGAGATGACGATGTCGAGGATGACGATGTGGAGGAGGAGGACCGATCCCAAGACCGCGACCCACAGTTTGTGCGAGCCTGCGCAGTCGAAATGCACATGGACATGTTGCACGAGCCATTTTATGCAAGAATTCTGACGAATTTATGCCCCAGATTAGGTTCACGCTTTGTGCGAGCCCGCGCAGTCGAAATGCACATGGACAAAACACAAGAGTCAGTTTTTTGCGGAAATTTGCAGGGAAAACGCCGCGCCCCAGAGTGAGCACCCTGATCAAGAACCGGCCTTAACCCCTACCGTAAGAACCCCTCAGTGTGGATGCACTGTATGGGGAAAAAAGGGAAAAAGATGCAGCCCACGAACCCGAGTGCTTACACATATGTTAATGGTACAGATGCCAAAACGGAGAGAAAAAGCTCATAGATGTTGCAACCCGTGGCTGCAAGTCTGGTGTGGAGTGTGCAGTGTGGAGTGTGGAGTGTCACGTGTAAAGTGCAAAGTGCGCATTCTAAAAGTGTAGAGTGTAGAGTGTGGAATGTCAAGTGCAAAGTGTAAAGTGTGGAGTGTAGAGTGTAGAGTCTAGAGTGTCAGGTGTAAAGTGTGGAGTGCAAAGCGTACAGTGTCGAGTGCAGAGGGTGGGGTAATGAAATTGTAAAGAGCAAAGTGACGAGTGCAAAGTGTAGAGTGCGAAGTGTAAAGTATAAAGTGTGGAGGGTCACGTGTAAAGTGTAGAGTGTAAAGTGTAGAGCGTCAAGCGTATATAAAGTGTAAAGTGCGGAGTGTAAAGTGTAGAGTGTAGAGTCTGCATCGAATGTCAAGTGTGAAGCGCGAAGTCTGGAGTGTAAAGCGTAGGCGTAGAGTGTGGAACATAATGTGGACAGTGCGAAGAGTAAAGTTTAGAGTGCGGAGTGAAAAGTGCAAAGTGTAGAATGTAGAGTGCGCAGTGTCAAGTGCAAAATATGAAGTGTGAAGTGTAAAGTGTAGAGTATGGAGTGCAGAGTGCAAAGTGTAGAGTGTGGAATATAGAGTGTACAGTGTGGAGTGTAAAGTGTAAAGTTTAGAGTGTGGAGTGTAAAGTGTAGAGTGTAGAGTGTGGAGTGTAAAGTGTAAAGTGTAGTGTGTGGAGTGTAAAGTGAAGAGTGTGGAGCGTGGAGTGTAAAGTGTAAAGTGCAGAGTGTAGAGTGTACTGTGTCCCAAATACTGCGCCCAGAGGATTGAGACGAGACATGTTGGAGCCTCAAAACGAGCATTTCGTGCGAGACTTCCTCACATGTTCACACTTTCTAGCTACAAAATCGACGTTTTCCTGCGAGTTTTCTCATGCACCCCTAGATTTGCTACGTCAAAATCGATGTGCAGCGCTTCCGTCAATTTTCAACACATCTCCAAAAATGCCACGCCTGCCATGGAACCTGCGCGCTGCCACCACTTGACGCGCCCTGGCAATGCGATTCGCAAAAAGCACTTATAACACGACACGTCGGAAGTGCTGCACCTGCCACGCAAAATGACGATGGAGGTCTCCAAAATGCTTCGCTGGTGAACCAAGTTTTAAGCATACAAAAGTGATGTTAATCCCCTCATACTGCGGACATCATCCCCAATTCAGACGCTTTTTGCTTGCTCAGACTCCCATGTTTATACGGATGTTGATGCATGAAAGTCCAATTTTTCATAGCGTATACTTTTTTGGAATACCCCACTGCCTCCCAAAATATACCGAAGCACTGCCCTGAGTAGTGCAGGCTGGACCCCACTGATGTGGCGACGTTTTCCTCAATGATCAGACCACTCAAAATGTGGCCACGTCCGCGGCTTGGCCCTCCTGCGTTTTTGCTGGGATCTCAGACGGCTCAAACGGCTCAGAATCTTCAATGGATAAAAACCTGTGTGTGCATATAAAGATATGTGAATAAATGTACACATAAGTGGGCATATCCCATAGATGACTGGGCAAACCAAGTTTATCATTTAGCTATGAATCTCTTAGGATAGGATGTGCAAATGCACAGTGGAAAGTCTTCTTGGATGACCCGGGTAGGTTGAGTGGTGAATAGCCAAGGTTCGAGCCCAAGGTTGCCAAAAAACCTTCTGTTTAGGGGTATCCCTATGTATCCCTATTAATTCATACGGGGAAACTACGATAAATTTGCTATAAAAGAAATATGTATATATATATATATATATCTCTATCTATCTATCTATCTATCTATCTACTTTTCCGCACGATTATAGAAGATATTCAGAGATATGTTTAAATAGAAGATGGTTTTGGGGGTGCGGCCAAAAGCATTTTAAACAGAAGATATTGCAGAATGCAAAAGTAGCTCAAATGACCAAATATCCACAATCAACCCCTCAACATTGGGATGATCTTTGCAATATCTTCTATTGAAAAATCCTTTGTCCCACTGCCATTTTGTCTAGTTTTGGCAAGGAAACTATAAAATCAATAGAACATTGACACCTGGACTCGGGTGAACCCCCGAAAGTGGGAGTGCAAAAGTACCCCCCGAAGTGGGACCCGGCGGGAGGTACTTTTGCAGTCTCACTTTCGGGTGGAGTTCGGTGAACAAAATATGTAAAAAAAAAACTTGGGTTTTTAGCTCTTTTGATTAAGGGATGGCGATTCAAACCCCTTTTCAAATAGAAGATGGTCGAAGGAAGTTTTGAAGTCAAACTCCCGACAACATGGACAGATGAAAAGCAGAGATGGGAAGAGTCAGAGAAGAGAAGAGAAGAAGAAAGAAGATCAAAAAGAGAAGATCAAAAAGAGAAGATCAAAAAGAGAAAGTCTCCGAAAAAAGATCCAGGTGCGCGAAAAGGTAGGAGAGTCGCGAAACACTGTGTTTTCCAAGATTTGTGGCTCCGGAGGGTCGAAAAGTAGGCTCGCTAAAGCGGCGGGTGCGGGCTGGCCAGATGAGAGATGAAAAATTGCACGCCGTTGTGGCACGAGGCACATTTCAAAGTCAAAAGTGTCCAAAACTGACTGGTTCGGAGCACAATTGGAAGTTGAGATGTCGAAAAAGTGCACGCCGTCATGGCGCGAAGCACATTTCCAAGTCAAAGTGTCAAAAACTGACGGGTGCGGAGCCAGCTGGCCAGATGAGAGATGAAAAATTGCAGGCCGTTGTGGCGCGAGGCACATTTCAAAGTTAAAAATGTCAAAAACTGACTGGTTCGGAGCACAATTGGAAGTTGAGATGTCGAAAAAGCGCATGCCGTTGTGGCGCGAAGCAAATTGCCAAGTCAAAAGTGCAAAAAGCTGAGGGGGTCCGAGCACTTTGTCGTTTCGCGTGGCAAGCGCAAGGGATTGTGCACCTTGTCGTGCACCTAGCCAAAAGCGAGCAAGACATGAGGGTTTTGTAGCAGTTTCAAGAACAATGGCAGGCGTGGGACAGATGCAGAGGATCTGGCAAGATGCATTTCGCGTGGCACGCGCAGTACACGAGATATGTTCATCTGAGCTGTTAGGAGGTCCGGGTGCCGATTTCCTGCGTGGGGTTGCATTTTGGAGCATCAGGTCTTCAGTTTTGGGAAGATGATTTTGCATCACTTTTTCGTGGCAGGCGCAGCACTTTAGACAGATGGAATGGAAAAACCGCAAAACGCATTGGCACGAGAAGGTCAGCTTTGCAGTCAACTCTCCATTTCGAAGGAAGTCTCGCAGAATTGTTTCGTTTTTGACGTTGTCAACTTCGAAAATTGAGGAAGTCTCGCAGAATTGTTTTGTTTTTGTTGTTGTCAAGTTCAAAAATTGAGGAAGTCTCGCAGCAATGTTTCGTTTTTGAAATGCTACGTTCAAAAATTGAGGGGGTCTCACAAAATAGCCGCATTTTCAAGAATGCAGATAGACAGGCAGACTCAGACAGACAGACAGACAGACAAACAGACAGACAGACAGACAGATAGGTAGGTAGGTAGATAGATAGATAGATAGATAAATAGATTAGGTAGATAGACAGACAACTACAACTATTACAACTACAACTACAACTACAGCAGCAGCAGCAGCAACAACAACGAGGACGACGACGACGACGACCACCACCACCACCACCACCATCACCACCACCACCACCACCACCACCACCCACACGAGAGTACACAACACTACAGTACACTACTATACACTACACTAGTTACACCACAACAACAACTGCAACTGTAACTGCACTACACAAATTACACTACATTACAACCACAACTTACAACTACAACTCCACTGCACAACAACTACACCTACAACTACAACTACAACTAGAACTGCACTACACCACACTACATCCAGCAGTTGTGGTGAGGTGACCACTGCAACCATTGCAACCACTCCAGAAAACACAACTCCAACCACCTTTCGGTCCATCAGTGAATTCGCTCTGCCATCCGTGAGTCAGAGCAGCCAACCCTTCCTATAGGTTTTCTATTTTGAAACTTCCGCCACCGCCTTGCGAGGTACTACTGGTATAAAGTGCTATTGGTTTGTTTAATAGAAGATATTCGAGAAGTACCGAAAAACATGTTTCAAATGAAAGATAATATTTCATGACGGAATCTAGAGGGTTCCACCAAATTGTTTTTAAATAAAAGATATCGGTTTGTAACCCCATCAGTTGGACAGATCCTACATGCATGAAAAACAGTTTTCAAATAGAAGATAATTGATTTTGGCTTGGTTTTGGGCCTTCCTCCTCAAATGAAAGATGATAGGGATCACCAAACATCGAAACAACACTAGGAAAAAACATACATTCCAATTGTCAAAAACATTCTCAGATCACGCTCTAACCTCGAGATCCCCAGAGAAAGACAATCATTTGAATATCTTCTATTTAAAATGCCTTGCTCAAAACATTGGAGAAATCTGGGTTTAGGGGTGGGCAGGAATAATATACAGTATTTGAATATCTTCTATTTGACATGCCTTTGGGAAGGCTTCAAGACACCGAGTGTTGATAAGTTTTGCGCGTAAATTTTGGAGAATTTGAGCTGTGAGGGGTGGGCAGGAATAAAAAAAATGTATTCGAAATGCCTTCGGGAAGGCATCAAAACACCGAATTTAGCAGATAAAGCTCACGAAACTGGATTTGCAGGGGTGGGCAGGAACAATGTATTTGAATATCTTCTATTTGGAAATGCTTTTGGGAAGGCATCAAAACACCGAGCTTTGATGAGTTTTCCACATAAATTGGTGAATCTGGGCTTTCAGGGGTGGGCGGGAACAACATGTATTTGAATATCTTCTATTTGAAATGCCTTTGGGAAGGCATCAAAACACCGAGTTTTGCACATAAAATTGGCGAATCGGGACTTGTGGAGGCGGGCATGAAAAACATATTTGAATATCTTCTATTTGAAACGACTTTGGCAGGGCGTGAACACATCGAGTTTTGGACACAACATTGGAGAATGAGCTTTCAGGGGCGGGCAGGAACACTATATATGTGAATATCTTCTATTTGAAATGCCTTTGGGAAGCCCCAAAACACCAAGTTTTACAGATAAAATTGGAAAATCTTGCCTTTCAGGAGTG
>Ga0126342_10014097_pt1 | contig 14129 bp, 12 predicted proteins | sample Cyp1metagenome_FD_92528 | JGI IMG/M metagenome (GOLD analysis project Ga0126342, IMG submission 92528) | Coral microbial communities from Lord Howe Island, Old Settlement Bay, Australia - Cyphastrea 1 metagenome | ecosystem: Host-associated > Invertebrates > Cnidaria > Coral ...
CCCGGGGGGGGTCGAAATATTCCAACTACCTGTTTTTTTTTTAAGTGGCCGACATCCAACATAATTCCAACATAAATCCCGCACCCTCCAAAAAAATATTCTATCTACTTAAGGATCACTATATATATAAGCAGTAAAACCATTAAACTATTAATGGTGACCTAGATAATTAATAACTATTATTGTTTATGAATCACTGTGTAGTAACCCAACCATCCAAGATGCTGGTAAAGCAATAGGATCCACGACCATCCCCAAGTCATCACCATTTTGATGGCTAAACCATCAACATATGTCTGGTTTATGGCATTGTTTTTTCCAACATTATTAACGTTTTACTGATGTAAATGCTTCATACAGGGCTATTTGAAAAGAATTCCATTCAGATATTTGTTTGTTTTTTGTGGGTAAGCATTCCATCAGTAAACATCGTTGCTAAGCATTGTGGATCTAGACCTATACCATATTTGGGGGCATTGACATCTGCCAGCTTTGTTGATGTTCACTAGGGTGGTGAGGCCCCGCCTAGATAGCTAAGTTGATTTGTAACTTGGTTCAGTTGGTTTAGGGGGTATATATATATATTATAGTGAAGGGGGCTATAACTTATAACTTATAACCAACTTAGAACTGGGGCTGCCCTCCTTGTAGCTATTTTATGATGTTCACCAGGGTACGAGGGTTTTGACCCATTGCTACTGGCCAAGGCTATGTTTTTGCATGCTTACTACTGCCCATGGTGAATGGCTGCCTCTCAAAGTCCTTTTGGTCGGGAAATCCAGTGGAATTTTTACCGGTCGGCGGCCAGTGCCCGGATTGATCAATGATTTTGCGTGCCATGGTCAACTGATTGGTGGTACATGTTTTTTCTATATATTGGGAATAATCATCCCAACTGACTTTCATATTTTCAGAGGGGTTGAAACCACCAACCGGTCAAAAGTTACGTTTTTGCCATGTTCATCGGGATGGTCATCAAATCATGTTCATCGGGATTTATACACACCCATCATACGGAATCCCATGATGGGGGGTGACATGCAACAGTCCCGTGTTTTGACCCTAGCACCTAACTGGTTGGTGGCTTGGAACATTTATTTTTTTGACTTTCCATTCAGTTGGGAATGCCATCATCCCAACTGACTTTCATTTTTCAGATGGGTTGAAATCACCAACCAGATTATAAATATATATATATATGTTAGTTACATCAACTATATCCCATAGTTGTATCCCACCAATATCAACTATATGGTTGTATTTGTGATGGATCAGACGTTTTCTGTGGGATTCACCTGATGCCATGGTTCACCATCCCCGTTTTTGCCGGTGGAATCAACGATCTTCCAACGGGTAGGGGACCGGACCGTAGATGCACGGATAGACATGGTTTTCTACAGGTGCCCTGAATGAAGTTATGTTTATTTTGTTTTAAAGCTATTCAGATATAGTTATTATCTATAGTTTCTAAACAAACTTAGCTATCGTTTGTGGCAAACCATTCCTGAAAAGCTCGGGGGGATCTAAACCCGGACATATGTTTAGCCTACTCTTGTTGTAGCACATGAGCGCACTACTTGGGGAGGTACCCCCAAATGAATTTTCACCAGGGTAGATCTCAGATCTCAGTTGGGCATCTTCTGGTCAGAGTATATATATATATATATCCAAGTTTGCCACGGTCCGTGGATGTCCGTGGCACGGTGTTTGTTCCAGGCCTTGTTTCACCTTGTACTATGTCACGATGTCATGGCCCTTGCATCTCGGTCCTGCGAACTGTCCAAGGGACTTTGGGACTGGGAGGGAGACACGCGGAAGGCACTCTGCGAAATAAGTTGGTATATGGGCATAATTGTGGTACAATGTGAGGCCCCCAAGATAGCAAAGTTTGTTTATTAGTCCAATAACTAGGGTTTATGGTATTTATAGCTATATTTACTAGGGCTTTTTAGCCAATAACTGGGGGGGCCTCACATTGTAGAATACAACTAGAATGATCCTACAAACATGAATGGGTCTAAGATACATATTATATACATAATAATACTCCTTCGGGCGTTTGGGTATCCATAGTTAAAAGGGGAGTTGTATCCCAAAGTGATTTCTTGGGTTTTATGGCAGATATATCAGATATCATATATGCACTATATGCAGTTGGATAGGTAAAACATGGTGAAATTAAACCACTCGTACATCACAGTGAAGTTCCTCTTTCCAACTGCTGTCTGCAAATGTTATGATCCCTAGATATCGGAGGGGAGATGTAGTACTGTTTGAATATTTTCTGATATCCAACATAAGTGAAAAGGTGGCTCCCTTAGCTATATTGGTTTTAAAACAACATTATACAACAAAACAGATAGATATAAATATATATATATACACACACCGTAAAACTAATATAAACATAGATAAACTATAGATAGTGGAGTCACAAACGAACTTCGCTCTCTATCATTCCATTCAACCCAGCCCCACCTTATAGGTGACGAGAAATCAGCCAGCTTCCAACCTTCGGGAAGCGACCCAAGCGATCCCTCTACAGCTACTATCCTAGGTGAAAGATAGAAAAATATGTGAAAAACCCAGAGGGAAAACCGTTCGCATAGCTGAAACATGGGGTCCCAAAGATTGTTCCAAAGATTGTTCTATTGGATATAGCCCTTGTTTTGTTCATTTCCATTTGAATTGTTGGGTGTATGTTTTGTTCCCAGATCCCACAAGGACATGGCTGGTTTGAGGTTCATCATTGAACTCCTAATGACTCGTGGTTCCCCTCCAGTGATTTGGGTGTGTTCATTTGGTTTCAGACAACGAACACCTTCGATGCATAAACCCAATCGAATTCACGGAGTGAGATTTACCAACCTAGCTCAACTGACTTCAGTAAATCCCATAAAATCCCATAAAATCACCATAAATATATTAAATGCCATTAAAGTCCATTGACTCACCATTTTTTGCTGGTTCGTAACTGGGCTCCGGAGCCTCCGGTCTGAGGTGGAGATGTGGCTTGGCAATCTCCAGCGGAGCTCTTGCATCTCGACGCGGAAGAGACGTGGGAGGGAAAAGGTGGGTCCCCCAAAGTTAATGGTGATTAATGGTGATCAATAGTGGTTAAAAATGGTTAATAGTGGTTGATAGTGACCAATGATGGTTATATAAGTTATATATTATTTTACATTCCATCAATGGAAATATAAAGCTGTTTTACAATGTGGGGCCCCCCAGATGGCTAAGTTGGTTTATAAACCCCATGAATACTATACCTATAACTACCATAAACGCTATAGTGAAACTGAATTTATTGGCACCAACTTAGCTATCTAGCGGGGGCTACATTGTAAGTTTGTTTGTCGTTTCAATGACGATTGGGTTTATATGAGTGACAAACAAACTTAGCTATAGTTTGGCAATATGATAATTCCACGTAATGGGATGTATATATTATATATATATAAGTAAATCAACTTACAGCTGGGACCATTTTGTCGTTTGTTTAAATAGTTTTATGGTACTGGGTTGCTCCAAACACTGAGACGTGTTGGGAGGAAAGCAACAAATGAAGAGATCAAATCGATTCAAATCGATCAAATCAGAACTCTTCATTCCCATGGTGGCTATCACCACTTGGAGCAAGCCGATTTCGCCCTGATTTCGGCGCTAGCGCCGAGATTCAACCGGACCAGCGGAGGTGTTTGTTTTGAGCTGTTTTGGAATAGATAGGGGATATATGGGGATATGACATTGAGCGACCAACTAACTGGCAGTGTTTGTCCAAGTGTAATTTTTTTTTCTGGTGGACATAGCAGTTTGATGGTCTTGTACATATATCTCTAAAGCAACTTGCAGCTGGGGAAGTCCCAAAAAAGTGGCCAGACATATATCCACCATAGACTCCAGTCAATATAAACATACAATGTGAGGCCCCCAAGATAGCTAAGTTGGTTTATAACTCCAATAACTATGGTTTATGGTATTTATAACTATAGTTACTAGGGCGGTATATCTTGGGGGTCTCACATTGTACATTAGTTGAGCTATTTTGCGGAATCCTCATGCTGATTGCTTCACCCAGCATTTCTGTTGCTTTTTCAAGCCTACCTGGTGGCTCGTCCCACGAATCGTAAGTGGGTTATATCCCAGTTATAAGTGGGTTAACCCTAGTTATCCCACTTATAAGTGGGATATAACCCACTTACTAAGTGGGATGAGCCACCAACTATGTTTGCTGGTGACCAATTTTCCGCCAAGGTGCACTGTTTGATGCAACAAGTCCTCCACAAAGCTGGGCTGCTGTGGCTAAACAGGTATGGCCCGAAATACAAATTAGATGCTGGTACACGAAGGGAACACATACAGGCCGAATGGGGAAACCAGTCCAAGATAAGGGACCCCAATGACCCCAAATTTGATGTATACCATTTTTGACATACCCAAAACTATAGTTTGAAAAGGATAATTGATCCATAACCTAAAACTGATGCATCAGCATTTCTCTCATTACAATGGTGATTAATGGTGATCAATAGTGGTTAAAAATTGTTAATGGTGGTTGATAGTGACCAATGATGGTTATATATATAATTTATATATTATTGTTCATTCCATCAACTGGCAAAGAGCCATCATATACGGGTTAAATGGGAATGTATAACTGCTGGTTGGTGGTTTGAACCATTTTTTATGTTCCATAATATATGGGATAATCCTTCTCATTGACTAATATGTTTCAAGATGGTTAAAACCACCAACCAGACTGCTATATTTACATTTTACTGGTTTATGGGTTATATGGGAAATATAACTGCCTTAGAAGTGGTAAAGAGCCAGCACTGAGACGGGGCTGGTTCAGTGGAGCAGTGTGGGATGCTACGCTTTGAGTTTACCCACGTGGTGTCTGGAATGGGACCCCAACAATGGCTATTTAATAGGGAGCAGGATGGAGACTATATAAATATATATATATGATTTTGGCACAATCTATTTTCAGACAAAGCCACATGATAGAAAAACACGGTTTTTCATATGGTTTGGCAACTAGATGTTGGGGAAAATTGCGGTTTTCGTTTTAGTCGGAACTCTAAACAACCTCAGCAATTTCCGAAATTTTGTGCACTAAAAGCAGCCGGAGCTATAGTACCCCAAAGGTGGCTTGACGTGTTTTCTCCAGCCTATCGAACGGGGGGATGGAACAACACAGGAGGATCATCCGCCAGTGTTGACACAGGCTCCAAGTGTGGGACCAACTGGATTACTTCCAGCATTGATCCAACTTGGGTGTAATAAAATGATACTATATACTCATATATAGCATTATGCACCAGTAAATCTGGCTGGTTGGTATAATCAAGCCCATTATATACTCATTATACAAATCCAAGTATAGTATATCATGATATATCCACGGATCTCAAGTTCAGGTTTATCAACTCTGGTTGGATGGATTTCCCCCCAATCCGATCGTATGGCCCATAGTTCAGCAACCACCCCCACGATGAAACCATAGCTTCTGGGGAGGTGATCAGTACTGTGGATGGTTGCGAAATCCTGCACCCCAGCTGGTAACCGGTAACAAAGCACTGTATTTGTTCCACGGGATAACAGTATTAACCTAGCTATCGTTTTTTGACAGCCCACCTTGTAGGCTTTGATCCATAGGACCGCATGGTCGTGAGTCAATAATTCACTTTAAAAAATGTGTCAGCATGTGTCAGCATGATCCTGGAAATGGATTTTTGGTTGGTGGTTTGTTTTTTAATATATATTTTCCATATATTGGAAATAATCATCCCAACTGACTTTCATATTTTTCAGAGGGGTTTGTCAACCACCAACCAGATTTCCCTCTGGTCCACTATAAATGGAAGTTTTCATCGAAGAGAAACATCTATCAATGGTTGATGGTCCATTGCGATGTTTGACTACCAGAGGGTATACGAGTTTGCCCAAAAAATGTGGTCAATTATGGTAAATTCTGTTTTCTTTTTATTTTAGCAAATGTATGCTTGGTATAAAGTCACATCTACCCATATTGGAACATGTTGGGCAAATGGATTTGTTTATCTGACGAAGAGTGCGGTCCAGAATATAGTTTTCATTCGACCCCGGTGATGAGCCGAAATTTCCAGGATCATCAGAGGGTTTTTTTGTTAAGAAATCAGGATGTCTTAATCAATGGTTTTTAGCATCAGGCATCTGCGGGCCAGGTAGTCTAAATATCTCTTAATGAGGTGGCTGGTTGGTGCATCTATAGGGCCATAGGGTTTTCATATCCCACCCCTTTCTTCCTATGCGCAGAACGTGAATACGATTTCCACTTCACAGACTACACAGATTCAGTGACCCCATAGATGGAAAACATTTACCAAGAAACGTGGTTGTTGGTGGTTAAGATTCGCGCTTTTCTCACTTGTCCCCTCTTATCTTCATGTTTTCTACCTAGCTTTTCATGGTATAAAACCCATTTAAAACCATATAAAACCTTATAAAACCTTATAACACCATATAAAACCATATAACACCATATAAAACCTTAGAAAACCATATGAAACCATATAAAACCTAATATAAAACCATATAAAACCATTAAACAAAAAATATAAAACCATATAAGGCCATATAAAGCCATACATATAATATAAAACCATATAAAACCATAAAACCATATAAAACCACCAAAACTGCTGATGATGGTTGCGGTTCTTGGGGCTTAATATTCGCCCTTGGGTCGAAAATGTGGGGGACTTGGCCACTATTTTTTGTGGTATGGTTACCATTCCCAGTCATGGGTAGCGGTAGCGTATTTTTGTTTTATCCACATTATATATATATATATAGATATTGATGGTGGACCTGCATCCATAACTTTATCATTGCTGGTTAACCACATGGTCAGAAAATTTACGTTTTTCTATCGCAATGGCCGATCACACAGATGATGCACAAGCAGTTGCTGAAATATCCGAAGAGATGCTCATCGATGGTCCGCAAATGGCAGATGTTACTTGCGAACTGGAAAAGCCAAAAGACACGCTTGCAATTACTGATTAGACAGGTGGGCTGCTGTGATGTATGCCCTGGTGACCATGGCGACAACGTTGCTGAAATGGTCTACATGGGAGGGTACGCCCGTGGGACGACAGGCACCCACGCTATGCTTGTTCATCAATGTGGTGGACAGGCTGGCCACAATGGCACTTGGGGCGTTTTGCATGCCCGACATGCCTTACCTCAATACTCCTGAGGAAACCACCCCACATGGACTGGCGATGGAATCTCAGCTGATCCAGACGGCAGTGTATCTCCAATAATTCTGCGCCATGTCCAACTTCAAGAGGATGCTATGGAAGATGCACCTGTAAAAAAGGTGAGGAAATCTACGGCTGGCCGTCGATTCGCTGAGATTTGGAAAAACTGATTAGTTCAAAGTCGAAAATACAACCTTCTGGAGATGAAATTCAGAAACATTTGTTCAATGCTTTACTGGTTGGTGGTTTGGAACATGGCTTTTATTTTCCCATTCAGTTGGGAATGTCATCATCCCAACTGACGAACTCCTATTTTTCAGAGGGGTTGAAACCACCAACAAGTTTATCATGAAGCAGCAAAACCATCGAAGTTCCGGATGGCAAGATGAGCCACTCGTTTTTATACCTCCACATTGGATTTTAACCACATTATGATTCCAAGACCAATTTGACCAAGGCATCGCCCAATCTTACTCTGAACGGGTAGGTGGGCAGTTCAGAACAATCTAGTTGAGTAGGTCAGGCTATAACAATCTACAGTTATGGCCCGAAATACCGGTTGTTGTTATGTTTATAACTGGTTAAACTGGATAATTCTTTGGGATTATACATAACGTAAATGCGGAGACTTTGTGACAAACATAACTGGTAAAGGGCCATAACTGTATGAATCTGCATACGAATTTTGCAAACAATCATCAAATTCTGGTTAAGCATTCAGCTTGAGACGTTTTCCACCTCAAAGTCGTTTTCTTTGGTTCTTCTTTTTTGCTGACTTTTGGCTACGTTGAAGGAGTTCATTTTCAGCTGATTTGGGCTGTTGTTTTCTTAACCGGATATCTCAGGCTTTGGACGTCGCTGCCGGTAGCTCTCATACATTTGATCTTTGCGGTTCTCGCGCTGGTCTACATCACTGAGGAGCAGGGATGCGTCGCACGGTTGGGTGAAACCGCATGGCTATTTGTTTGGGCAGCAAATGAGGTGGCAAAGAGCATGAAGGTACAGTTATGGCCCGAAATACCAGTTTTAGGTACTGAAATATCCCCATAAAAATGGAACGTATAATTCCATTTATAACCAATTATGACCAATAAATGGCCATACATAACTGTAATGTACCTCAAAGAAGTGGTTTGCCTGCAAACATAAATACTCTGACCCATTTGTATGATTGCTTACTGAGGGCGTCTACTGGTTCCACACTGGATATTGCGACCAGCTAATTTCGGACATACCACAAAATCTTTGACATTAACCCGGCATTATGCCGGCTCTGTCGCCATACTTCTGTTGTGCAATGTGTCAAGATATGGACGGTTTCTGTTTCTCTTGTTTGGAATGATGATGACCCCCGATGACTTTCACATATGATGACTGGATAATTGTGTGCTGCAAGGTACATCGGTAAGCAGCCGATATGAAAGAAATTATGCTATTTAACTGTGGGATTGTGTGTGAACAAATATATATATATGTATATACATCTATAATATATTATTATACTGGTTGGTGGTTTGGAACATGTTTTATTGTTCAGTTCAGTTGGGAATGTCATAATCCCAACTGACGAAGTCATACTTTTCGGAGGGGTGGCTCAACCACCCCATCCAACGAGTTTCAGATGTCAGAAATGCAACAGCCCAGTTGGCCCAGTTGGGTTTACCACCTTAAGACTCTCCGTTAAGGGAATTCCTATGTTTTTGTTAATCGCCTTTCTCATGATAATGATATGAAATGACTTTACTCAGTCATGATATGATTGATATATTTCGAATTGTTGCAACCCAGGTATAAGTTGGTTCATAACCCCTTTAACTAGGTCGATATATCTACTATGAACATTCATAAACCATTCAATTCAGCTAGGCAAATGGCAAATGCTGATTACCGACTTGGCTCTCATTAAATCCCATTAAATCCAATGAACTCCCATGAAAATCTCATGGGAATTATATGAATACCTATTAGATCCCAATAAATCACCATGAAATCCACCTTTTTCATCCACATCAATCACCATTAACTCACCATTTTTGCTGAGAACGACCTCGTCAAGTCCAACCTTTGGATCCCCTTGGGTTGGACCTGAACGGTGGGGGCCCGGCCATCTGGCAATCTTCGCCAGGAATGGGCAATCTTTGCAGAGATGGTTTGCTTGTGACGCGACGGCATTGACGGGGACGGAATGGGTCGAGCCATGGGAACCGCCCTGGTTGGTGCGTTGGGGAAAACCATAGGAAAATGGCGGCTTAAAGACTTTTTATGGTGGTTTTATGGGATTTAATGGGATATACCACCTGGTTATGACGAACAGTTCGCCATGGAAAATCCCGAAAATAAATGGAGGTTTCTAGCTGGGAAAATCATCTATAGTTATATATATATATACTGGTTGGGTGGTTTGGAACATGGCTTTTATGACTTTCCATTCAGTTGGGAAGAATGATCCCAACTGACGAACTCATATTTTCAGAGGGTTAGGTATACCACCAACCAGCATTTAGTGGGACTATAATGGGTCTTCATAGATCAATTGAAGCATTATATAGCATTATTTATGGAGTATGGATTTGTTTTTTAAGATTATACAAGGTCCACATCTTCAATACTCACTTGAAAAATGAAGATAGTGAAGGCAACTTCAGTTTGAGGGTAAACACAATTTTGGGCAGCCTATTGTACCACAAATTTTAGTATGTGTTTAGTACTAATCTAATTATTGGGTACCCAAATTTTACCCATAGCCACGTTGAGATCTGGGGACGGGATTTTTGGTGATCTCTGATGGTGATTTTTGTGTGGAAATTCAGGGTGATTTCATGGAATTAACGGTGATTTAGTAGGATGTTATGATCTTTGATGGGATTTTAGGATGCTGCATGGATTTGAAAACCAGAGATTTGGTGGTTTTTATGTAGGACACAAAACAACTCAAAACATTCGAACGTTGGAGAATGATGTGGAGATAAAGCATCCAAGATTGGGGAGATAACAATCCATGAGAAAATGTGATGCCATGGGATTAATGGGGATAATTCTCTCAGGTTATTTAACATAGCTATGGGATATGACATTAACATAGGTTAGTGATATATTATAATGTTCAATATGACATAGCTAATGACATCGATTAATGATTATTACCATTTGGTTATTTTTTAAATAGCTATGGGATATGGCCCGTTTATAGATGATTTATGGTCATTTACCTATTGAACATGATGATTTTCCATGGCTGCGTTAAATAACCAGAGGGTAATGGAAATAGAATGGCGATCGTCAATGGTATTTATGAACATTAATGGCGATAATCAATGGCAAAAATCAATTGATGAGTATTAATGAACGTTTATTTTATGTAGAGTTCACCCAAAGATTAAAAAAACAAAGCTATCATGTGGGGACTTTTTTCTTGTCATAAATATATAAACATGAAGATGTTGGGGTTGGTTACTACTGGGATTACCACGTGTTTTTTTGAGGATTGATGTGCGTTTCCATTTTGTTGGAGGGGTTGCCACAATGGATCATGCATTAGCTATATGGTTTATAAACAGTTATAAACATTAGCTATATGGCTATGGTTTATAAATAGTTAAACATATCTATCATAAACCATAGTTGATAAGACACCATTTAGTTGATTAGTTGGATCATTTGTGTTGAGATAGACGATCGACAATTGGGAATATCATTAATGATAAAACCATCACGTCGATGGTCGATGGTTTTTTGCGGGACATTTTATTGGGATATTAACCACAATCTCTTCTAGAAGGTGGGACCCCCAGACTATAGCTAAGTTGTTTTTTCCCACTCCAACAACTATGGTTTATGATAGATATGTTTAACTATTTATCAACCAGAGCCATATAGCCAATGTTTACAACTGTTTATAAACCATATAGCTAATGTTTACAACTGTTTAAAAAACCCTAGCGAATGGGGTTTGTAAACCTATTTTTAACTGGGGGGCCTCCAGTACCACATGTGGAATATCTCCAGTTGCACACAATAGATGGGACTCTATGTATGTTTTTTTTTCGAAAACAATAGTTGGGTATCAAATGATGGATGATATTGAACCATGCGTAATGTACATAATACCCTCTGGTAAACTAACATAGCTATTGAAAATGGCCTCTTATAGTTGATTCACCCATTAGAAATAGTGATTTTCCATTGTTTTTTGTATGTTTACTAGATGGTATTCGATATTCCAGAACATGTTGATTTTCACCAACCATGAGGTCAGAACTAGGCCCCCCCACAGGGACCATTTTTTGAAGAAATTCCGTGTTTGGGGGACCCCAAAATCACGAGTTGCCATCGAAAGATCAACAGAGGAAATCTAAAATACCTAGGATGCTATGGAAGATGGTCTACTGGTTGGTGGTTTGGAACATGACTTTTATGACTTTCCATATACTGGGAATAGTGATCCCAACTGACTAATATTTTTCAGAGGGGTTGAAACCACCAACCAGTCTATGGATAGTTTACTGTTTTTTTTCTACTGCTATCTCCAATTTCCAGAGAGGAGTCAACAGAAATAGGGGCAAAACATGCGACTTAACCAACCAAAAATGGGATTTTACTAGCAGGTGGAGGGGGGCATCTTGTACCACGCGTTTTTTTTGAGCAATTAGTGTCCTAAATCCGGACACCGCACAATTTTGGAATGTGGAACAGTGATATATTATATAATTTTTTTGCATGTCATTTCTGTTCCAAATTTGTTACTAGCAGTAAAGGATATCAGCAGCTCAGAGTTGTGGTTTTTAAATGATTGCCTGCAGATACCGGCCGACAGAATAGGTCTGGTTGATTCAGGATGGGGCCGACAGTCAAAAGTTCGTCTAGAACATCATCCAACTTTGGATATTCTCACCAGAAATCCGCATAAGTTAGATACACCACAACTTAGCTATTGTTTGGGGGACCCTAGTTGGTTGGTTCTACAACAAAAACATGTTTCATTTTCCAAGCAGATTTTTTAAATGATATGATCTCCGGGGATTCAATGTCTCTGGATTTTTAAGGTTAACCCCACGAAAATGCAGTGGGAGATCATTGATGATATCATCTTCCCTATGAAAATTCAAATGCGAAGGAAATACAGTTTTCATATGAGCCGAGCTCTAAATGATCGTAAATAAATATATTTCTGGAGCGTTCACTGCTGTTTTGTTTTTAGGGGATTTGGCTTGGAAAACAAAATTGGGGACGTTCTGAAGAAGGTTACCCCCCAAACATCTTGAGTTGGGAGATCCTCCAAAATGGTACTGTAAAATTGTCATTGAAAAACCCGGCCGGACTCAACGATACCCCAACGATACCCCAAAAGAGCACGTTTCCGTTTCCAATTTCAGGAGATGCCCAAAACCACAAGAAAGTATTTCATCTCCCAAATCTAAAATGCCAGGAATAAGGGACCCTCACATTGCTTTTTCCTATCTTCCCTTCCTCGTCCTTTCCTTTTCCTTTCTTCGTCCTTTCCTCTTCTTTCCTTTACTTGTCCTTTCTTCTTCCTTTCCATTGCCTTTCTTCTTCCTTTCTTTTTCCTTTCTTCTTCCTTTCCTTTTCCTCTCTTCTTTCTTTCCTTTCCCTGTCTTATTTGTTTCCTTGTTCTTTCCTCTTTCTTTCTTCTTCCTCTCATCTTTCCTTCCTCTTCCTTTCTTTGTCCTTTCCTCTTCCTTGCCTCTTCCTTTGCTCTTCCTCTCCCCCTTACTGATTTGCTTTTCTTACGCAGATCTTTGCATTTTAGCTCAAGGTCCAGAAGAGGAAACCGGAAAACCAAGAATGAAGGTGAATGAAGCCAATCAGCCCCACTGAATCGCAGCAAATTTGTGACAGAAGTACCGACTCAGATAGCGCTTGAACATTTCTGCATCATGAGTCATCCCAAAGCCAAAAGCGTACGGATTGGAAAACGATAGGGTACGTCCAAACTTACAAGGGAAAACACACCTCAACAATATAGAGCCTGCCTCATATAGACCTACTTGGATAATTTCTTGTGTCGGCTTTAATGGTTGACTTTTAGCCATTTTGATGGCTTTGTGCAAAAGACTGATGAGAGGCTGGTAGGGGTCATTGACTACCGTTATACTCATGCCAGTTCACATCGAAACATTTTGAGACTGGGGGATTGTGCAGTGCCATGTCAATGTCCGTCAGTTTTTTTTTTGGGATACATCCGGATGTTTTTTGAATTACCCTCTGGTAAACTAACATAGCTGTAGAAAATCACAATTGTTAGTGGGTAAATCAACTATAAATGGCCATGTTCAATAGCTATGTTAGTCATTTCCAGAGGGTGCTTTCCAGTAAATTCACCGAGACCGCAAAAAAAATAGTATTTTTTCGTGGAAACGGATTATCCAAGATATGATCCAAGATACTGGATGCTGGTCAGGCCATTGGTTTTATTAGCATATAGAATGGGCTAGCGCCCTGGTGCTGCCGACCCCTCTATTGGGGGTGGTCCGGTAGAGAGAGAGAGAGAGAGAGAGAGAGAGATCATTGCGCTTAGAATTGCGATGGTCGCCGACATGTGCTGCAGTCTTCATGCTCAAATTTGACCCGACATCTCTGGGTTGCTATGCCCCCTCCCTGCTTGACATGCTTTCGCAGGCGCGGAACCAGTATGTGGTTTCATCCCCTTCACCGTGGTTTCGTTGAAGCATGTTTAAGGAGAAGGGATGATGTTGGTTGAGAAACATAATTTTCGGAGTTGCAGGGAAGCGTTAGGGGAGTTTTGAGGACTTTGGGCGTTTGGAAGGCTCCAAAACGCAGGCTTGAACCCCCATAAAAAGACAATGTCGCAGCTCGCAAACGGCATGGGAGCTGCAGAGAAACGTTTGGGAGTTTTGCGGC
>Ga0126342_10014098_pt1 | contig 14129 bp, 18 predicted proteins | sample Cyp1metagenome_FD_92528 | JGI IMG/M metagenome (GOLD analysis project Ga0126342, IMG submission 92528) | Coral microbial communities from Lord Howe Island, Old Settlement Bay, Australia - Cyphastrea 1 metagenome | ecosystem: Host-associated > Invertebrates > Cnidaria > Coral ...
TAAAGCGGCGGGTGCGGAGCCAGATGGCCAGATGAGAGATGAAAAATTGCACGCCGTTGTGGCGCGAAGCACATTTCGAAGTCAAAATGTACAAAACACCTCAGCGTCGGACCACTTTTGGAAGTTGCGATGTCGAAAAAGTGCACACAGATAGATAGATAGATAGATAGATAAATAGATGGATGGATAGATGGATAGATAGATAGATAGATAGACAAATAGCTAGAAAACTAGACAGCTAGATAGATAGGTAGATAGATAGATAGTTAGGGAGATAGATAGATAGACAGGCAGACAGATAGATAGGTTGTCAGATAGATCAGTAGGCAGGCAGGTAGATAATCAGAGAAAGATAGAGAAACAGAGAGAAAACGAGAGAAAAAGAGAGAAAGAGAGGAGACCTCAAGCACCTTTCAGTCCATCAGTGGCTTCGCTCTGCCATCCCTGATTCACAACAACCAACCTCTCCTATAGGTTTCCTATTTTTGAAGCTTCCGCCACCGCCTTGTGCGGTACTACTGGTAATGGTTAATAACGGTCAATAATGGTTGTTAGTCATGGTCAATAATGGTTAATCATGGTTAATAAGGGTTAATAATGGTTATATACTAATGGTTATCAATTAGTGGTAACCGTGATTGATGGGATTATCCTTTGCTAATCAAACGTAGCCGGAAATCCTCAAACTTAATGGAGGTTGATAGCTGGGAAACTTATGGTGAATTTCCCAGCCAGCCATGTTTGATTGGAGCGGGAAATGATGAAGTGCTTGGATTTTTGGGGATAAACATGGATAAAGTAGTACATCTTGGGCGTGAATCGTCGGCCAAAATGGGACAATGCCCAGCTCAAGATGTCTATCTTTATGTGTCCATGGGATCCATTCCAACACACTGTTTTTCTTCAGAAACAATAGACCCAGCCACAGATCATTTGATCATTTCGCCCCAAATTTCCGTCGCCCTCATCTTGGACATCCTGTGGTCAGGTATGAAACCAAGTTTCATAATGTGGGCAAGCCGATGCCAATCAATCATCATAAACCTATCATAAACATTACCAAACTTGGAGATGGTTGGAATCCAACCACCTGGTGATGACCATAATCTAATACCATAATCCATTTGGAATAAACCATAGTCAACCCAATATGTTGGTAATTTCTAATACCAGAATGGTTAGAATAATGGTATCAGGACCTATAATTCATGGTATTAATAGGTATTGATACCATTATTATTCATTATTATATTCATGGTATATTGGGATTTTCTAGTTGCCAATACCTCTGGATTTTCCGGTGAAATATGGGCCTTTCCTGTGAATGAGCGCGACGTGATGTCGGCAGGTGCAGCGCGGCGCCCAGACCTGCCTGAGATGTGGCACGGTGCTTCCAGACTCGGAGCTCCAGCTCTACCGAAGCGCCACGGCGGAAACCAACCGCGTTGTTGGGAACCAAAAAAATCCATGGGAAGTCCGCGATTCCCAAGGGTATCTCACTACTTATATCATTATTATATGTGTGTGTTGAATTGCAATATATTACCAGTAATCTATCATAATTTGTCTATTTTCTTTTGTGTTTTTTTTACTCGTCATTACTCTCTATAGTATGTACTTGAATGTGACCTGTATGCACACGTGCATACACCATGGTGACCATGATTGGTGAACATTGGTGACCCATGTTCGATCCCTGGAATGAGTATCGGAACTAATAATGATCTGACACGTTTTGTCCTTGCGGGATGTTCGTTCACGTTGGCTCACTCTTTTGACGGCCTTTCGATATACACTGATATACACTGATTGGTTGCATCATGGTCCTGCAAGATGATCGTTGATGTTCCATCCCAGATTTTATCATGTTCCAGGACAGACATGTATGAACGATAGATCCATTTATTGTTGTGAGAGCCATGATTTGTCCAATAGAAACCTCCATTGGCTTCCTGGGTTGCACCCAGTGCCGCGGCAGGCGACGACTACCAAGCAGCCAAAAAGGTGCAGGTTGGATGCTCAGAAATCACCAACGAGGTGTTTTTTTTGTGGTGTTGGGGGTCATTATGAAGGGATATGAAGGGCCCATGTGTCAGAAATGTATGGCCCGTATGGCAATTCTGAGTATTCAACTCTATAGATGTGGAGTGAATCATTTCAAAGTCGCCACTTCCAACAGCTTTCGACATGAAAAAAGAGGAATGCATCTCGAAGCCGACAGCAGGTTGGTTGGAGCCCATTGAATCATTCCATGATTCTTTGTAGAATCTCATTGAGATCTCTAGGCAATCTCCCCAACCATTAATGCTTTATAGGGGTTCTGAATAGCCAACAAATTCTACTATGGAAATTGTATGGATTTTGTTAACCCCCTGGGGAATTTGCATAAAGTTACGAAATTCGGCGGGTGGGGGGGGGCACCCCTACACTTCTACGGAACTTGGGAATCACCAACAGGCAGGATATCGCCTTCCGAGGTGAAGAGGAATGACTTTCAGATGGAGCAGCTTTGACCGCACTGGGACCATTTGCAAATCCATTGAGAATCCATGGTCAATGTTCAATGATCTATGGGTGGACCGTGGTGGACCATTCCATGATCAATGGGTAGACTACGAGGGACTCACTGATTTTTCAGGATCTTCATGGAATTCTCCATTGATTTTTAAAACTATATAATTGATCCTATTTGTGTACCGGACTCAAAGGGAGGGCCCCACCGCACTGAGGCGTTTGCGGGCCATCAATGTTAAGGCTGGACGGAGTGCGCGAGCTGACAAATATCTCAGGGTTGTGACTCGAATGGAAGACTCATGTAGGACAGGTCAATAGAAAATCTCATGACCACATCAAACAGATTCATAAAGCTGAAGCAATACAGACATGCAAAAACTTTGAAGAAAAGGAGGGGGGGCCCTATGCCTGCGACCCTGGCAGGCCATGACCATGCACCTTCGGCTGGAGAGATGGAAACTGGCCTTGAGCAAACTCTGTGGGCAGTTGAAGTTGCAGGACGCCATAAGAGATTCCGCGCTCCTCGACGACGGCTGAGAATGGGGATTGTTTGGGCACGAAGGGGACCAGAGGGCTATTTAATGCTTATTTATTCATACACCACATCCTGCAACCGAAGGTCTCGCGACTTTCCTTTCAGTACTTTTGAGGTATGTAAGAGATGATGCAAATCAACATGAAGGTAAGGGTGGAATGAATTAACAGTTAACAGATGACGAGAAACAAGTGTTGGCATGGGCAATTCCTCCTGGTCAGGGGATCGCATACGCTAAACCAAACAGAAACCAAGCATATATACAAAAACAATCAAAACACACTATATATATATAGATATATCTATATACATATATAAATATATAAATATATATAATTATATATATATATATATATCATCAGATCGCCAATATTTCAAAACGCACGTGGCCTCACCTGTCAAGGTTCCGGCTGGTTCAGCACCGAGTCTCCAATGGATTCCGAGGGTCCAAGGTGCAATGTCAGATCCAACTGCTGCTTGCGTTAGGGGAACCCAACTGAGTTGCTATTCAAAGGTAAGTTTTGCATTTTACACGTTTTGATGACATCTTGTGGTATTTCATTGTTTTTCACAATATGTTCTTATTTTTGTAGGCTTGCTAAAACTTGTGGTGGTTAAATATTAATTGCATTTGTTTGTTGTTTGTCACATACACCTTGGCCCCCTTCGTACCATGGGATTCCGTATACCATTCATGGCCAAAACATGGCTGTTTTGGGAAGCGTTCCCACTTGAAAGTCATTGATCCACCAAAATCATCAAATGGTTGAATCAATATGAATCAATTCTCAAGCCATCACTGGCCATCATTGAAAATCTCAACACCACTGAGGCTCCAAAAAAAAAAGGCAATTCAATAGCCAATATTTCATTCATAATTTTTGCAGCTGGCATATACTGTAACAAACAGTCTAACCATGAAGTAGACCAACAACTAACAATTAATAACCAACAATCTAATCATCAACTTAACCAACAACCAACATTTTCACCGGCCGCGCTGCCGCCACCAGGAACGGCACAAGCTCCTGGGCTGCGCGTGTTTGGTGGTGGCAGCCTCCAAGCACAATGTAGGCGCCGGGTGCCGGGGGTGGGGCAGATGGGGCAGATGGTGCAGATGGTGCAGATGGGGCTTGGGGATTGATTGTTGAAAGAGACGTTCTGCCCCGCCGAGCCTTGCCGAGCCAATGGTGGTCCAGGAGTGACGTTGGAGGAAGTGGCACTGCGATGTGATGTGAAGGCAGGGCCGCAGGGCAGTGGGCAGACCTTTTGAGGTCACAATTTCTCAGGCAAATTGCAGGGACATCAATGGACATCATTGGCCCAGCTCTAATAATCTCTAATGATAGTTAGAATGGGAAATCACCCAAATTGATCAACATGGCCAAGATTGCCGAAACTTTCAGGTATTTGAAGTATAGTACAATTTGCATCACTTTGCCCGGATCCACGGGAAACACTGGAAAATTCACCGAGGATGCAATGCATGAGCTTGTCACACGTTTTCGAAGATGTTTGAAGGATCAGGGTCCTTCAGCAAGTCACAGAACATGCATACAGGCTCACATCCAAATGCAGACAGAGTACGGTAATCCTATTCCCTTAAGTCCTACAACACCCCAGAAGCCATGGTTGGATATGGTTAGCAGTTTGGATTTGTTCATTCTGACATTTGAGGGACCACGATATTACAAGGTTTTCGGTGATGCAAGCCCGGAGGCGAACCTGCTGCAAAAGATGATCTGGAAAGTGTGCAAAGAGACGGGGGTCCGGATCTCCAGGAGCTTCCGACTTTGGACATGTTGAGAAATCCGTGACAAGTCAATGTTCCATCACGAGATGAGAATCGCAAGTAACCGCAAGTAACTCACATGGCTTTTTTTGGGGGGATGGGTTGAAACATGTTGAAACCAAGAATTTGAGGAGTTTCCTTGCATGGTCAAGTGGCTGATCATGGATGATACCGGTTGAGTCTCTTGGGGCAGCACCTTCCGACCATCCCAAACCTGGTGAGGAACGAAGAGAACGCCGAGGCCTTGTTGAACCGACTGTGCAAGCACCTCAACATCAATCAGACAGGACCTATAGGAGTTACATGGAATTCCACATGAGTTCCACCAGGTTTGGCTCCTGGAGCCCGTTCCGTTGGATTCCATGGGCCCTAGTTGCAACATGTTGCAACATGTTCCGATGCTGCCAGGAGGAGTGTGTGCATATGGCTGCAAGCTTGTTTCCATCGCTGGCCAAGGTTGGCTGTATGCGCAGGGCCATAGGAATAGAAGGATGATTCTGTGGAAACCCAATGGCTACTTGAAGTATGATGTCTGCAGATGACTGAATCATTCTCTTCGATTCATTCATTTATCATCCCAGGACAGCCCAGGGCCCAGGAATCATCATTTGATCGAAGGTTTCCAGCTGCCGCTTCCAGGTTGGGTTTGCACCGGGCGGAAGTGGAGCTTCATCGTTGCGGCTGCCTTCTTGTTGGCTGCCGAAGCCTTCTTCTACTTGATCGAAGTGGAGGACGTCCTGAGCTCGGGATGCAACAGCCTGGCTCTTGCTATCCACCAACCTGAGAGGTTCAACATGTGGGGTTGTCTCCAAATAGGGGAACACGCAAATGAATCGCATGTTTGATCATTTTCATTTTGCAAAATGAGGGTAACTTTGAATAACCCATTGGATGTTGTAGGATTTTGTGCTTTCAAAAGCCTTTTGTGCTTTCAAAAGCCCGACTGAGTCCATTCTGCAAGTCATGGCGTCACCATGAGCCGAGGTGGCACGCTTTCTGGGCATTGCTGCTGGCACCATTGCACTGCGAATCAAGGCTGCGGCTACCTCCCTGAAAACCAACAAAGAACCCTGCCTAAGAATTGAGTTTGGAAGATGAGACTCCGATTAAATACTTAATCTCTCAGTTATTGGAGCTTCCATTTGACAGGAGCTAGAAGAAAAACAACGTTGTCATATAATTAAGCAGCATTATTTCCTGATGTTTCCTGGTCAACCCTTAAACCACCAGGAATCACCAGCAGGGCACTCGTCGGAATCGCCAGGAGATCAAAGACGTGTTGCTGTCGGTGATGCAGCACCTGCCTTGGGGCCACATGATTGAGCTCAGCAACCTGCACGTGCCTCCCGGCTCATAGCATCCTCTGATGGGGTCGGATGGGGTCAACGGAAAAATTGTGTTTTTTAAATCAATGTGAAAATCATATATATGGTTTTGTGAGGAAAATCATGTGAATCATGGTTCTTAGCCTCCCATTTGTCAGAATATAGGATTTTCCAAGAATGGGAAGTTATCAAAGGCTACTCATGATGGGATGTTCGAACAGTTTTGGGCGGGGGCAACGGTCGTGTGCTGATCTATATCGTGTTTAAATATGCTCAGCAGTCCATTTGAATCACTTGAATCAGGATAAGCAAATCATGGATGATGCCGGTCCAATGAATTCCAGCCAAGGTATCTCCCCTTCGCCTTAGAGCACTGGGACGTCCTCTATCCCGCAGCCCCACTGCTGCGGAAGCAGCAGATTGAAAGCCAACAAAGGCGACAGAAGGCGACCTGGGAAGGTCGTCATGGCAGTTTCGATGGCAGTCTGGGTATTGTGACAGATGAGAAAATCACGGTATATCCCGGTTTTTTAAGTGGGTACATGGTATAATTATGTATGATTATAACTTTTAACAAACTTTCAACTTCATGTTATACCGTTATACCGCAGAAATATGTGGGATTATGTGGGCTATGAACCGCATAGGAACTGGGACGATCATCTTCGGTAATTCTGCCCAACGGCCATATGGACCAGGTCATGGCTTAAGCTGTCTTTGGCGGGTCATAGATATCTGCTCATCAAAACAATTTGCCATCCCATGGTTTCCATAGTTTCCATGTTTGAATCCAAGTTGTTGGATATGACCTGGGTGAGAATTAATTCAGCTTCTCGGGTTCCATCATCATCATCATCATAATAATAATAATAAATAATATATAATAACGACATATCATATAATGATATATAGTAATAATAATAATCATCATGCCAATCTCCAGATGCCCAGAAAGGCATTGGAGTTGGTCAGAGATGTTGGAGAAGGCTCTTGCCATCGTGGCACTGGAGGGGTTGCCAGTGACCTGGTTACTGGTTGGGTTTCCCAGAGTCTCAAAGGGCAACGGCTGTACGAATAGCTATATGATAATTATGATATCCCAAAAGTATTGGCTGTCACTGAGACGTATGAGACGACATATTTATATAAATATATAAACATATATAGATATAGATGGATGGATGGATGGACGGATAGATAGATAGATAGATAGATAGGCATTCTTTTACAGTGCTTGAGCTGCAGATCAGTAACGGCAAACAATAAACAGATGGAGATAATTATAGACTATAGACAGGCAGACCAAGGCATCCAACGTGCAGATTCCCTGACTATTTGTCTCCAGCGCGAGCCAGGAGCTGCACCGTCCTCGTCCAAACGTGCCAAAAGCCAACATGCTGATGGAAAAAGGGGCATCGCAGCCACGGAGTGTTCAACCGTGTTAGACTGTGGTCATGCCAATCTGTTTTTGGACTTGCACAGAAGGATAACCCAGGATAAACCAACATGGGTACAATTCAAGTTTTATGACATCTCAAGTTGGACTTGGGTAGCTGGGATGCACACCCAGGGGATGGATGTCGGACGGCGGGAAGGTCAAAGCACTCAACATATTGCTGGGACACGCATGGATGGTTAGTTCAATGCCGTTAATCTTATGCCATCAATTGGGTAAAGTATATGCCCAGTTTTTGACCAAATGCAGGGAAACCAAGATTGGCCATAGATTGAATCCTGCCATTGAGGCTGACGCAAGTGGCCAAAAACGATGAAGATGCAAGCGTGGGGAGCCCTAGCAACTTACCAGCAACAGCACCCTCTTTGCTTGTCGAGCTAGGGTTTCACCTAGATCCAGCCCCCATGATTCCCAATTTCATCCACTGAGGTTCGGAGTACAAGGTTTCTCTCTTTTGCCTGCTTGCTGCACCTTTTCTGATGCTGATGTTCATAGCTTCCTGCTGCTCTGTAATGTGTGGTACAGGATGGATTTTGATGGATTTTATCTGGGTTTTGCTTGTGATTTCCCATATTTATATTTGAAGGTACACCCCTTAAAATCCAAAGAAAAATAAGCCTGATAAAATTCCATAAACATCTTTTATATAAACTTAAACTGTTCATGAAAACTCAAATGTAATCCCCAAAAAAACATACCCTCTGGTAATTTGTCACATAGCTATTGAACATGACCCATAGAAATAGTGGATTTTCCCATTCAAAATGGGTGGATCTTTCCATAGTTATGTTAGTTTACCAGAGGGTAAACCTCCATTTTCCTATGGTTTTCCTATGGTTTTCCTATGGTTTTCCTATGGTTTCCCTATGGTTTTCCTATGGTTTATGGCACAAAAAAAAATCCCAAGGTCCGCCTCGCGGCGCTGGATGCCCTGCGAGCCGTGGCCGGAGAAGGCGATGGTGAAAGACTTCCGAAGAATCCAGCAGCAAGAGGAATAGAATGGAGAATATTTATAGAATATGAATATATATATATATGATATATAATATATATATGTATGTATTTTCTTTTTAAACTGATTCACACATATTTAATTGATTTATCGATTGATTGATTGATTGGTTTGATTTGATGTGATTTGTTTTGATTGACACACGCACATGTACATAACCAGAAACAAGCCGTATCTAAGATGATCCAAGCATCTAAGGTGATCCAAGCATGGTAAACCAGCAGCCATAGGGATCAATAAAGATAATACGTCACCAACAATGAGAGATTTAACCAGATAAACCCACAACCAACAACAACCAACAACAACCAACAACAACGGGGGATCTAAGTAACAGAACACCATCAGGCAGCAAGCACCTGAAAGAAGCGGTCGGGTGCCTCAGCCTGCTCTCTGACCAAGGGAGACTCAGACCTCACCAAGTTGGCAACATTTAGCCCGAGAACTCCTGCTGAAACCAGCTTTGTTCAAGGTTTCCGAAACATCGTTTTTTTATCTATAAATGACAATGGACCAGTGCGTTCAACGCGTTCATATTGGCTGCTTCAGGCCTTGCACCTGGTGCTGGATGAGGATGATGTGGCTTGGACAGATGGTAGAATATCGACAGGATTCCCCACCAAAAATTGCCTAATTCTGACCACTTCTGACCGGTCTTCATTGGTTTGAATCATGGAATGCCATTGCAATGGCAAATGCCAGGGGCCATTTAAGCGGTTCTATGCACGGCTGAGCTATTCTGTGCCCAAGCCGAAAGCTGTCATTGGAGATGTGAAGCTCCTGTGAAAGAATGATAGGGGTTGATGACAATCCAAAACCCATGTATACTAGTTACTAGCCCGATCAATCAAACCCGAAATGTTAGCTGAAGTTCCCACCCAGTGACCTGATTTTTTTTTAAACTTGGGACACCAAAAATTATGCCACAAGAACACGACAGCAATATCCAGCAGCAGCATGCTTGCCTTTGCCCCAGTTCCCAATATTCAACTCTCACCTGGAGAGAGAGAGAGAGAGAGAGAGAGATAGAGAGAGATAGATTCGGCAACCCTCAGCACCTTGGAGCGTTGGTGCCAGTTGTCCCCTTTCGTTTCTCAGGTAGTTGGGGATGCAGCAGCCGAAATTTTGGAGGGCTTAGACCTGACTCAGGAGGACCTGATGGTGCAACTAGCAGATATCAGCAGATCTTGTGGGGATTTGAATCAGCCAGCGCCCAAAAATGGGGGAAATCATTAACAGAGAAAAAATCAAATAAGATGTTAAGATATGTTGATGGAAACAGGTGGAAATTGTGGAAAATGAAGCAACACTATCCAAAAGTGGAAACAACATAAGTTGAAGATGATGCTGTGCATCAACCAAACGTGGTCCCATTCTAGGAGCCAGACGAGCAAGCGGGAGAGGTGGCACCCGAAATTCCGAGTGCGCTTGCGCCAGGACCCAAATGGGATCGCCAGAAGTCTGAGCTGATGGTTCCATGATGGTATCATGAAATCTCAATCATTTTTGTTGCGCACTGACCTCAATGGATTGGTGGGACAATTTGTTCACTGGACTTTCTGTAGGAAGTTTTTCCTTGAAATGTGGTTAGTTTAAGGAAATATGGTTAGTCCCTATTAATCCCTATTAAACCCTGGGGGTTTCCGGAAACCATTTTTCCTCAACAAAACCGATCCATTGATGACAGCGCTCCAGCGATTCCAGGAGGCCATGCCGAAGGATCCGAAGGATCCGAAGGATCCGAAGGCCAAGGGGCGCCTGGCGAAGCGCCAGATCCTCCAGGCGGGATTTTCCCACGGGGAAGTCCTCGAAGTCAATAGACACTATTATAATATAAATAAATAAATAAATATAATATATATATATATGTGATTATTTAATATTATATATACACACCTATATAGTATATGTATGATATGTATGATATATATATATATATATATCATTTTCAATGAATATTATATATATATGATGATGTATGGGAAAGTCATCTTAGATGGCGGTAATATGGGAGAGCTCCAACTGATCCCACGAGGCCAAAACATTGAGACCGAAGAGGTTCAGGACATCGAGGAATGATGAGCTTTGAGTGGCTGGATATACCTCTGGCTATCGAATGGTTAGGAGAAAGCTATATTGAAGGAGCTGTAGCTATATCCATATGTTCTATATATATATACATATATATATACATATATATATATACATATATTCCCTATGAAATATGCACATTCCCTATTAAATATATATATATATAATAAGAAGCGGCAGGGAACGATGATCAGAGTTTCCCAAGCACATGCACAGGACGTGACCCGCCTGGCACAACAGTTCAGCAGCGTGCAGTGCTTGGACTTTGAAGGTCCACAACAGCTCGGTGCCCAGTGAATTTAGAACCTAGGCATGTTGGAAAAACATGGAAGAAGAATAGAAAAAACATGGAAGAACCATGAAAAACATATTGGACACTCATAGAATGATAGTTATACACAATATATATATAGTTGGCTAGTTCCACTCAGCTTGATGCATTGCCTTGTGCGGATATCTTTGTTGGAAACGAATAAGGATGGAGCAGCTACTCAAGGCCGGCCGTTCAGAAAGGGCCTCCCAGTTGCGAGTTTTGGGTAGTGATAGCCCTAGCTCATCAACTTCAAATTACTGCTTATGGATACCCTCTGGTAAACTAACATAGCTATTTAACATGGCCATTTATAGTGAGTTTTCCCATTAAAAATGGTGATTTTCCATAGTTATGTTAGTTTACCAGAGGGTAGGTGATGAATGTTGATGATAGTTGCTAGCTTTGAGTGTCCTAGTCGCTACCAATCAACTCACAAAGTGACCAAACACGGCTGATATCCCCAACCGGAGTTCCGAATCAACTCCAAGTCACTATACTTGGGAGCATGACAAGTTCCCAGAATTTTAGGGATTTCCTCGAATTTCTGCAGGAAAGCCCATGTTTTCCCGGTGGGATTTCCCCCTACCAACCCAACCCATCGAGCGATCCTGAACAAGGACGAGGCACTACAACGATGGCTGCGGGAGAATTTTCAGCACTTCGATGGCTGGGTGTCAGGCGGCCGGGAAAACAGAGGTTTCTGCCGGGGGAAACCTGGACAATTTTAGTGGATATACCACTGATATATAATTAATGATATACCTGACATATCTCACATGAGCCCGAAAAGGGGCGGATTCCTTCCGGCACATTGAAATGTGAGGATTAGATCAGAAATGATCAGAAAGACATTTGGAATTTGAATGAGGAAAAAGGTGAGAAACCCGCAACGATTGACCAGTCCACTTCTGTTTTCTATCCCTGCTTGGGATGCCGACAAAGTCAATTTTTGAACATGGAAACCAACAAGCAAAACTGATTACTGATGAATTCATGTTACGCCACGGCTGGATGTGGGATGTCACTGACATGAATATACTGCAAGATACTGCAAGATTTATAATGTATATATATATATGTGTGTGTGTATGTATATATATACATACATTGAAATGATATTGTATATTTACATCCCTCCATGTAAATATATGTAATGTAGTCATGTCGCATCATGGCAGGCGAGGGTGAGCTCACAGGCGGCATATCGAAATGGGATCCGGCCCAAATGGGGCTCATGAGCCCATGGATCGGGTAACTGTGATGCCTCATAGCTATCCATGTATAGCCGCTATTATAGCCATTAGAACCCCAAGTGTATTTGAATTGATTTGCATTTTGAACGCTTCGATGGCACTTGACATTTTGCCACTAGTGGCCCCTATGCGACCCAATGCAGCATCTCATTTGTTTAATGGTCAAATCCATATTTATATTGGTGTGAAACCTCATGTTTGCTGGTTGAAATCCGCCATCCCCCCATTCAAATGATCCCATGTCTTGACGCTTCCCCATAACTCCCACTAGAATTGCCACCTTCCCCTTGGGGAAATCCGCATCCATCCATTGACCCTGTGATTTCCACCTAGAAAATCAGGGCTATTCGGGCTGTGGATCCCCTATGATTTCCACCTCGAGGACCCAAATATCCCATGGGCGTCTACCTGGATGAACTGCGAGTGGTGGAGATCTTCGAAGGTTCCCCTGCAGAGAAGGCCGGTTGGATCCTGCTGGTTGGGGTGGAAAAACTTGGGAAATGGGGGTTTGGGTAGGTGATACTAGTCAACTATGGGTTGGTTTTTGGGATTGGCAGGTAGGTGAGATAAATGTTGATTAAAGTATAGTTTGTCAGTTATCATGCCTATTTTGTAGTGCTGTAACTTATTTTTCGGCCCATCACATGAGTGGTTTAGGACTTTAATCATCATGAAAACGTGTAAAGAGGCGAGCAGACTCACCAGCCAAACAAGTCAATGGCGGAATTGTTTGGGGACTCTTAAAGATGGGAAACCCAATTTTTCATTGATGCTTGCGATATCACTTCCATAAAGAAGCACAAAGAGAGAGAGAGAGAGAGAGAGCGAGGGAGAGAGAGAGAGAGAGAGAGAGCGAATTAGTATGGGAAAAACTGGAGGATTCAAAGCCACTATTTTAATGATCCGTTTCAGCAGGAGAAATCGTCCTGGGTTTGTTTTCTGCCATGTGCTCGCAGGCTGGGGTTCTGCCAGCTGACATTATCCAGAAGGTTGATAGTGTAGAGATCACAACCCAAGAGGACCAGAATGCAAGGGGAACATATGGCCGTTGATAGAAAGGGGTACCCTTTGGACATTTTGGAAATCTAACATGCCATTGGAACTTGGCATGTTTGATAGGTAAATAATATCAAATAATATTTTTTTGGGGGGGGCGGCGGTGTTAAATTGCCCAGAGGGTGCGTTGTATTTTCACAAAAATGCGTGGGACAGAACCGTTTTTCACGGATGCTTCCCTTTTTTTTGCCGTGTTTGGATTTGGTTCGCTGCCATATCATCACGCGCTGGACAATCCAACTCAATTCTTCGCACACATTGTAGCGGCCAGAACCTCTGCCTTCCTTCCAACTTCGAGGGAAGCTTCGCACAAAAACAATGCGACCCCAGAATGAAGCACAACTTGAGAGGTTCCCGCAAAGAACCAAACATACAATCATAGAACCTCTTGTTTATCCCTACTAATTAATTATTGACTTTGGGGGTTGTTCCTTTCCATCCATAGGTAAATTGAGAGTCACGCTGGGGCTAAATGGTTCATTTACTTCCTGATTTATATAATCAATTTGCCTCCAAATGTAGCTGGGGTATCCTGGGGTGGCCAGGGAGTAGTCTTTATGGATCACTTCTCTCCCTGAAAACTTCCCAGGAGCTTCGCAAAGAGTTGGACGTCCCAGGATGTAAGCGCCTCACGGTCGAGCGGGATGGACAGGAGGCAGCGAAAGTGGAGCCACTCTGACAGAGTGACTGAGTGGCTGCTTCGATTTGTCGTACCATGCTGCTCATCCACTCGCTCTCTCTCTCTCTCTCTTTCCCTCTATACATATGTATATATATATATA
>Ga0126342_10014099_pt1 | contig 14127 bp, 10 predicted proteins | sample Cyp1metagenome_FD_92528 | JGI IMG/M metagenome (GOLD analysis project Ga0126342, IMG submission 92528) | Coral microbial communities from Lord Howe Island, Old Settlement Bay, Australia - Cyphastrea 1 metagenome | ecosystem: Host-associated > Invertebrates > Cnidaria > Coral ...
CGAGAAAGAATGCCACGTAGAATGCCAGAATATATGCCAGATAGAACGCCAAAATATATACCAGATAAAATGCTGGAAGATATGCCAGATAGAATATCAGAATAGATGTCAGATAGAATGTTAAGTAAAATGCCAAAATATATGTCAGAATAAATGACTTGAAATGCCAGGGTGGGGATCACTCGAAGTAAAGTATTTTTTTTTTAATTAAAAAAAGTGCCTCCCAAGAAGATAGAAAAAAAAGGCTGTTGCGTCCTGAAAACCGACGGGAAAAAATGAACCAAATTTCTGGGAGAAATTTCGGAATAAAAAACATGCAAACATGGGAGATTCCAGAAAGCATGCCGAATCCACATATAGCTGGGGGATACTGAAGATAGAAAAACCCAAATGAACCACTTGACCCCACAATTCATACATGCCAAATCTACAAAAAAAAAGTTTAAGGATATTGACAAATTACGTGGAAATCATCAGGTTCTTGCCCATTGAACAAATGCCATTTGTTTCGTTGGATCTTGGTCCTGGGTTCCTGCCTTGGAGTTCTGTTGCTTGCTGTTCCTTCAAAACCTCTTTATTTTAACAAGTTTCAAGCGTGGGATCAGGACTGGATGCTGGCTCTCCTTTTTCGTTTTTTGGTTGCTCTTGCCATTTTTTCAAGCCTGTGAATTCTCTGCAAAATCTATTCAAATTGAAGTCTGAAGCCATGTAAATGGTTGGTGGGGCCCCGAGAATTGAAAAGTAATGTGTGCAGCTACATGCAGGTTCTGACCCAGTTTGGGTGGTAAAACATGCAAATAGGTGGGGATACTAGAGATAGAAGGAAAATTGCACCCGAGGATGCAACAAACAAGGCAAACAGGTCGGGGGTACTGAAGATAGAAAAGCAACAAACGCAATTGTTGACCCAGCATGTCTGTTTTAAACCATGCAAATAGCTTGAAAGATACAAAACATGAGCAGCAAACATGAAAACCTTAAAACCTTGACGTGGGGTGTATTGAGCAAAAACTATTTTGTTCGTTGGATCTTGGTCCTGAGTTCCTGTTTTGCAGTTCTTTTGTCAGCTGTTCCTTCAAAGGCATCCTTTTGTAAAAGGTTTCAAGGGGTGGATGCTGGCTCTCCTTTTCCTTTTTTTTGTATTTCTTTGGTTGCGTTGTTTCTAGTCAAGATTGCGAAATGGGAAAAGAGCGCTATTTGCAGGGTTTGAGCTTTTCCAAGCTTTTCTAACTTTAGCATCGTCTGCATATATGTGGGAAAAATCGCAATTGGATCATTTTTATGCCCTGAAACTTTTCTATCTTTAGTATCGGCTGTAAATTTACAGGGAATTATGCACTTAAAATCATCGAAATTAAGGAAATCCTGTAAATACCAGTGAGATACTAAAAATAGACACGTTTGCAAACCTGAAAAAAAAAACGTCGCTTTTCAGGTTGTAACTTTTATATCTTCCCAGGGGACACTATATATATATGTATATATACAGTATATATTTATACGAACATAATATGCGCGTGTCTTGGTGAGATCCCCAGGTTTGGTGCAGTGGATTCACTCTCTTGGTTTTGGTTGCTTACATTTCAGTTTTGCTGTTTAAGAAAACAGGCTCCTCTTGCTGCCATCCAATTGCGTCTTTTTCAAACCTCCATTTTTGATATTTGTTTGGTGAAATGTAATATGCAGACATTTCTTTGGGTACTTGGAGGGTGTAGGTACATGGTATGTACATGTATTCGGGGAAATATGCACCGGTTGAAATTAATAAAACATATTAAAACATATGATATGAAATTCATTTCGTAAATCACTATCTTTGAGTATCCACCATTGATGGACAGCAGCATACCACCATTCCACAATCCTCACCCAGCCTCACTACTGGAGCCTTTGCTCCAGCGCCGATGGCCCAGGGCCGGCACCGTGGCCGACTTTGCATTGGCACCTGAGAGGAAGCCTTCACATGAGTAATTTCAATCAATTCATATCAATTCGTTTACCATCATGTATGAAAATGCAGATGCACCGCTAAGTATCTAAAATGGTTCTCCCATTTTACCCCCAAAAAAAAATGATTCAGTGGGTCAATGGTCAGCGGCACTGGGTGGCGCACTTTCGCTGGCTCGTTTCAAGGCTAAGGCAAAGTTGGGGTCCGGCACCTTAGATCATCAAGGTCCTGGATAGCCACAATATTGAAAATGGCCATAGAAATAATTTCTAATGGATCTACCCATTATATAATAGCATGGTGATTTTCCATAGTTATGTTAGTTTACCAGATGGTAATTCACAAGCCTCACATGTTGGGTCATGTTTGGATGATTCTCCCTACCTTAGTCTAGGGTGACGTTGTGAGGTCATTAGAATTCAGCCAAGACGCCAAGCCATTGTTTATCATCAATCAAACAGCTTCTGAAAAAAACATGAGAATCAGGGAAGTACCCCGGGGTTCGTCAATCAGCCGCTCTGGGGGGAGGTTCCCCACTCAAATAAAGGATCATCTATTAAAGGTGAACAAGCACTTCAAACATGGTATGAGGTATAGTAAACCAAAGCAAAAACCCTCCAATTCGATACACTTGACCTCCCATTTTTGATGGAGATCAGTAAGATCAGAAAGCTACTATACATACAGTAAAACAATGTAAAACAGTTAAACTCCAACAGTTGAGGCACCGTTGTGGCCTCACAAGGCGCTGGCGGCGGCGCTGGCTGATCCGGCGCTTGGCCCACAAGCTCCGGCGCCTGCGAGCACGAGCGCTCCACACGTGGGACATCCCCGAACTCAATGAATTGTTTCCATAGCTGGAAAAGTCATGGCAAAATTAAGGGAAAATATGGAAACATCTTCTATCAATAAGGGTTTCTATAGCTGGACAAAATCATCTGTAAATGGTGATTTCCTCTATTATATTGATTGCCGGAGGTAATGATTACAGTATAGGATACGCCTACAATGGGCTTACGGTTCACCGATTCAACAGGTTGGAGCAACCCTCCTGAGGTTTCACCTTTAATCCATCTCAGTCCGAAGCATGACAAAAATCAAAGTGTATGGCCATGATCATCCAGCATGTCAGTCACATAAAATCAATGACAGGGGCAATCTTGGATGCCCTCAGAAACATCAAATGCAACATCTTGTGAAACATTCACGAAAGTACCCATCCAAGGTTTCCTAAGATATATGATGGTTGGTCTATACACCTGAAAGGGTCATATCCCATGATAACTCCTGAGATCCTATCACATCCCCACATGACCCATTTTCGTTGGGTAGGGTGTTTCTTTGGCATGGTGGGCCCCCCTGGCGTCATCACCAAGCCTTCCCTGGCGTCCACTCTTCACGCCAGGAGGACTTGGCGGATTGCCGCGAGGTGCCGGCGGACCTAGGTCCCCTTCCGGGCGTGAATATGTCACTTACAGCAGGAGAAATCTGGAAAAATGATCAAAAAATACTGATCTGACTGGTAAAACACATGGAAATTACACAGGAATTGAATTTTGGAATCCTTGGGGTTCTTAAACGGCTGGTGTGATAAGGCCTTAGAATTTTCTTGCAACGAGCAGAGACAACGCCGCCAATGTTGTCTTGAAAATGCATCAGGCTGAGGTTGTTTCACCTGCAAAGGTGGTTCCGAAATTCAAATCAAGCTGGCTGTGTCCAATGAGAATAGTGTATGTCATTGTGGCAGCCAGGCAACAAAACCAATTTCAGGAACAAACTATCTATAGGTCCTATAGGTGTCTGCGGAAGAAAAAAACAGCATACATGAAATTGCCCCGGAACCATTTGAAATTCTCAGTTTTCCTGATGGTCCAGTCCAACTTGATATTTTATCATAAGTAACGGAGAATGGACTTCTGCAAAAATAAAACGTTGCAACCTGGCCGTCTCCTGAATTTGGGCATAGTATACCTTCAAATTTCCATTTATAAATCAAAAAAAAGATGACCAAGCGTCAAATTTGTTGGTGAATTCCCAGCAACTGCAGTTTAAATGCCAATTCATTGCTGTTTAACCACCGTATATTCTTGTTGTCACCCTCCGGTAATATCGATACGTAAATCCATGGGGTTCATTAGGAAAACAATCGTTAAATCGTGGGTTTTCCATATCTATGTGAACTGATTGGCAGGCAGCCATCCCATTCATGTTCATACATTGTCATACATAAACCCAATAAACATAGATAAATGCTTATCTTGTGTTGTCATTTGACATGGTAGCCACCCCAATTTTTAAGAAACCCACATGATAAAACCATACTTTCTTCCCGTGCCCAGCTGAGCAAGTCCATTGCAACAGTTGAGGTCCTAGCTCTTCACCCGCAGTGGTCGGCCTGCAGGGAAGAAAATGAATTGAGATATTTTTCGGCCGAAACCACCAAGAATTGTGCCAATATCCACTATATACATATATACTGTATGTGTATATATATATATCATTATATACTACAGTATGTCTTATGTTACATGTATTGAATCGATCATTATATATGGACATGGAGAGATATTTAGACAGATAAATGATGATAAATGCACATGTTGCAAAAGGTTGTTAATGGTATATTTACATACATACACAGACAGACACACACACACAGAGACATATGTATATATATATATATGTGTGTGTGTGTGTCTGAGTAAACTATAATATTTCACTAACCTGAAATAAGGCCATTTTGGGATGATTCCCCTTACTAACCATGATTCCAGTGAGGTCGTAGTGAGGTCGTTATAATTTACCCATATGTGAATATATATATATACACATTGTATATACATGATAAGTTATATATATATGACTTCATTTGCTTCCCACATATGCACTGACACCTGCCCACTGCCCTTGTTCTTCCCATGCCTTGATGATGACACGCTGTGTCCAGCACTCCGTCGGAAGGTGCTGGGCCGCACGGCTGGAGGAACCACAGCCTCGGTGTCGGCCTCGGTGGAGAGGTGTTCGGAAAATGATCTAGACATGGTACCCTCCAGTGAACATAGCTGTGAAAAATCTCTATGTTTGATGGGTAAAACCCACTATGTTATATTACAAAGGCAAAGGCAAACCCCTCACTTGCGCACACGACTTTCCATTATAAATGGTCCATGTTCCATAGCTATTTTAATTCCCAACACCGTCCCCAGGCAACTGGTATATAAGGAAACCCAATTTTGTATTTTGTTTAAGGGTTTGGGGTGGGAGGGATGTTAGCGTGCCTGTCAACTTGCTCACGTCATGTACGCTTCGTGAACTTCGGGGTTTGGGTGGGGGGAGATGTTAACGTCCCTGTCAACTTGCTCACGTCATGTATGCTTCACGAGCTTCGGGGTTTGGGTGGGGGGATGTTAATGTCCCTGTCAACTTGCTCAACTTGGCTGAAAAAAGTCATTGACGCCACTGCAGTTTCTAAAACAATTGGCCAAAGCTTGCAACGCTCGCTGATACAGAAAGGAGCAAGAAAAACACCAGTTGCCCGAAGTCGGCGCTACCTTTTAGTTTACTATAACTATAACATATATATTTTAGTTTTCCATGTACATATCTTACATCATAAATCGTCCATTATACATGGCAAATTCGCGGTTATTCATATATATATATATATATACCTATGGCAAGGCAAGTCACCTCTTGCTCTTGCGCAGGTTCTTCTGCGCCGGAGCGTGAGGATGGCAGTCTGCTGTGCCCCCGTGGCAAAGGTGGAAGCAGGCCTACCAGGAAGTCATGTTAGCGTCATATTCTGGACATGGGTCACTGGTTGGTGGATTCAAAACCCCTGACAAATAATGCGGAATATTATGGATCATTGCCCCAAACTAAGGAGAAAGGACCATGAAACATATCTGAATATCTGAAACCACCAGACTGGTCAAGCCTTTGAGGACCTCTCACCCACAAAACAAGGGTGACGAATCGAAAGAACATGACCAACCTGGAGCCGTTAACCTCACTCCAAATATGAATATTGGATGTTCAAGGTCCCAAGAATGACAAACTTCCGTCAAAATCTGGGTTGAGGTTCATTGGCTCAGGTTTTGACACTCATTCAGTGGCCTTCTGCCTATTTGAGGGAACGTCTGGACGAACCGCTGTGCTTCGTGGAAAAAAATAGCATCACCTGCAACATGTTCCCTTAAATCAACCCTTGACCTAGAGGATGAGCTGGGGATGAACTAGGTGGTTGCGAGCTATGCCAGCCGGTGGAAGAGAGGCAAACACTCAGACTGACGCAATCTCCAGAATGATACAGGCACTTGTCATGGAAGATTGTCTTTATTTTTGCTAAATTCTCTGTTCAGCACATGTACTTTTCTTCCTCGTGCCTTGGCAGCAGGAAAAAAAACAGTCCAAACTGCAACGCCTAGCAAATCAACGACCTAAAGTTTTAAAGAGTTCGGACAGTCCCAGTGGATTCCCAAATCAATAACGCTCCATGATCTGGTCACAACCAAGGCAGGTCTCCATCAGTCATTCCCCCGTTCTCCCTACAAGATGCCCGCCCAGTATGCGGTTTGTTTATAAATCTTATTTATTACGGTTATAATATTATAAATTATACAAGTACCATAGTATACCTACCAGCATCGACCACAAAATCTAGTTATTATCGACCATTATATCTATAAGTCTATAAGATTCTATAAGTAATATCTACCATAAAACCTATAAACATCTACAGTAGTTCTTGGATTCCCCCCACCATGTCAGGGCCTGCTAGGTCTCCCATGGTCTCGGGCAGCGCTTCATCCAACAGCTCTGCCGGCATCTGCTTCCCGCTGGGCGATTCGTAGCTGGTCGCCAGCGTCTCCGCCACAGTACGGCGAAGCTGGGCCTGGGATGGTGGGGGTTGGATGGGGGTGGGGTTGGGCAACCCACAAGTGCAAAGTTCTATGAAATCTTCAAGTGGCACGCTATGGCACGCTTGTGCAGACCTTTGGAAGCAAACACTGAAGTCTTCAACATGCCCTGTCTGAACGTGGTCCTATGCCGCTAGATAAGTATGCATATGTGCGCATCTTATATTCTGGTTTTAGGGCCAAAATCCGGCTTCAATGCCATTTTGCAGCACTGTATTTATTTTTCAGCATTGCCTCACGCAATGAACAATAAGCAAAGATCCGTCCTGAAAATTAAGTGGCACTATCCTTCGAAGAAAAATGACACCATCCATTTGGTAGGTCCTGAGCATCACTCAAACAACAGCAAAAAAGGTAAATATACAAATAAATAAATAAATCTATATATATATATGTCATATATTTCCCTAATGCCTAAATTGGGAACAAACACCAATGGCCACTATCAATCAGTTTTATTTGTTTATACCATATTCCCAACATGGTACAACAACATGTGGGATTAGCACACTGCTACAACGCCCAGCTGCTTCTGGACCGGGTGCGGGCAAAGCCAACCTCAGCAGGATCTGGCCCCTTGGGGACTGGGCATGGCAAACAGCAGTTGTTTTTTCTTTTGGAAAGGGTTGGAGGACAAAGAAATCATTCTTTATGTCATGTATGCAATTGGCTTAAATTGGTTTAATCATTACAACATCTGAAAATAACCATGATACGCACTAGAATTATTGCATGGCCAATCTTAGATACTCCGTAGAAGTTTTTTTTTGGGTTGGCTACCATATTTACATCTTTATGTATATACAGCAATAAGTACTAGCCGCCAGGTACGACCCAAGAATTGGAAGAGTTATAGTCGCAATGCATGTAGTATAGATATATTATAAATTAATATAGATATATAGATGATATATATAGATGATATATATGTGTTCGAAATCGACCTACCCTACCAATCCCCACCACACAATTCATCACACAGCTACCATGATGGAATTCTGACGCCGGGGAGCTGCGGCATCGCAGCATAGCCATGGTCGATAGCCATACTCTGCTCCAGTGAGATCTGGACGCTGGGATGTGCTGCCCAGTCAAGTTCAATGGCTTATCATGGCTTATCCGCAATCACTAAGACCCATGAACTAGATATTTATAGATAGCTACAATAAAACCCATAATATAGTTACAGTAGATAAAAACCAACCTAGCTATCTCATGTGACACCACCTTGTGAATCTCGAATCCAAATTTGGTCGTTAGGGCTCTTTTAGCTGACTTCCCCGTATCCAGTTGGTTGGCAGTGTTGGCTACCCTTTGGATCCTTGTGAAGTAGAGGTGGGCCTTCTCCAACAACGAACAGTGGTCAGTCCAATCCAATTAAATCCATCAACAATATTCAACAATCACAAGCCAGAAGCCGGATGAAGCCAGGTCCAAGTTTTGGAGATCTGAAATCATATCGCTATAAGGACCAAGCTGAAAAAAATCTAGGACATCCACGGCTCTCATGCATCGACAGCACAAGTCTCCCTGGCTATCCTTGACCAATGTCACTGCATACTTACACAAACTTACCTTAAAATTGCAGGCCATCAAATCTATTGAATTCTGACTATTAAAAGCATCCTCTTGCATCATCCGGTGAAATTTAAACTCGCCATATCTTGACGTTTTTCACATCATGCATTCAGCTAAGCGCAAAGTTTATGCCAATCGCAATTTATTGTTCGGTAAAAAACATTATACATGCCGGATATATCCCCCAAAACCAAAAGCACCAGCTAACCACCTTGAAATACTTACCAGTATTGGTAAAGCAATGTCATAAACCACCCATATGGATTCATGATTTATAATACATCTTTATACCACCTATAAGAATGGTAAATTTGGGGATGGTGGATCCTATTGCTTTACTAACATTAAATTGCTAAGCCGTGGCTCATCAGCCTGGGGCTGTGCTTCGATAGACGACCAGTCTGATGGAGGCATGGGCATTTCGTGGCTGGAGCTACTCTTACGCATCCTTGGCGGTTGAAGTTTGTGGGCTTCCGAAGACTGCAACGAAAGCAAAGAACACTGGATATTACTTATGGGATATTATTGGGATTATTAATTATTGGGATTTAATGGGATTATATGGAGGATTATATGGGATTTTTACGGGATTCAATGGGTCTTCATTGGTTTCATGGGTCGTAGTGGGATATAATAGGATTACGTCTGAAACATCTGGATAAATTAAAAAATCTTCGCCAAACGTCGCGACGGGAGGTTGTTATAATTTATCCAAACACATTGTCTGGTTCGGAGATGTCGGGGTTAAGATTGGTTTTGCCACTCCAAACCCTACAATTTGTATATTGTCTTTGCTTATTTTTCCACCAATTGGGATTATCATCCCAGCTAACCCTGAGGCTAGGATATATGTGCAGCTACCAAAGTCATCCCGTTCGCAGCTAGAAGATGTTTCCGGATTTATGGGATGCCAACACTTACCCAAAATTATGGAATATTAGATGGATATTGGATAATTTCTCCAGATTTCCCATCTCTCAAGCATTTCCAAATTCAGAAAATCTTGCCTGTATATCGGATAAGCACTAAAAACGACAATGAATGCCAATGGAAGGCACAGTTTCCCAAATGGTACCCGATCCTCTTAGCATTTGACAGAGACAGTTTGAACAATCAGATCTGATACCGTGGGTTAAACAATAATAATCCACTCATTTGGGAATGGTTTATACCAACTATTTATATCTATTTATAGTGATTTGGGGGATGGTTTGTTATTGTTTTACCCACACCAAATTTGATTTTGCCCACTGCCCCACCCAATCGATTCTGTGGAAGGATCTCTACCGGCATGTTACCCCCACAGAAAAAATGACCATGACAATACATCTGGGGTGTTTGCCGAATGGTTCCATGGTCAACGAACATTGGCTGAGTGGCGAACTTTGAGGCCATTGTGTTCAAGTGGTGATCTCAGAATCAAGCAACCACCCAGATTGACGCTTTAATCATCTTTAAAAGGCGACATTAGGATATATACTATACACATGTATCATTTATATCAAGTATATAACATATATATATATATATGTATGAAAACGAAATATATACAGTTAAAAAACAATCTACATATGTACGTATGATTATATATGTATGCATGTCATATATATATATATATATATATGTATGTATATGTTCATTTAATTAACTATATGTGTGATATATGGGGTATGGTAGGTCATCTTGATTCAACTTTTTGCAATCGCACGAAACATGGCAAATCTCAAATTGGTCGGCCACCCTTCCCTTCCCCAACCCTTCCAGGCTGAGCCCTTTTGTATTAGCAGCCTGGAAAAGAAACGCAACCATTTGATCCCTCCTGGCTTCACCGAAGCTTCAGCAGCGCCCTGCCAGCATAAGCACCATGCACCAGAGTTTTGGAACCCGATGCTTGAAAAACCATGCGGATTTAGGGGGGCTAAATTATATATTTGGATAGAAACCCATATGGCTGGCCCAAAATTTGATTGGAAAAAACAAAGGTCATTTCCAGCTTCCAATGATCAAGAAGGGTACTATGACAAGATTGTCAAAAGCGACCAGCCATGTCCATCATGTCCCCTAGCGATCACCAGAGCAGCACTGGAAAAGGGACCATTCGTGATAGCAAACCGCTGCAATGCGCATCATTTGCGTACAAATGACTGTTAGATTCCTCCAACAGTTGCCATGCATAGGTTTCCTCACAAGCACAAGGGTGCCCTTCATTCGACCTTTTTGCCTGATCGAACATAGGGAAACCCATCCCCGGGCATGATCTTCGCACCCATCACACCCCAAGGATTGCCGGTACAAAGCGAAAGTGCAGGGCTGCTTGACCGTGAGCATGGTTGACTAGAACAACTGGAGATGCTTCAGCACAAAATGAAAAAACAACACTATAGCTACAGTAGAAGTCAGTCTAAAAAGCAGACACCCCCAAACAAGACTAATTAACAGCAACCAAGTCCCCAGAAAAATGGCCCTCGGATGCCTGAGCTGCAGGGCCCTCCGCGCCCATGCCGAAACGGCGCGGGAAAGCGCCCGGCCCGGCAAGCTGGAAATGGCACCAGTTTGGTTCCAAGTTGATAGGAAAACTGGCAAATGAATTACTGAATCATCCGATGATTGACGATCTCTATACGTACTACAAGTAAAAGAAATGTATGTGTCCAAAATCTATTTTATACTTTTATTGTATAATTATATACGCATATCATTGGCTTACAGGATAGTTCACGGTTCTCACACAACTTTTCAACCGTGGAAGCGCCAGGCTTCCAGCACCAAACCCCGCGCACCCTGTGGTCTTGATGGCTTTCCGGACCGCGTCTTTAGTGCACTGCTGGTTGTAGAGGGTCAGCACCTGCCACCCGAAGGTGCCCTAGAAATGTCCCATGGCCCTGAGGGAAAAAAAACTTGCATTTCAGATATCAAGAAAAAGGCCGCACAGATCCCGAATTGTGAGTGCAATGCAAAGTTGGGAAAAAATCAAACACCTGGAGGATAATTATAAAACTATTTTCAACCTACAATATCCAAAGGATTCCCTTGCGATGCCTCGTGCACTCCGCACTGTTTGGCCTGGCGTGGCACGAGGAATACATGTTTTATAGTTCTTTGGAGGCCACTGTGTGCATGGCATTGGGCGAAATTATGTATCTGTGTAGAAATAGATATGTGTGGATATGTTTCTCCTATTTTGGTAAGCCTGTCCCCCAGGGAATCCACACGTTTTCTTTTTAAATCCATTGTGCGTAAAAAACCACTGCCTGCGTGGGCAATCCCGAATCAAAATGGAAATAGACGGAAAAGCCATGGAAGCAGAATGTTTGATCCACTATATACACGGTACAGAACATGTGTAGTATATGTTTGAGAAAACGCAACATCAAAGCAGTGCGGGTTGATGATGGCTGAACCGCTCCCCGGTCAAATAACACACCGAAACTCTTTTGGACGTTCTTATCTCAACAAGCAACTATTGCACATGTTAGTCATGTTAGTCACATTCCATGGCTCTCACATGGTTGCGCCCCTCCGTTGTAAGCTGAGCCATCCGACCAGATCCTCGATGTGTTTGGCATCGATGACGCTGGGCAAACGCTGCTTGCTGTTGCTGTAGTCCAACGCCTTGCTGGAAGCCAAGGGGGGGCGCTTGAGACGGGAGTAGTGTCATTTGTTATATGTCTTACACACACAACCCCAAAAGGTAAAGTTTGCAAATTCCTCCTAGGAGGGTTATATAGTAAAACTACTTGTAATTGTTACGTGTAATTCCTCCTAGGTAAAGTAATTCCTCCTAGGTTACTATGTATATATTTGTATATATATATCTCTCTCTCTCTCTGTGTTTTTTTCTGTTTTTTTTTAGCAGTGTTACCACCAAAAAAAATGTTGGGAGCCTCATGCCCCCAGGACCCTGAAACCTTTTTCATTCGAATTTCCAAGATGCACACTATTGAAGGAAGTCATCTTCCAGATTTGTTCGTTCCATGTTGCACCCCAATATTTTTTCGTGACAGGGAACACAACGGTTGGACCATGTCCAGGAACCCCAGGAATCTTCTTTAGGAGTCCATGTTTTATCAGTTTCTTCAGATTTCATGAAGATTTAACTCCACAAAGGTGACCTGCCCAAAGATGGCAGGTTTTTGTTCAGCCCTTACGGTGCTTGTCAGTGATTAATAAGCCCTTAGCAAACCTCTATGATGAACACCTGGTTCTTTAAATCATCCAAGCCCAGGCGCCAGAATCAGCAAGTGAATGCGATGGTCCTCGCTGTGAAAGATGGGAGCCTGGATGGGGCAGAGAGGCACCGTTTTGCGTGGCATACCTTGGGGGGTTTCATGTATGGAATACGTTCCAACATTTAACCAGACAATGGCCCAAATGTATATAGCCATATATATATATATATGTATATATATTTGTATATATATATATATATTCATTACATGGAGCCTATGGGATATGAAAAGGATTGAAAAGGTATATTGTGAAGAAAATGTAATGTGAACCGAGTTGTTTTTCTCAATATATGTACCTGGCAGAAAATCAAACCGTTAAATTGCCCTACCAAGGTTTAGGGTTTGAGAACCAAAAAAAGAGTGGCAGAAGTAGTTGTTAAGCAAAGGAAAATCATGTACAACAAATGTGCACATGATAATGGTCTGTATGTATATATGATATATATATATATATATGTGTGTACATAAATATGTATCCATAATACTATATATATATATAAATATACTGAGATTTGCTGCAAGTCAAATGTTGCTTAACCACTCAATGTGGGATCATGTACCAGCTTCCACTTCCACAGGTAACCATTTCTACATCGGGGTGCATTCTGACTATTAAAAAAAACACCTACAATTGGTGTATATCCCACCTATGACTCGGTTATAATACTGTTTGGTTTTTACGCACTTACCAACTGGGATGCGCATCCAAGTACTACAATAGAACCAGAATTAAATGCCACCAGCTGAGACTTAATGCTGAGATATCCAGACCCTTGCATCGCATGACTACTGTAGTAGTACCGGGGCTGCTTAGTGGTTTAGCGACTGGGGTCGTCAAAATATGAGCCACTTTGGCTGAATCATCTAAGGGATATCGGCATATTCATTGCAATACTCTCTCGTAATCAAACATGGCTCGCTGGAAAACCTTCCATCATTTCGCATTTCAACGCGTTTTTTCATCGGGGATTCCCAGCTAGTCATATGTGGTTGTCGGAGGGTATAGTAGGGGATTGGGAATATGGTCAGCTTCCCCATTCAATAGATGTCTTGTGGCTAAGAATTAGACAATTGACCTACCCAGCCAGAAGGTTTACCCAACATGTGACCAGATGGGGTTCCCAGCATGTAACCACAGAATTGGTGTGAACATACACGTGCTAACCAATATGGCAAAATTACAGATCCAATGGGTATTTTTCCCAAGCATCCACAAATATCGACAAGATCGAGAAAGTCAAGAGCGACTGAGGTGGATATATATATATATATATTATATATATATATATATATATTATGTATATAATGTCCACCTATGATTTAACAATAGGGCCCCCCCCCCTCTCTGACCCTAAATAGACTTAAGGCCACCATAAAACTTGTTTGTATGTAAAGGTTTTAAATTACCACAATTGAAAACGAATACATAAAATGCAATTTCAAAAAAAAAGGA
>Ga0126342_10014100_pt1 | contig 14127 bp, 10 predicted proteins | sample Cyp1metagenome_FD_92528 | JGI IMG/M metagenome (GOLD analysis project Ga0126342, IMG submission 92528) | Coral microbial communities from Lord Howe Island, Old Settlement Bay, Australia - Cyphastrea 1 metagenome | ecosystem: Host-associated > Invertebrates > Cnidaria > Coral ...
GATATGCCAGATAGAATGCCAAATAGAATGTCAGAAGATATGTCAGATAGAATGCCAGAAGATGTGCCAGTAAGAACATGTATAAATGTCATGGTGGGGATCACACGAAGTAAAGTATTTTTTATCACTATATATTTGACAAAAGGGGATTCTATAGAATATGATGGATCTATCATTATTATTAGCTATAAATCTATGATATGATATTTTCTCTATTGCTGGATCTACAATTATAGATCATAGTGTTAATGGTAGATTGTTTATTGTAATGTAGATAATATATAGATTATATCATGATATGTTTTTTAATGGATGATTTAATATAGATCATAATGTTTCCTATTATGGTTATGGATTATTATGCATGATTATGGATTACTATAAGTCCCAGATAATAGGGGTTATTATGGATGATTATAGATCATAGTGTTTCCAATATAATCTGTTATTATCTATTCTGATACATGACTATCTATTATTATTATCTTCAATATCCCATCGTAATCCTATTGCAATCCTATTGTAATCCCTATAGTACTTCCCCCAAAAAAATGGAAAAGTTACTGATCAGGAAGGATATTACCATATATCATACATAATCAATAATAGGGATATTATAATAGGGCTTAAAATGGGATGGAATGGACTATTTTCCAGGATTATATAATGGGAAAATAATGGGAAATATAATGGGAAAGGAAATATAGTGGGATTATAATGGGATAAGGAGCATATACTGGGATTATCTAATGGAAAGCGTACGGTCCCCTCAAAAGAAAGCGAAAAGTGATTGATCACTATTATGGTAGGATTGTTCTTTTCTATCTTTTTTTGGGGATTTGGCAAAACATTGGATTTTTTTGCAATACCCATATGCTCCATGTATGATTATGTATGCTATATTTACCTACATTTGGGCCATTTCTAGGGCAGCTGTTGATACATATTCAATCTTCTTCAATACATTTAGAGCTGATGTCTAATTATTGTTTCTTCTGAAAAGGGTTGTTTGGCTTGTTTTTGGCAAACCATATACCCTCTGGTAAACTAACATAGCTATTGAAAATGGTCATTTCTAGTGGATTTACCCATTAAAAATGGTGATTTTCCATAGCTATGTTAAATTACCAGAGGGTAAATGTTTTTTTCTCCATTTAAAATGGGTAAACATCAACAAATCACCATAATAGTTCCAAATCCTCCATAGCCACATATGTTTTTTTTCCAAAAAATGGGGGTCCCCTGAATCATCCATGAGACATGGATGAGATCATTTTAGTATTGAAAGCCATGGTGGCCTCGAACACCAACATTCATGAACCCCCCATATGGAACTTGAATATTCACTAGAATTTAAGAAAATTCATTGATAATCACCATTGATATTCAGAAAAACATTTAGCTACATTTAGGAGTATATACGACAAAACCCATGGGCAAATCTTCCAGATATATTAAATCCATTTCGTGATCCATACTCTATCAAAGCAGATCATAAACTGCAACATGAAAAATCATGGATGATGGAAATTCAGATGAAAATTCATGGTATTTTCTTCTGTTTTTCGCTTCCTCAGTCGACTCGGTCGCCGGGTCGCCGGGTCGCGCGCAAAAGTGGCAGCAGCGACGACGAGGCCAGTGGCGTGCACGAGCTCTTCCGCTCCGAGAAATCCCGTGAGGTGCTGCGGGAGTTTCCAGAAATGGGGGTACCCTAACCCATAGGATCCATGTATGCTATATATGGTAACAATTACCATCAATATATCCCCCAATGTTAGCATATATAGCAGCACCATGGATCCTATGGGATAGCTGGATGGTTTATTTCATGGGAAAAATCCGAACATGATGGCTGGATGAGAACTGGGGGTATCCCGGCGGTATCCCTAGTTCAGGAAACCTCCGTATTATATATATATACCATCTGGTTATGACTAACATAGCCATGGAAAGATCCACCATTGTTTATAAGTAAACCATCTATAAATGAGCAATTTTCCATGGCTATGTTAAATAACCAGAGGGTATATACATATTAGTACATGTATATTTTTTTGTATGGCCAATTCATGGAGGTTTGATGATCATGGAATATTACCATGCTGTAGGTAAGATATCGTAATAATCCCTGGTTCTGATATAGTGTATGATATATACAAAGTCTGGCCATTCATTATAGTCAGTATATATATATATATATAGTGATAATACGGCTATATGTATGGACCAATATATGTGATAATGTGTATGTATTGGTTAATATTGTATAATTGGTGATTACCATATCATATTATGATATTGCCATGTGAATGGGGGAAATGATGACCATATTTTCATATTACCGTATTGGCCGTATTGGTCAATAATGGTCATTATTCCCTAAAAATATCAAGATATGGTTAATGGATGATTATGCTATGGGGGGGAGAATCATCCATTGAGCAGATTTGAATATGACCATATGAGCTACAGCCAAAATTTCGGTTAGTGGGGAGTAGTATTCGAGACATCTTATTTTTTTTGAAATTGAGCTGGGGCTTGGAAAACGATAAAACGATAACATTTGCTTATATTTACCAAAACGTGAAAAACAATAATACACTCTTCAAAAATTGATGACTTGGAGCTACATGCCAAATATTGACCGTGGCCCATATGAATGAGGAAATAATAACCATTCTAAAATTTTACCATGATGGGTTATTAGTACCATATGATTGGGGAAGAACCATCCACCAGGTGCTTTAGGGCTTCTGGGGTGCCATGGTTTTGACTCATGGCCAGTTCATGATACCCTCGGGTTATGACTGTTACATAGCCATGGTATAGATGGCCCTAATCGAAATAGATGGTTTACCGTTCTTAAACATGGTGATTTTCCATGGCTATGTTAGTCATAACCAGATGATAATTCTTGGCCCCGCATATTTTTGTTTGAGTCTCAGTCGATTTTGACTTCAAAAAAATCAGAGAACAGAGACAGCTGATGACAATTGATGGCACCTGCAGGTTCAACAACATTATTTGGACCTGTACAAGTTGCTTGGTAGCAGATGGCCTGCTTTTTTCAAAACATGCAGGACATTTCAAGGCGATTTCTGCTGGAGATGTTCTAAAAAAATGCTCTGGCCGGCTGCTTTGTATAGAACATAATTATTATGTAAACAGCCACTAGTGGTCTGATACTACTAATTCTCTTTGATGATCATTATCATCAGCTGATTTGGTTTTTACCTTTGGAATGTATATGTTGCAAAACAAACAACCACACCTTGAATATGGGCGTTTCTGGTGTATAATGGAAAATCCCATTAAAATTGATGATTTGGAGGTACCCCCATGACTTAGGAAACCACCATCTTTAAATCACCAAATCTGCCGCTCTACCGCTGGTTGGCTCAGTGATCTTACGATGTCATCGCCGGCTCAGGCAGTTGGATAACTTCATCAAGTTCCTGTCCATGGCCGGCGGGGGGAAGATGCGAATTTGCAGATCATAAAAAGGGTGTATTCCCCGAAATCACCTTGTTTTTTTTCTGTTACCCTCTGGTTATTTGTTACATAGCCATGGGAAATGGCCCATAGAAATAGATTGTGTTCCTATTAAACATGGTGATTTTCCATGGCTATTATATGTTAAATGACCAGATGGTAAATGTTTTTTTCTCCAGTTAAAATGGGTAAAACTCTAAATCACCATAGTTCCTCCATACTGTGGATGGGCCAGCGAAATCCACCAGTTGATAGTTGATCCCCAAGTCGAAACGGAGGCCCCCGTCGTTCTCATGCATTTCAATGGTATTTTCCAATAAAACATCCAGCGTTTTTGGGGGTATCCCCATGACTATGGAAACTCATCCATATCTATAATCCAAATTTGATGATATATTATGGATGATAACCCCTATATTATCCTATATTTATATTCATTTTTTATAGTGAAGATATATCTGATGTTATAACTCATAATAGTTGGGCTTATATAAACCCATTATATTTGGTTGTTTGGGTTATATATATATGGGTGTATATTTATGTGGAAACCTCCTTTTATGTATACTCTATGGTTATTTAACATAGCCATGGAAAATCCCTTATAAATGGAGGTTTCTAGCTGGGAAAATCATCTATTTCTATGGGTCATCTATACCATGGCTATGTAACATGTAACAAATAACCAGAGGGTATAACCCAAATATATTTACCATTGGTTATTTAACATAGCCATGGAAAATCACCATTTTAAAGTTCGGCAAACCATCACCAGTTTTGTTATGTAACAAATAACCAGATCAATGGCCATTTCAGAAAACCTAAATTGGAGGTACCTACCATGTATAAGGCCTATATAAGGCCTATGTAAGGGAATATCACCACAAAATATGGCCTTATATGGTACAGTACCTCCATTTTAGGATCCTGAAATTCCCATTGACCAGAGGGTATAACCCAAATAGAAACCAACATAAACCTTAAATGGTGAAATCGCCAGGTTGCGCGCTACAGGACTGTGGCCACTGTGGCCGGCGACGCGGCCATGTACCACGACGAAAAATGTTGGGATTGGTGTGGGAAGAAGAGTTTAACTGACATTTGCTACATGGGTAGCTGGCAAAATATAGACAACACTGCCAGAATAGTTTTGATTCAATATTTGGATAGAATGGAATCGTCGCTTTATTTACAAGTGGGGTGGTTTATGGTATATCATTTACGTGAATTGGATTACAACTGCAATTAGATGGCTCATATTATGCATGATGAGCAGTATAAGTATAAGTATAGCTGGACGGCTACTCAATCAAATTACAACAAGTGAGCAATTACCAACCAGAAATGTACATCCGTTGGTTTCCCATTACGAAACGATGCTAATAAAATGTTGCTACATATCATATAACCAGAACATGTCGATTCTACATATCACATGGAATTAACCATACAGTCATTAGGGTTTCTTAGAGGTTTTCAAGAAGATATCAAAATCCCCCGGCTCCATGAAACAATCAACCCTACAGTGACTAAGGTTTCTTATAATTATAGGCTTTCAAAAAGATATCAAAAGAAATAACAATAATCATAATATTAATAATACTAATTAACAATAATAAGAACTATTATTATATATAATATATATAATAATATCATATTATATCGTATATACACATAATAACAATAATAATAATAATATTAATGATAATAATCATGATAATAATATAATAATAATGATAATAATGATATAACAATAATCATCATCATCTTCTTCTTCATTTTGCCTTGCCCGGACCTGTGTTGCAAGTCCCGGATCTAACCTCAGGGTCTTGCCGTCGAAAGCTGGATGATTTAGCCATGGTCGAAAGGTATGGTCATCGGTCATCAATAGAGTCATGGGGATTGATATACCCCATGGTTAATCTATGGTTAATCTATGGTTAATCTATGGTTAATAATGGGAATAACAATATAATCAATGATTACTGGTTGGTGGTGGCTTGAACCATGGAATTTTATGACTTCCCCAATGTCGTTGGGATGATGATCCAATCTGACTTTCATATTTTTCAGGGGGTTGAAACCACCAACCAGATTATGTTTGGATTCCCATTGTGGGATGGATGACCATAAACCTTTTTTTTTAAAACCATGTTTTGACCATAGCACATAGCCATGGGGATATATCGAACTGGGGTTTTCAAAACCACCAGCAAAGACTGGCCGACTGGGGGAAGCACGTTGGGTGAAACGACTGGTGATCCACAGGTGGATAAGAAAGGTGGATAACAAAGGTGGAAATCTCAAGCTGAGGTACCCGGCCTGGTAAACTAACATAGCTATTGAAAATTGCAATTTATAGTTGGGTATGGGTCAAACTTAGGTACCCCAATAATTGGATGGTTAATACGAAACTAGACTAACATCTGTGGTCCCCTAGGTCTTCCATTTTGACCCACATCCAGTTAGTTTTCCCATTAAACATGGTGATTTTCCATAGTTATGTTAGTTTACCAGAGGGTAGAAACAACATTAGAAACAACATGAGAAACAACATCTTTCAACGAAAATTGAAGCAGAATGTGGGAATTGGCACCCTCTGGTAAACTAACATGGCTGTAGAAAATCACCATGTTTAGTAAATCAACCTATTTCTATGGCCATGTTCAATAGTTTTTTCTGTTAAATTACCAGAGGGTAGGGAGTCCCTTCGTTTTCGAGGGGGCCGACTAACTCAGACGCGGAAACCATCAGATTTACCTTGGTCCATTCAGTTCTCGCAACTTAGAAATTCTCCCCAGTCAAACCCTGTGAAGCAATCCCATAGATTAATAGCTATTGAATCTGGTTAATCTATGGTTAATCTATGGTTAATCTATGGTTAATCTATGGTTAATCTATGGTTAATCTATGGTTAATCTATGGTTAATCTATGGTTAATAATGGGAATAACAATATAATCAATGATTACTGGTTGGTGGTTTGGAACCATGGAATTTTATGACTTCCCATAGATTGGGAATTTCATAATCCCAACTGACTTTAACTCCATCATTTTTCAGTGGGGTAGGTTGAAACCACCAACCAGATGAAGTTGGTGAATGTAGTGGTAGTTCAAAAAGCGCCTCTGTTTGTTGACTTCAACTTAACCTATCAATCCATGACCACGTGGTGTCCAGCCCGGGCGGAGGTACCATTTACGGAGTACCCTGCACCACTTGCTGCAGGAAGTCGAGATCTCGGTTGCTCTTTGGCAGCAATGTGAGGCAACGTGAGCGATCCACTTGATGAATTGTGCCAAGAACTTTACCCATAGGATCCATGTATGCCATATATGGATATATATGGTAACATTTACCATCAATATACCCCAAATGTTAGCATATATACCATACATGGATCCTATGGGGTATGATACATTCTATGGTTAAGTGTCAGATGATGTCAGATTATGTGATATGAAGTTATTATGTCAGAATGTAAATATGAATGTTATTATGAGTGTTTTTCACCATGAATTTCATGACCCATATGCAACCCATGGTGCTGGAATATGAATCCCAACATTTGCCCCATAAATGAATATAAATGACCCAGTCATGTAGGTAAATATACTTACTATACATGGAGCATCTGGGTAATGATGTCAGATTCTCAGAATTTTCATCTGGTGGTTCCCGTTGTTCATCAAAGGCAAGCACTTTGGCGCTGCTGTTCGGTGCCTGGGAAACGACCTGCTGTGCCTGCTGTGCTGTGTTAAAACGTCGTGTTCGTTTTCGTCCATTTAAGGGGGTTTCCTATAAGTCATGGAGCTACCCCTAAATCATGCATTTTCATAGGGTTTTCCATTATAAACCACCATTTGATGACAAAAACGACTACTCTACTGTACGTCATTCGTTGTGACGTCTTTTGGTTTCAAGATGAACTGAACATATGGAACCCAGCATATGATAGAACTTTTGTGAGAGAACGCAACAAAGCCACATACCCTTTTTCCTTCCCCTCTTCCATAGCTTTGTGGAAAACAGGCAGAGAAAACTGTGTGGATATTTCAGAAGGAACCAAAGACAGTAAAGATAATGGTAGCAAAGATTTTGGCAAACTGGTATGATCCAAAGACATCCAAAAAGACAAAGCTGGAAAAACTTCGCCAGCCAAGAGCTTTGCAATTTTGCCAGATGCTGGCTGCCACAAACATCATATCCCTGTTGTCATTGTTCTTTAGTTTACATGGGTTTTGCGTGACTTTTCGTGCGCAGTTTTTTGGCTTTCAAGTACAGACGTTTGGAAACACTGAAGAAGCCATGGTTGATTGTCATGGATCGAATTGGGTCCTTGTTTGCTGGCTTCCTTCCGCCATCATGAATGGTAGAAGACCACAGTCAGCACATGCCAATTGATCCTGTTTTTGGGAGGTTCTTCTAGAAACAGTTTGTTGCATTCAGAAGACTGGATACCAACAAAAATCACCGCAACGTATTCGCGCTAGCAATGCCGACGATGCCTTCCCGTCACATAGAAACGCGAAGAGCTGAGTATTCATCTCTATACATGTCCTCCCAAAAACCTCCATCATAAACTACCCTCTGGTAAACTGTCACATAACTATGGAAAGATCCACCACTTTCAATGGGTAAATCAACCTATCAATGGCCATTTTCAATAGCTTTTTGTATGTTTACCAGGCCGGGTTTTTAAACCTAATATGACTGGAACATGCACCATTTCTAGATCCTTTTCCGTCGAAACGGAGCCGTTTCGATGCCGGGGATCCCGTTGTTCCACCGCATCGCGAGCGACACCCTGTTCGCCCTGACCTGTGACTTGGTGGTCTTCTGCAATCTCGTGTGTCTCGGCCCACAAAAAAACTCAGCGATGGTGAAGTTAAATAATTATAGGGGAATGCCAAGATGCTAAAATGTTTCATGATTCTTACCCAGTCATATAATGTATATAATTATATATACATACATAATGATAATTATATATATGTGAGTTGAGGCGATTCTAGTTTGCTCATGTTGGGACGTCAAGTCAATGAGATTTCCATCATCGCAGCTCTAAGCATCGCAGCGACAAATTCCGAGTGATTTCACTTTCACAGAGCCGCCAGGTCTGCGGCTATGTTGTCTTGGGATACAATTGCTTAATCTATGGTTAATGATGATTAATGCTTATTAATGATTAATGGTGATCAATGGCTATCTGCTTGGGGGTGACTGGAACCATGGAATTTTCCTGGTTAATCTATGGTTATTCTATGGTTAATCATTGGAATAACAATATATCTGGTTGGTGGCGACTGGAACATGAATGGATTATGACTTTTCCACATATTGGGAATTTCATCATCCCAACTGACGAACTCATGTTTTTTCAGAGGGGTAGGTTGAAACCACCAACCAAAAACATGTTCATTGAAACATGTGTCCCTTTGTCTATAAATGGATAAGGTTTCCTAAGTATTGAGAAAAAAAGGATGGTTCCTAAGTCATAGGGCCTTTTCCGAATCATCCAGTTGTCATTCGACCATTTTTTCAGTTTTTGACACCCATGGTGACTTGGGCAAGCCCCCCATTTTAGGAAGCCCCCCCATATGGATGTTGGATTTTCCAAAGCAATTTCTACGCCAAGAAGAGGAGTATGTGCATGTCTTGGTACCATAATAGGATGGTTCATGATGGTATTTTTTTGAAATTGCTAAATATGCTATTGTCCCATAATATGTCCCAGAGCCTTCAATAGATTGACCAACTTTTGCTGTCTGAATGTCAGTAGCGAATCAAATGAGCCAGTTCTTGCGGGATCCTGTGGTAGCAGGTGGATGGTAGGGGTATGACTCACGACCCAGCACCTGATATACCTCTTACTATGTTTCCGTTGCGTCCAAGGTACATTGGTGTGGAAGTGGACTTTGGGAGCAATGAATCTGGGCGGATGAAAAACTATTTTGTTGCTAGCATGGTTCTTTAAATGTGAACAACATGGTTGATGAATTCTTTGTTAATGCATAGTTAAGGCTGCGAACACAAGGTAATTGACAATGAATTGACTAGCTTTGGCTGCTTGGTGGGTTTATGATCCATGTTTTCTCATGATATATTCAAAATATGTGCTTAGTAGATCTTAGGTTGATCTTAGTATACTTTTAGACATCAGGTTTTTGCCGCATGATTTGGTCGGGTGTCTGACCAAACCTTGAGTTACTCGTGACCGGAGTGAAGATGCTCAATTTTCTGCAGACACCGAGAGGTCAGGATAGATTATGGTTGGGGGAATCATCCCAATATATAACATTATATAACTCTATTTCAGGTTGGTAAAATATGTTGAAATTCAGCCAGAGTCATCTAACCTCTATGTGCTCCCATTATATTCCAATTATATTTCCATTACCCTCCGGTAATCAAATGTGGCTGGTTGGAAATTCCCTGAAGTAAATGGAAGTTTATAGCCGGGAAAATCGCCGAACTAAATGGGGGATTTTCCAGCAACCTATCTTTGACTACCAGAGGGTCAGTATATCCATTAACGTATATTACCGTCATTCAACATCCCCATGTTTGCTGGTTAGACCCCTACAAATCACCATAAATCCCATAAATTCCCATTAAACCATTGGGAAAACGTTGAAAAGACATGGAAAAAACTCTAGGTCTCAGATAGATTGGAATTCCCAAAACCCCATGAATTCCCATTGATCCATTGGATATTCCCATTAAATCATTGCTTTCTTGTAGACTGTGGATTCAGCTGGATACCGAGGAATCTCTGGCAGAGCCCTTCTTTTGGTGTCGAGTGGGTTTTCTGCCTCTTGACTAAAACACGAAAAATCAGCAAGTCGTTACACACCATTTTTTAATAGGATTGATATGGTTTAATATGGTTTAATAATAGGTAAATCAACAATTTCTACCCTCTGGTAAACATACACAAAGCTATTGAACATGGCCCAGTCGAAATAGCTGATTTAACAAGCTACAAAATGGTGATGTTCCATAGATGTTTGTATGTTTACCAGCTGGTAGTATTGAAACATGTTGAAAATCCAATGCGGTGAATTGGGGATCACCCCATTTTTTCGAAACCCCCATGGAGAAAAAAACGTGTTGGACGTTTTGAATTGGCTTAAATTGGCTTGAATTCCATTTTTCAAACACAAAGACCATCCGTTTTTCTCTGAGCTAACCATCTCTGTCTTGGTTGTTTAAACCCATATGCTCCATGGTGCTAGTATATTTACCTACATGACTGGGTCATTGATGGGGTAAATGTTGGGATTCATATTCCAGCACCATGGTTCGCATATGGGAAAATTTAGTTTCAGTCTCATGTTCTTCCGGTGAGATCCGACAACTTTTCTTGTGGTAAACATCTCACTCGTATGATCGATATTGTGAATATATCCTGAGCCTTGAGTGAGACCAAGTATCATATAATATATATATATATATACACAGTAATATCATGTAATATCCAACTAGTCGTTTTTCTTTTAAGCAACCAAAATCGGAGAACCGGAGCTCCTGTTTTTACAACGGCGTTTGATCGCAGGATTTGGTGTGGCTTGGAATTCGCCATTCGCATCCTGGGTGGTGGCGGAGACTTCTTCAAGCTGCGAAACCTCTGCGAGATGGTCTTTGTTCCTTGGCGCTGGGCGGTGTTCACCACGTGTTCGTTAGTTTTAGTTAGTTTTAGTTGTTGTTTTTTTGGGGGGGGATGCTATGTAATGATAATGATAGCAGTTTTCTTGATGTTTTCTTCATAAATGATTTATGGATATGTATGGATGTTTTAATGGGTGGTGTGAAATATAGCATGAAATGATAGTAACCTATAATTATAATTAGTAACTATTTATATAGTTATGTTGGCATATGTTGGCTTGGCAACAAAATCAAGAACTGTTGAATTAGGTGCTGTGGTTATATGGGTATTAAATACCATCTGGTAAACAGCCACATAACTATGGAAAATCACCATGTTTAATGGGTAAATCAACTATTTCTATGGCCATTTTCAATAGCAAACTGTTAGTTTACCAGAGGGTAGAAATTGTTGATTTACCTATTATTAAACCATATTAAACCATATCAAACCTATTAAAAATTGTGATTGTTTCCAGAGCAAAGTGTCCGTTTACTTGATTAAAAAAAATGATCGTGTACCTTGTTGTTGGATGAGTTCATGGGTGTGAACTCACTTTGTCGTTACGTTGGATGGCGATAAAAAGCCTACCTATGCAACGTCCTCTTTTTGACGGGGGCACCGCCCGGTGGGACGGAAAGAATCCCCCGCCCTGTTGGTTCATAGTTTTCACATGTTATCACATGTTTTTACCTGGTTATACCAAGTGGTTAAGTTTACCCTCTGTTTGCTGTAATATAGTTATTACCTGGTTATACGAGGTGGTTTAGTGGGGAGTTGTCTAACCAAGATATTCAGTTTTTCCCATTCAGTTGGGAATAATTAATCATCCCAACTGTTACTCACTCCATCATTTTTCAGAGGGGTAGGCTCAACCACCAACGAGATTATTATTAACCATTATTAACCATAGATTAACCATTATTAACCATATATTAACCATTATTAACCATATATTAACCATCATTAACAATATAGTAACTTAGTGTCACAACAGAGATGCCCTCAAAACCAAGCAGTAGCAGACCGGGGATGACTCCGGGATGGGTTGATCAACCAGCAAGACCAGGGAAAGCAACAGCGAGTTTAAAGGTGGAACGTGATACAACCATCATCAACAATCACCAAAATCAACATGTTTTTGAAGTTTACTGTATTTGAAGTATGTGTGAAGTATTTAAGTAGCTTGATATGAAGTCTTTTTCAGAAACTTTTTGTTGAAGAACGTAATTCAGTGACTTCAAATCAACGGAGCTCCAAAAATGACGAATCGCCAGAATCATCCAGAATCCAGGTGGGTTGTGCCGCGCTGGACGTCATTTTGTTCAACAAACCGGGCTGGCTCTGGCGCTTCAGTGGCCTTCGGAGCTGGCGCATGCTGCGGGTCTATCAGTTCGCGCGCACCTCCACGCGGCTCAAGGACAGCTGGGACAGCTGGGACAGCTGGGAAGCACATCCCAACTTGTCAAAGGATCAGCTATTTGTCAAAGGCTATGTTAAAAATGGTGATTTTCCATGGCTATGCTAAATAAATAACCAGATGGTAATTATCAATGGCCATTTCAGGAACCTAAATTGGAGGTACCTACCATATATAAGGCCTATATAAGGCCTAAATTTCAGGGAAGATCTCCACAAAATATGGCCAAAAATATGGTACAGTACCTCTATTTTAGGATCCTGAAATTACCATTGAAATTCGGTCAGGTTAGATGATGTTACATGTTACAGAACTAGCTACGGTAGACGTCTTGATCATATCTGATATGTATCTGGTTGGTGGTGTGGAACATGAATTTTATGTTTCCATTCAGTTGGGAATGTCATCATTCCAACTGACGAACTCATATTTTTTAGAGGGGTAGGCTTAACCACCAACCAGTTACTGCTAATCTAATGGGAAGGTTTAACCACTATAAATGGTGATTTAATGGAGATTTAACCGCTATAAATGGTATCATATCTGATTCAACCACTATAAATGGAGATTTAACCGTTAATGGATCTAATTTTAGAGGTGGATAGTGGATTGCAGCCACATCAGCGCTGAAAGCTTACAGGAGCTTTCACTGGTTCTGGATAGCATGATACGATCCTCCAAAGCCCCTTGGAGTTGCACCGCAGCAACGGAAAACTCTCGGTGGATTTCTCGGTGACATCTGAGGACATTTGGACAGCTACTGATTGGACAATGCAAAAAACATTTCCGGATCTGAGGCATATTTATATTGATATAAACTTGATAGGCATAATTCAAGATGATAAATGACTATAAAGATGATACCCTCTGGTTATTTGTTACATAGCCATGGTATAGATGGCCCATAGAAATAGATGGTTTACCTATTGAACATGGTGATTTTCCAGGGCTATGTTAAATAATCAGATGGTATGTTGTAAACTTGACAATTCGGACGACAATCCCACATCCACCCGTTTTCGCGTCAACCTGGAGATGTTTGTATGTCCATTTGTTTGGCCAAGCAAAAGGCTAGAGGCATCCGCAAGAGATGAATCTGTTCACTTGTTGATTCAAAGAGGTAGGAGCTCAAGTCATATGTAACTCCATGCAAGATTCTGCAAGATGCACATGAGGTGGAATTTTGTTGTAGGAAACCTCGACATTTCGAAGCAAAAACCCACGGGTTTCATGTCATTTTTTTATCAATTCATTAGTCTTCAGTACATCATAGTAAATCCATGCAAATCCATTGCTTTTGCTGGTAAGTCATGAGTTTGCTATGAATAAATATGTATGTATAATATATGAAATATTAATATATTTAATTGCATATATATAATAATGTATAATGTATAATTGTATAATATAATATAACACAATATAATTTAATATAATATAATATCATATAATATAATATAATGTAGTATAATAAAATATAATGTAATATAATATAATATTATATGTTACGTTATAATATATATAATTTAATTTAATATAATGTAATATAATATAATATATATATA
>Ga0126342_10014102_pt1 | contig 14125 bp, 12 predicted proteins | sample Cyp1metagenome_FD_92528 | JGI IMG/M metagenome (GOLD analysis project Ga0126342, IMG submission 92528) | Coral microbial communities from Lord Howe Island, Old Settlement Bay, Australia - Cyphastrea 1 metagenome | ecosystem: Host-associated > Invertebrates > Cnidaria > Coral ...
AAATGCCCAGGATTCCCGGGGAACTCGTGGCAAAAAGAACTAGCCAAAAAAAAAAAGGGCTCAGATCCAAAGAACACAAATTTGCAGTTTACCCCCCCCCCATTGCAACTAACATGGAAGTAAGCTTCCGAATTGTCACTTTAGTTAACGTGGAAGAATTTTTTTTTGCACTACGGTAAAAGGAGGGGGAGTATATAATTATATATATATACATGTAGATATTGATATAGATATAGGCGATACAGGTTATATAACCAACAATAATATCATATGTTTGGTGCTCGGGTGGCTGAACTACCAACCAGTTTTGCACATGTTCAAATGGTGAACTCCCTGCCGTACGCCAAGGAGAAGTTGGCACGACTTCCCAGTCTTAGAGGCGCTACCCCCCTAGGCTGTTTAATTGGGGAAGTACGAATTAAGTATAATATTATCAATCTTTGATCAATAAATCATGGTGCATTCATCCGGGGTTATATATATATATGCATGTATGTGCAATTATATATTTATATATATATATACATGTTTTCATATATTATGACTATTATGCATGTATATATATATATATCCTATATATACATATAGGTATCACTCTTCAAGGTTCTCTATGGCCCCCCACAACAAATCAATAACATATATATATACATACATATATACATACATGCATGCATGCATACATACATGCATAAATACATACATACATACATACACACATGTATATATGGTCCAGCGCTCCAACCCCCCTCCCCCCGCGGCCATGGTCATGGGTCAGCCATAGTACAATATATATGGCATGGTGGTTATGGTGAGTATGGTATGTTTGATATGTATGGTATGTATGGCATGAATGGTTGGTATTGTATGGATGGTAGGTATGGTAGGTATGGTATGTAAGTCTGTTGGGTATGGTATGTTTGATATGACAGTATGTATGGTCTGTGTGGTATTTATGGTTACTATGATGGGTATGGAATGTTTGCTATGTAAGGTAGGTATGGTATATATGGCATGTATGTTTGGTATTGTATGTATGGTAGGTGTGGTAATTATGTTTCGTATGTGTGGTATGTGTGGTAATTATGTATGACAGGTATGATATCTGATAGGTATGGTATGCATGGTTAAAGTATGTATGGTATGTATGGTATCATTGGAATCATTGGAATCATTGGAATGTATGGTAGGTACGGTATATGTTAAATACATGTAGTGTTGTGAGAGTACACTGGTAGTAAATAGGAAGTATATACATAGCACATGTATATATGACTATAGGTAGCACGTAGGTACTTTGAGGGAGTATGTGTGCTACGTAGGTCGTCTAAAAGATAGCATGTACCTAGTAAATGCGAGGCTGGTAGTCAGAAATGCTGCAAAGACCTAGCAAATTCGAGGCTGGACCTCAGAAATTCTGCCAATAGCTTTCAAATAGGAGGGAAGGGGGTGCTACCTGGGAACCCATACCATTGGGGGGTAGGAACACGGAACACGAGACCATATATCTGTGTGCGTTTGCGTGTGCATATATTATATATATATATATCTGTGTGTGTGTGTCTGCGTGCGCGTTTTGATCTTTTGACATGTTCAGGTCCTGTAGAACTTCTGATTTCAACAGCTGGGGGACCGGCCATGGATGGTCAGCCACCTGACCAGCTTTTCGCAGGGCCTTTGGTTGCTGATTAAAGCGCTCTTAATATGTTCCCATCTTCCAGAATGCTTGTTTGTGGCTGGCATGACTGTAGAAAAATGAATTCCCAGTGGAACAACATAGGGTTGGTCGCAGAATGAGCAACATTCCAAAATGCCCACTGGCCACGCCAATAAAGGGTAGGTGATAATTTTTACAGTGACCTAATCATAGATGTTCTCTATTTCAATTTGTTAGTATAGAAGTCCCAGCCGGCCTTTCCAAATACAAGCCACCTTTGGCCCTGAGCACTGAGCAACAGGCATACTTTGAGCGGTTGAAGGAACGCACTGCGTTTCAAGAGGCTGGAGCATGAGTCTGGCACAAAGGTATACAAAGGTTAGGTCGAGATATCCCAAGTTGACCTTGTCATACATACATACATACATACATACATACATACGTATGTATATATATATATATATATACATACCTATGTATGTTTCTATAATTATATATATATACATGTATTTATGTTTATATATCATGCACAGATATGGGTTGTTGATGGGTTTGGCAATCATTTTTGCCCTCTGGCAATCTATCCTGGCAATGGAACATGCCCCTTTGTAATTCGGTGATTTTCTGCCATTTTCTCAGTAGAGGTTCGGAATTTCCCTGGCTACGTTACAGGAGTGCTATTTTTGTCATTGTCCATTAATAAAAAAAACTTAACGAAGATCGGGCTGTGGAAAGCGCCACGGGCACGTGGATGACCTTGCGTGACGGCTCGTGAACTCGTGAAGTCCCTATTGTGCATATATATGATCATATATGCATATATTTGCATGCTGTATGCATATGTAAATGTGTATATATATATATGCGCATGAACAGTGTGAGAGAGAGAGAGAGAGAAGGAAATACATACACACGCATATTTATATAGCACATGCATAGATAAGAAAATCACCTCCATTTATACTGTTTTATTCAATGAGATTACAGTAAATCCTCTTCATTTGGTAAATCGTGGTGGCCCCCCCTTTCTTTGGAGGCCTTCGAAGTTCTGCCTTTCTCCAGTCTTTGATGCCGTTATGGCGCCGCCCTTTCTGTGGCTCGGTTTACACCAAGGACTGGATGAAGAACTATAGGAGGGATCGGATGGGGTGACTTTTATGTTTTTGTGTTCTTTTGCGAATATTTTATTTGTTGTGGTGGTTAGTCAAGAAAGAGGGGTGAATAGTTTTGACTTGGCAAAGTGACTTGTCGCAAAAAGGATCAAAATCGTTCCCACGCATGATTTTGGCGATCGATTTCCATTTCGAGAATTTATTGCCACAAAATACCTGGTGGGGTGAATTATAGCAAAGCCAGCTATACGTTAACTTTAGCGATGTTAGAGTTAGAGTAGGGAAAAGTATTCAAATTTGTGAATTTTGATCAATCAACCAGAATCTGAACTTTGGGAATTTGATGTCACAAAAGTGTTCCTTTTGGTGCCAAACTCTTGTCCTTCGGAGGGCGACAAGACCATCAGCACCGCTCGGCTTGACATAGCGCCGGTCTGATGTTGGCCCGTGTTGGCCACTGGCAGTGGATGACCCTTAAGTAAATGGTTGCTATAGGTTGGACTATAATCAGATATGATCAGCAAGCATAATGAGATCAGCGATGTTGGAATTGGATCAATGAAGGGTATATGCCCCAGCCTTTACAAACTTGAGGGATCGTCGCGACACTTGCATTGTTCTTTGCGGTTCAAAAAGGCAGTGTCATTTTCCGCGTTTGGGTGCGGAGTTGCTGTGAGCCTTGGGTGGTTGACCATGTGTGATGATACCCAGGCAAATTCAAATCAACCACATTGTCACTACCTGAGTGACTAGATGATCTTGAAAATGGAAAAACCATTGCTTTCACTCTCCAGATTGCGTTTGAGTTGGGACATTTCCTTGAAATCATTGAAAGTGCAGACGCACAATCTTCTGGCAATGTACAGCAGCTGCATTTGCTGCGTTTGGTCGGGAAACAACCCTCACCAATTCTCAGCTTATGGGTCCCAGTGTGGGCTCTGTTTGACGCATGATGGAAGTGGAGCCAGCTGGAGAATTGCTTTCAGGGGTGCTATTTTCCACTTCCACGGTTGTTACAGGAAGGAATGAGACTGTATCAAGATAATTTGACAATGAAAATGCCATCAACGAAGATTCAGATTCAGGAATTTGAGGCACCATTAGCAAAAAAAAATGTATCGGTGGGAGAACCCCTTAATGATACCCTGCTTAGACGACCCATGGTGTCTAGTCACAGCTTGTCAAGTTATACTTGCTGTGGATTCTTGGCTTCCAGCTAAGTCGGCCAGAGGGTATATACGGTATATAGCATCCCTCAGCCATGGATAATTTTACGCCGATGGAGAGAGAGAGAGAGAGAGATATATATATATATATATTTGTATATATATATATGTGTATATATAATTATATATATATATATTTATTGCACATTCATAAATATACAAAAAGTCGGAAACCTCGCACATATGGAGGAAACATCATCTATAACATCCTTCCATTATCAGCTGCAGTTGTCGTACACAGTAGTGGTCTCCGAGGTGCAGCCAACCACGGTTCCTCGTGGCACATCGTGGCAGCAAAAAAAAAGGATGTCCTGGGAGCCAGTTCTGGGAGAGAGATGAAGTTCATGATTACCATTCACCCTTATTTTTTTGCCAACATTATTACTATATTACTGAGCTACATGCCAGTAAATCATACTAGTATTCTAGTAGTAATATGCCAATCGAGTCCCATGATTTGTCTTACCTGTTTGCCGGCCATTCACCCACCAAATCATCACTATCGTCACTATCGTCCCATCCGGTTTTTGTTTCTGGTGGCTAAACAAAGCTGGGGGAGATATCCTCCAATATCACCTGGGTGCAATGGAAAAGCCATGGTTTCCCTGGGACATTGAATGATCTATATACACTTACACATGATGTACTTATTGTGTTGTTTGTCTGCTGGAGGCTATAGAAACCGGAATTTCCGCAACAAACTTATTTTTCTCTGGGCTGTGTTTTTTCCACATGAATGTATGCATTTATTATATATATATAAACAAATATATACTACAATCTAAATCATACATATACATATACATATATATATATATATGTGTGTGCGTATTTGCGCAACACAACACAACACTAACATACACTAACTATATGCAGTGGATATATCAATCATAATTTCCAATGGTTAACCTCATGAGCGGTCCTCCACTCCTTTGGTTTTGCGTTTTCTGACGTCGTAGGCCGTCGACTGCGGTTCTCAGCGCCTGCATCGGCGCATGTAGAGGTGTGTGACATAGGGGTCAGGGGACTTAAACCATGTTTTCAAGGGCGATTCATGGGCAGTTTATGTGACGTTATTGGATTTTAATGGGAGTCAATGAAACTTGATGGTGGTTAATTGATTAACGGTGGTTTAAGCAGCAAACTTAGGATATTAATGAGATTTAAAGGCTTAGTGGGATATTCATGGGACATCATTGTGATTTCAAGATATTCCAAAGATGTTTACACCTACCCTCTGGTAAGTTAACAGTTTGCTTTGGTACAGAGGGTAAATTCTATCCTCCTCTGACCCATTAATTACATAATGGAAACTCGTATGACTCGTATGACCTTAATAATTTCAATGGGATACCTGTGGTAATTCAACATAGCCATGGAACATTGCAATTTCTTAAGGTGCATCATATACTTCCACCATGGCAAACTCAGGGCAATCTGGGCGAGCCACTTTATTTGTGGATCCAATAATTGAACCACACATACGGATTCATATCACAACCAACAAGTGGGTATTTAACACATTCTGTTCGGTGGACACATTGAATCATCATATTCTGCCAAGCGTATTTGGTCACCAGCCGACCCCAATTATTGCCATGAAGGAGAGCTATTAGAACATACACAGTTTCATAAACCACAAATGCTGCATGTCTCTTGCATTGCGGATCCCCATTTCACGGGCATGGATCAAGATTTCAAACCTAGGGGCTACAAAAGTTTGTCATGTTTTTCTCGGAACTGAACCATCCCGTGCCACGCGAACATGTAGGCTAAAGGGGCCTAAAATTTGGCGTAGAGACTTAAAATTCTGGGTGTATACAGAGTCGAATGGATCCAGAACCAACGTACGAATGTAGCAAACTCGGCAGGATGTTACTAATGCCAATACGATCAATATTCATACTCATATGGGTAAATAATGGTAGATACAGCCAGTCATAGTCATCACCTGTGTTTTGGGCCCTTGGATGTAAGGCTTGGGAATTCTGGATGGATCAAGATTTAAGACCCAGAGGACCACAGATATGTTTGTTCAGCATCATAAACCGTCATTGGTCCACTGGATCCGACAGACTAGATTTAATCAATAGTATATAATTACCCACTTGTCATTTACAGACTCACTAGCCATTATTTTTGGGTATCCCAAGTTTGACTGCAGATAAAGTTCTAGCCAAAATCAGATCACAAGATCTTGCAAGACTGCGCGACGTAGTTCAACTGAACAAAAATACCATTTCAGCTGAATTTGATCGAAGAGAGAGAGAGAGAGAGAAGAAAAAAAAAGATGCTTGGTCAAGTTGTTTTTTCCGATGTGCATCCCCGTGTATTGACTACAGTATAGTATAGTGAAGATTTTGCTTTCGGATTGTCCATCAAAAAATCATCCAGCTATTACTATTGGGGTAGCCCCATGGCTTAGGAAACCCCCTATTTGGCGTGGCTGGAATGCCAGGCGACTGGGCGTTGGGGATTTTCATCGCAACCTGGCTACAGGGAACAAGCTACAGGAAAGCTCCTATATTTAAGGGAAAGTCAGTGGTTTCCTGATGTTTTTCCTGATGTTATTTTCAGACAAGCCAAATAAGATGGGCGTATATCAGAGAATTTAACAGTGGGATTTGCTAACAAGCATGCCATATGGGTTTGGGGACCCCAAAAGCTACTGATTAATCATCATGTTCTGGTGAAATTGACGTAAATTAGAGGCATACCCACATTCCTGCCCAGCCAACTGGGGTTCTCTTTGCACTTGGACGCTTGTTGCCCATCGCTTCCGGGTGCCATTCAGGGCTTTGCCTTCCTAGGATAGAATTTGGGAAGCTCCCGTAGATTGATTTGGGACAGAGATGGTTTGCAAAAGGACATGTTTTTGCAAAACGAAACGCTTCTGATCAGCATCCTGGAGTTGCAATGATCAGCACAATCCCCGTATATCCCCTTCACCATTTCACACAGTCACTTCGCAACGGAGTTTAAAGAAGTAAACGCTTCGCTTATAGCACGCCCGCTTAGCATGGCCCGTGGGCGGCCTCCATGCTGCAGCATCTCTGCGTTGCGCCAAGCAGCCATGGAAGTGGTGAGGTGCAGACACTTGGGTACGGATGGAATCCCATGTCCCTGATATTAAACACACCCTAAATAGTTCCAAGTATGTGTAAATCCTCTACTCAAGGTGTTTTGGGTGGTGCTCAATGTCAGGGCACAGGGAATGATGGACAGATTCAAGAATCATTGCAGATTATTGGAAGTAGGGCCCCCTGTTTTTTGAGATAGATCCCAGGCCCCTTGATGATCCTGGGGCTGTATTTCCAGTTATGGATATTGCAGTTATAAAGGGTGATTCTGAAAGGATAACATTCACATGCCTTTCGGTTGGCATGGAATCTGTGCTGAACATAACATTGCTATAGTTTCTGGTTGGTAGGCATCCTCATGTTGCTGTCCAGCAATGCCCCGACAGGGTGGTACTTCCAGGTTTAAGTTGCTTTATGATACCAATTAACTATAGATACAACCCCCAAAAACCCTATATACGTAGTTAGCCAAGTTATAAACCAACTTAGCTATTTAGGGGGTCCCGCCTTGCATTTTTGCTGTCTCAAATTCTCAGGGTGAAATGCCCCCTATCGTTCCTGGATTAGATCCCGACTATATACCTGAGTTTTTTTAACGCATGTGTTGCAAGAAAATATTTTATTGGGATAAGAAATGCATGTCAATGTTTTCTCGTTGGTTTTCCCTGTGACAAACCAGTGAATGTTACTATTCCATTGGTCGTGCTCGGACGGTGGTGAACATGCTTATCAAAGCCTGTCTGTATACATATTGATATCCCGCCCTTCACCGGGCAAAACAGACCCACCTGATTGACCAGACTCCAGCCCAGATATGATATATATATATACCTGGTACATATTACATTGTACTACTTGGTGGTTCGGAGGGAGCAAAGGAGCTGTGCGCTATGGGTACTGTATCCATATTATTCCGCATTTCAATTCGGAGCAAAGAACGATTCAAGACTTTCCCATGGAATCCCAGATATCCCGGAAAAAAACATGGAACCGTCCCAGCTACAAACCCATTAAAACCTTCATGTTTCCCATGAAAATCGATGATTTCCCTAAGTGCCAGGTGGCAATTTCTCACCCAGCGTCATGACGCCCTTCGCTTGCCATGGCCGCGCGAAGACTCCCGTCGCCCACGCGATCCAGCGGCAGCTTGGTGGACAAAACTCGGGTCCTGTGGGACCAGCCCACGTGGATATCAATGGAGTTATAGCAACCCCAAGATAGCTAGAACCATACAATCTTACGAAGCTATTGATAAGATAAACAAATAGATAAGTAAGTAAATAAATAAATGCATACATATTATAGTTGAAATATATGTTGAAATGATGTGTCTATTTTCCGGGGGTTACCACAATGGCCACCATACAGGTTACGCTTAAAACATGTCGGAGACCGGGTTTTTGTTACCCAAAATAGCATGAACATTTCCTGAAAATTGTGCTTTCAACCCAGTCTTGGATAGTTTACAGGAACCTTGTGCGTGATAGCTGAGCCAACATTGTAATTCAGAAAATCTTTTGATATGCAGACAATCAATGTAATGCTTCTGCAGATTCTTGCTTGAGCCAATCCATGGATACAGATTTCTTTACCCACTTCATTCCTTCACACTCCCATTGCTCATAATCTAAATCCAGACTTGATAGATTGGGATAAACACCATTTAGATTGGGATAATCCAAGATCCAGACATTTCCTGCTTACTCCCATTGCTCATAATAGATTGTTCTTTTTGTTGCCCCAGGCTGGAACCCGGAGAATGCCCATCTTGAAACGGAAAACCCACCGGGCCCCCAGGCGTTTCCTTGTCGCCGGGAGCACGGGGATCTCCGGCAACTTGGTGGCCTGATTGGCCTCAGCAAATCGAAGAGTTTGCCATGGAAAATGGCCATGGAAATAACATGCAAGTCATCTATGTGAATGGGGCATTTTCATGGAATTTCTTTGTTTGATTATCTACAAATAATATAAATAATTACAAAGTTTCCATGGCAAACTGTTAGATGACCAGAGGGTCATGGAATTGTTCGAATATTTATTTTGTAAAACCCACACGAATTCCAGGGTTGACACCTGTATGAATTCTCATTAGCATTGCCATGAATCGGAGTATCCACAGTTTTTGGCCAAATGCACATGCTTGATGGAACAATTATCTAGGGAAATGGTCATCTTCAGGTTACCCTGCCGGTGTTTGGTTATAGTTGGTGGTTCACCTTTGAGTGTCTACTTGTAATTCAGTGCTTAGAATTGGGGATGAAACCAGCTACCTTTCGTGGACTTGCAACAGTCACGAGCTCTTGCACTTCCAACAGTCTTCGCCCACAACAGTTTTTATATATTAATAATATAGCCACTCGGAACTCGGAACTCAGATTTGTCTTGCGTATTGTTGAATGACCATCGTTCCAAATCACTTCTCAATGGGAGGACCCCGGGAAACAGGGATTGAAGATCACAGTGGATGTGGAGGAGACTTGGGTTGCTCCGACGATGCAACCGACCTAGTAGGGATTTTCCCAGTGGTAATCTCAAACCTGATTTCAGACTCTCAGACCATCAAATAAATGGTTTCTCCCAGATGAACCAAGGATATATTCCAATATACCATGCTCATGAAGTCGGAGGGGAAGATGTCGCAGTGGATCAACGCTTCTTGGCGCCGAGGATGTGGCCGGCTCAGTCGAAGAAGCCGTGGTGCAAAACAAAATATGAGTTTGTCGGAAAAGGGTCGGTCACAGAAATTCACTAGTTAATCATCAACCATGATTTTCCCATATGGATCCATAAATGGCCATAACTTTGCATTTTCAGAGACATCCAAATGGCCAAATGGGGATGGGTCAAGACAATCATTATGGCCCGGTCCTCGCAAGACTACACTTTACTTAAGAAACGTGGCAAGCGTTGCCAACATGGCAATTGAACATCCCTCTATATCACACTGGTAGTATGCATTGTCATGGTTTGATATGCTTTGCCTATACGTTTGCATTGTGTATATCATTATAGGAAAATGATCCATAAAAGATCATAAAAATTGATGTCGCCCATTTCCACCCCAAAGATCTGCAAAGGGCCACAGCTGCCACAGCTGGAGGTTCTGAAGCTGTTCGAGCACATGTTGAGCCGCCAGATCCGGGCGGATTCCATGTGTTGTGACTTGGCCAAGGGGCCAGCAAGTGGGGGACATAACCAAGGGGTGGGGATCTCGGATTGGGAGAATCATGCAGTTGGGTCAACTAATATGGTTAACCGAAAGAAGTTTAGAAGTCAAACTTCCGACAATGTTGACAGATGTTCAGCAGAGGTGGGAAGAGTGAGAGAAGAGAAGAGAAGAGAAGACAAGAGAAGAAGTCGCGGAGCTATGTTTTGTCCAATGCTTTGTGGCTCCGGACGGTCGAAGAGTAGGCTCGCTAAAACGGCGGGTGCATGCGGAGCCATTTGGGGAGATGAGAGATGAAAAAAGTGCACGCTGCTGCGGCGCCAAGCACATTTCCAAGTCAAAATGTTAAAAGCACCTGAAGCTCGGAGCACTTTTGGAAGTTGAGATGTTCAAAAAGTGCGCGCCGGTGTGGTGCGAAGCACATGTCGAAGTGAAAAGCAGAAAAAACTGGCGGTCTCGGACCACTTTTGGATGTTCAGATGTCGAAAAAGTGCACCTGGCTGTGGTGCGAAGCACATTTGCAAGTCAAAAGTGTTGAAAACTGACTGTCTTGGATCGGCTTCCTATCTTTGAAGCTTGCGCCACCGTCTTGCGCGGTACTACTGGTATAATGGGATATAATGGGAATATAACGTGGATAGAGGATATTGTGGGATATTCCTGGGATATAATGGGGTATAATAGTATATAAGCAACAATTAGGCTTACCCTCAATGGGGTATAATAGTATATAAGCAACAATTAGGCTTACCCTCTTGGTAATCAAACAAGCTGGGAAATCCCGGAACTGAATGGGCAGTTAAGCGGGAAAATCATCCAACTAAGTGGGTGGTTTTCCTGCAAACCATGTTTGATTGCCAGAGGGTAACTTGACCAGCATTAATGATATTGATGGGACAACAATGGCGATAGAATCAGACACTTACATAACCTATTGGAACTAACTTCGATATGATATGATATTTAGGTTTGCTTAAATTGGCGTATTTACCACCAATTGCCATTTGATTGGGAGAACGATAATTCCATCCGGCTTCGGTTGTTGGGTTTGACCAAGGGACCAAGGGGTTGGGTCATTTCCGGTACAGGAACTCCAAAAGGTTGAAACAGGATGAAATGGGTCTGTTTGAACATGGGGTGTATCCCCCAATCATAGCCATTTCGAAGGGAAAATGATGATTTACCATCAAGTGTTGGATGTTTTCTATAGACAGACCAAAGTTTTCGGCTCGTCCCTCTGAAGGCCACACGGTTCTTCGTTCCTTCCGTCCCTGGCAGTTGGCCCTCAGTTTTCACCGCAGCACGTCGCGACGGATGATCCACCCAGATGTCTTCAGTGGCCCGGAGCAGCGCAATACATATGCCTCATGCAGCACACATGTAATATAATACGATTTAATGTAAACAGTTTTTATTCATTTAAAGTTACCTTGTGGTAGTGTAACAGTTTGCCATGGAACATGTCCCATTCATACATGATACAGTACATCGTGATTTCCCGAATCAAAATGGTGGCTTTGCACAGCTAGACGGTGACAATTAAATTGCCAGAGGGTATAGTAATCCCCCAAAAATACAAAAGTAAAATCTTACTAAAATAGTGATCATTATATAAAGCTCTTCTATCTTCTTGGGGGTTACTATATACGCCATGTGAAGTGGCAAACAAAACGAGGCCCTGAAATATCCTCATGTTTGAAGTTGTGTTCCTCATAATTTTCAGTAAAAAATAATCAAGGAAAAATCTAGCTACACATCAGAAATTTTGAAATAGAAGTTGATGATTTTCCTGTGATTTGTCCATGTTTTGATGATTCTCCCCACATGTTTCATCATTTTTCCTGAAAAAAACTCCAAATTTCCCAGGTTGCAACGCTACACTGGAGCTCCAGAAGTCCCAGTGGCAGCGCTCTTTGGAGGTCTTGCAGCAGATGAATCCTACGAGGTCGGGAGATGACGAGGGTTGCAGTGTCATTGAACAATGTGTTTTTATGTTTTTTTTGGGGTGGCGGAGGGCATGTTTCAAAGTGTTCCAGAAAAGGGTCTGGTTATCATTCAACTTGAGAGCTGTATTTCAAACAAGAAATGGCAGGAAATTCCTGAGAAAATCGGTGGTTCTTCCATTTTTTCCATTAAACCAAGCCAATGATTCTTGCAGGAATAAGTATAAGGCGAACCCCAACTAATTAGAGAGAGAGAGAGGAGAAATTGTTCATCATGGTTTTTGTTGATGCTCTTTACCTCCTAGTTCCATCTAGTTCCTGGTTTCCTGCTGTTTTTGTTACTGAAATCAATAATCCATTTAAGCACTTGAGAAGTGTCAAACCCCTTTTGGTAGATAATTTTAGGGGATTATACTACCCTCCATCCATTACCCTACATAGTGGCGACTATCATAAAATATCAGAATCCACTACGCACGGGAATCCCTATTGACGAATCAATATGTCATTCAATGACGTTGGGTTTTGATGGCAGGTTGCTGCCTGATATCATCAGCTACACTTGCGCCAGCAATGCAGTTGGCAGCGCCAACACGTGGCCACAGGTGCTGAATCTCCTTGCTCCTGGGTTAAATGACTGGGGCACGGACAGGACGGGAGATGTTGTTTTAATGATTTCTGTAAGTATTTTCGACCATAGAAATGTAATGATCCAACTTGACGAGCATATTCTTAGGATGGGTCGAAACCTGCAGTTGGCAGCGAAATTTCATCCCACTACGAGCACCCGGGAATGCAGTCGTTAGAAGCAAATTGTAGCGGGATCAATGAAACCCATTTTTGATTCTGGATAACTGATCCTTTCCATTTGTCCGTAGCTTGGGCCACGTCACAGGAAGAAGATTGGACAATACTTAGGACCACTGTTGCACAAATCTTTGACCACTACTTGCAAATGACAACATGGACATGATACCAAAGAATCTGTGGATGTATCGGCAGGTATTAACACAGATATTTACACATGTAAAATACATATACTAATAATTATACATATAAAACTAATTAACATTTTATGTAGAGAAATGTATATATATATATATTTTTATTATATAAACATGGTATATGCATATATACTTGTATAAATAATCCTATATTCTGTCATTCTCATCCATCATTGCCTAGAGATAGCGTGGTGGTCAGCATAGGTGGCCATGGAGCTTGCCACGATTCCCCTGGATGTGGTCCACTATACGGCCGCCTTCAACAGCACGATGCCCTGGTGCCTTCTGCTGCCACTTGGTGTCGCTAAACCATCAGGGCCTAGGGGACTTAAATGGATTTAACAATCAGGGCCTAGGGGATGAATATCTTTGGGGATTTAATCACCATTTATGGGGTAAACAAATCATGTCAAATGATCAAACCTAATTTGTTGAGCTACTAATCCAGTTCTTAAGCCCATTAACATTGTTCAGGCGATGGCAGGTGTAAGCCATGAAAATCCGGGGTTTACTACATGGGGAATGCATAGCCCCAAATGGATTTGTCTTCTGCCATACATGTTTCATGATTGGTTCTTGAGCCCAAAACGGAAATTGTTGTTTCTTCAGCAATGAGATAACGGATAGTACATAAAATTACCTACATCTAAATTTATAACATGGATCAGAATAAAATAAGTGATATGATCCCCCTTGGAATTTCCTCTACAGAATCAAGAACGTTGGGTCCTGGAAAATGGTGCGTTTTAACCCCCTGCTTTGTTTAGGGGTACCTACCCAGTGTCAACGCTTTCAATATTATAGAGGGCCTTGGGGCCTCTGATTCTATAGAGATTTCATGTTGAATACAGCACTGAGTACTAGTCAGCAGAGAGTCTTAGGGACTGCGATTCTATAGTGGGATATGTTCTCTTTGGATGTATGTCATGTTCTTCAATTC
>Ga0126342_10014103_pt1 | contig 14124 bp, 13 predicted proteins | sample Cyp1metagenome_FD_92528 | JGI IMG/M metagenome (GOLD analysis project Ga0126342, IMG submission 92528) | Coral microbial communities from Lord Howe Island, Old Settlement Bay, Australia - Cyphastrea 1 metagenome | ecosystem: Host-associated > Invertebrates > Cnidaria > Coral ...
ATTATATTATGTTATATTATGTTATATTATATTATATTCTGTTATATTATATTATATTATGTTATATTATGTTATATTATATTATATTATGTTATATTATATTCTATTATATTATATTATATATTATATTATATTATGTTATATTATGTTATATTATATTATGTTATGTTATATTATATTCTATTATATTATATATTATATTATATATTATATTATATTATGTTATATTATATTATATTATGTTATTGTTTCTTCTTACAGAGCTGAGGTGCAACCTGGCGCAACCGATCAAAATAGCTATACAATGAATGCCATACATCACCCAAGACAAATCCTCAGGACTTGCCTTTTTGAGTTGGAAGTCCCATGTACAGTTTTGGTGACGGCCAGATTGAACTTGGTTGCATGGTGGGGTGTAAGAGGTGGTCAGAGTTTGGGCTGACGATCTCAGAGTTGCTGGTCTCAAATCTTTTCAACATTTTTCAACCGTATTTTGGTCAATTGGGATCCGGTAATGGAGAATCACCATTCGGATTAGGACAATGATTTACAAAAGGGGGATTCTCATGGATTATCATGGATTATCTCCGTTTTCCGTGAACTTCCCAGCTGTTGCTTCACCAGGGGTGAAATCCCGATGTTTAAGTTGGTTCCGTAGGTTCCAGTCCCAGTTGCGTCATCAAGTAAGTCTTAGTTTTCAACTTTCATTGCCCATAGGATCCATGTATGCTATATATGGTAACATTTACCATCAATATACCCCAAATGTTAGCATGTATACCATACATGGATTCTATGGGATTGGGCAAGTAAATATGTTCATTGTTCGATAGCTTGATGAAAATCCAGTTTGTACTGTTCCGCATCGGGGACGAGTCAAGACTTCAGATCTAAGAATCACTGGGGTTTAAGGCAACATATGTGGGAAACTGGCTCCATCCAAATATATAGAGTATGCAAATCCACCAGGAACACATACCCAATTTTTGCATGTTTTTTCTCTGTAACCTTTGACAGCGAGGATAAAAATGGGAGTTCATCGGTAGATTTGTTGAAATCACATTTGTTTCCTGTAGATGTTCCCCCTAAAACTAATTCCGGGGTTCCATCCATTTCCGCAACCGCCCTCTTCCCACTGACCTCGTCCCCACCGCAAACCTGAGAGGTTTCACCATGTTTCAACAATCATTTGGCACAATTTTGAGGGATCAACAGGCGCAGTGAAACAGTCTAAACAAGAAGCATTCATTGTATCATACAAAGCAAAAGTCATGGAGGATCCTGGAGGTATGTTACCGCTCTGCTGACTAAAGTAACTTATATTTAGTAAGCCAATGAAGGGCTTCAAATTCAAGGTGGCAACATCTGGCAACTGCATGTCTGAATTTTCAAACCCATTCCGACAAACTTTCCACAATATCAATTTAATAATTTAGCTGTCTGGTGAGTCTGGTGATTGCTCAGCATGATCTGGGTACGACAGAAAAGCCACTCGCATAATTTGGCGAATCATGATCCTCACGGACTAGGTTGGTATTCGGAGACACATTTGATGTGTTTTTTATGAGACACAGCTCTACCTCTACCATCCTCTACCTGCATGAGAATACCACCTGACCTAGTAGGGTCAAGAACTCTGTTAGCAAGAGTCCCGCAAATTCATTGAAGGTCTTTGCATTTATTTGTAATAGGATGTACATCCAGCGGGATTCCACCGGCCTGCCACAGGTTGTCGAAGGTTGGCCCTTTCATGGAGAGGCAATCAACCCTCAGTGCCATGGGGATCTGGCAAATTCCCAAGGCCAGCGAAACACAGTGGGGGTTGTCTGGTTGTCTCGTATTTTGGACCTCTACAAATCAAGGCATTAAAAACAATGTTTATCATATATATATATATATATATCATGTGCTTCCATCAAAATGTAATACGGAAGCCGCCGTACGGTTCCAAACCCAATGGACCAAAGTCATCCAATATCACCAAATTGGTCATTTCTAGTGTTCAGAATTATTCAGCAAAAAATGGGTCAATGATTTCGAGCCGTAGCCACTTGTGTCCACCAGGTTACACATAGCTGAGTGGTTTCAACCCCAGAGGCAATAGTCCATTTAAAATCATCTTAAAGGCAGGTTGACATCGAACTACCTAACGAAGTCCCTAACTGGAAATCAGCAGTTTTTAGGATGATTCTTCTTCCTGACCATCTTTCGTGGGATTATTCCCAACAATTCGGAAGAATCTTGGTTCAACAATTCAACAAATCCTCCTATCAGAGCCCATCGCTGAGACTCTCACAAGGAACGCATCTCGTTCAGCGCCTTGGGTACTTCACGTAGGGACAAGTGGTGGTGCATCCCACGCAGGTGAATGACCACGCTTAGTTATAGATGTTATAGTCATAGCTGGTTTACATTTAATTATATTTATGCATCATTTATGCATGGTAAGTGGGATGGACCCCCATGATTGTAAATGCTGTATGATCTGTATAAATTTATATTGGGCATCACAACTTACCTGCCATCAGAGGTGATCCAGCAAGTGGGGTGCACGTCTGAGCTTTTCAAACTTTCACGTGGTTGGGGTATGTTGGGACTGTCAAGCACCCTTGCCACTATGTCTGACTCTCTGCCTCTCGATCGTTACCTCTCTGGTTGGGTCCTTTCAAGCCTTGTGTGTGTGTTTGTGTATCAGGTTTTTCTGACTGATGGCTTGGGTCCTTTCCTATTGAACTTTCTTGCGGGTTGGAGCCCGTTTGATGCGGTACAAAAGAAACACAGAAACAAGGTTACGGGTGACGTTGAGACAGGGTTCATGAAATTTATTCTATCAATGGCACCTTACCAACCACTGTTTAAACATCATTTCATGTGATCTGGATTCCAGTCAAAAAAAGGGAAATTGTTGTGTGAATAATGTCAATGTTCAATCTCATCAGATTGTTGTTTTCAACTTCAGCCAAAGCAATACTGCCAATGGCTAATGGATCCAAACATGGATCAATTTATTCTAGTCACCCTTCCCACTTTGGGTGGCAATTGTATACAATTACTATATTGATTATTAATCACCCTATAATTACTATATATTGTAATATATTATATTGTATAATGATCTATAATTCAGTATTAAAGTATCATATATCATTGTACTATATATTATTTTGATCCATCCCTGGGATGGGAATCCATTGGACGTCCACCGTCTCTGGGCTTTCCCAACAGTAATCACTTGACTGGAAATCGCCTCTCCTGGGGGATCCTGTGGAGGCTGGATGGGGATCCACGATTGAAATACTGAGGCAAAATTGGAAACCATCACAACCTCACTGATTGTGATCATCTAATATTGTTTACCCAACCTGCAATTTTGGCTAACCGTTATCATTCAAGAGAGCATTTCGGTGATCAGAATTTGACCCTTCCCAATTCAATATATTCAATATTGTAGCTCTCACGCCCTAGAAGGATGCTGTCCCGGGAATCATCGATATCAACTAAAATAAAATGGCAAGTCCCCACAAACTGCTGCAAATATCAATCTAAAGCATGGCACAGGGTACAATGTGGACATCGCATCTCAGGTCCTCGAAGCACAGGCGACCAGTGCTTTCAAAAGAATAGATAGAACATGATGGAACTCGTACGATATATTAGGGATCATTGGGGGTGACTTGGCCAACTCCCAGAAAGCATCGATTTCTCGTATGCTTATCTCGATATCCATCTACCTATTTGATGCTATCCCTCTTTACAAATATGTATATTCATATGATAATTACAGTATAGATATACATTATTTGGGACAGATGATCAGATGTCTATATTCAACAGGAACAAATGGCCCCAAGCGCCTCTCGATGCTGGTAGCTTTTGAGGATCACCAAGGCCAGTCTCAACCTTGGATCGATGGCTGCTGTCACAGGCCGCATGGTACACAAGCATTGTTGTATCATGTTGTATCATGTTGTATCTATATTTATCATGTGGATGGTATTATGATGGTTATATGATGTTATATTCACATATCATATATTCAATATATATTCACTATTATTCACTCGTGTTGCTTACATGACCACACATCTAGGCGTGAGGTGGACAAAAAATGATTTAATATGCAAATTAATCGCTGCTTGCGTTGGTCGTGTGGATCTGCCTTGGCATAGATCGAAATCGAATAGAAATTTGAAATTTGTCCTTTCCTATCCTTAAACAATGTGTTGAGCAGTTTTGGACCCTTTCCCTCAGTTGTCCAAGTCCACCCCAGGGGATTACAACCGCAGAAAACACGCTGTGACTTGTCTGCAAGGCAACATACAACAATCAACACCAAACAACAATCACCAACATTCACCAACCAGGACCTACCAACAACACAATGCTTGAGCCAAATTGAGCACCGTTCCCAGCGATGTTTTCATCGTCTGAGCCCCCAACGCCCCAGCCATGGCGATTGGCCTATGGTCATCGTCCTTGCGGATGGGATCAATCCAGGGGCCATACACAATGAGGCTAGGGAAATGTGGGTCAAGTAGTCAGTAATGTCAGTATAAGCACTTTATAAAACACTTAACTTAAATATACTTAATAAATCTTCATAATGATTGTCAATGTATACGCATTGCTTTCTACTGACTGGCATCGTGAGGGTGCTGTATATAAAACAAATCAGAAGCCTTTCGGCCACAGATGTTCACACACACACGCACAAGATCTCAACAAATCAAACCTGCAATTTTTGCCTTCCAGGTTGTTGCTCAGAGTATCTCAGAGAGTAGGCTTTCCTCACTGTTTCCAAACAAGGGTGTGGCCTTCAAGCCATCGCAAATCTATTTTAGAGGCCAGCGGAACCACCAAACACAGAATGTTGTTTAGGTTTAATTAGTATGGTTGAGTATCAAATATCAATCAAATCATATTCAAATCATCAAATTGAAGTGTCTGAGCTGCGGCACCTTTTATTTGCTTAGCATTGCCTTCAACAACTCCAGTGGGGCCTCCAAGACGCAGTTCATGTACTTCATCAGCTGTCCCCGGAAGTCATGGCCCTCAATAATTTCCTGCAGGGTGCTGATGCTGATGGCGTGGCTCCCCCAGCTTCTACAGAGGGGCATCGACAAGGCCGTAAAATGACAACGTTGGTTTGGTAGTCTTAAACAACCCAAGTCACCCCCAGATATTCTAAGTGCGAGATGGTTGTGTGATGTTGTATCGAAAATAGTGAACACCATTTCTTCATATTTCTTCCATCATACCAGGGATAAACAGGAAATTTCTCGGCGCCTCCGCATCTGAAGCTTCCCTCATGAAAGGTCTCACCATGTCTCACCCATACTCCCTGGCCCACATCTTCCTGCACCAAACTGCCAGAATCAGGTAGTTCCTGGCAGCCGCAGCGTATCACCAACTGAGTTGAGTGAATCATCCCGCTAAAAAGGGTGATGCATAATTTCGAATAAATCCAAATGACACATACTGACACAAGGTAGAAACCACCAGTGAACTATTCAAATTTCAAATGTAGCTGATTGATGTCTTCAAACCATATTTCGACTTCAGTTGGGTTGAAGAACATACACAAAGTCGCACTTCTGACTAACCTCTCCATGAAAAGTTCCATAGGACAGATTCAAATACGTACACATATATTATATATATATATTATCATGCAACTCCAGCATTTGGGTCGAGGTCAAAATCAGGATAGACCACGACCACAAATGCTGGGCTCCCCAAATTTTGACCCACCATTTCTCAGGTGTCCGGACCATCAGGGCACCCATGACGTCATACCTGGGCGTGGTTCCAGAGCTGGAGACGATGAAACATCCCAAAATGCCCCATGGATAAAGAAGAATAAACGGATGTAGATGGCTGATGATGGCTGTTGAATGATTTGTGGCATTTGTCATTTGTATGCATTTGTTTGGTCATCTGAGCGTGATTTCTGATAACTGTGCCAGATAGATAGATCGATGGATGAGATGGGTTTCGGATTTAGATCTAGATTTGATTTGGATTTAGATTAGATAGACATATGCGTGAACATCGGACTGCTGAATCCTTATCTGTGTGCGAAATATTGCAAAATCATGAACCAACTTAGCAGCATGAATGATGCTTGGAAGGAAAACTGTGCAGTCCCAAAGGACCACTTCCAACTTGCAACTTGTCTCGGGATGTCTGGGGTTACACACTTTGCAAGTTCGGTGAGATATTCATCTTCTACGTGGTCATCAGAACTTGACAGACTATGGTTCTGGCTGAACTATGATGATCCATAAAATACTTCCATTTTTGTGTGGTGATCCAGGTGTGGGTCAAAACTTAAAGTCCCCAACTGATAGATTGTTATACTTTCATGTCCTTTTCCTTAGTAGTTACCATCCTGTACCATCCATTATGGGTACTCCAATGAAAACAGTAATAGTGTTGACCCATCCCCATCTTTCCAAACAAAAACAAAAAGGACAATGCCTGGGTCGTCACCAAGTAACAGCTTGGCCAAAATGCGCTCCGTGGCGTCAGTCAAGGTCTTGATCGAGGGTCTCAAGCAGCGGTCCAAATGTGGGGTACAACCATTGTACCACGCATGAATTAAATAGCCGATTTTGAAATGTCTCAATGGGCAACATGATAAATGGATATATGATACAAAAAGTGGGATTTTTGGACACTTATCTTCCTTTTCTATCCTTTTGTTGCCACTTCACTGGGTTGATTTTGAGGGACCATGGCCTGGAAGCACTGCTTATTTTGCCAGCCAAAATAGTGTAGAACCACGTCTAGGAAGTCCTTGTTCCCTTTAATGTATTTCAAAGTGAGATACTACTGCGGTTCATTGACCAGCCACATGGCCAAGCATTCAAGGACTTGACGCTGGCTGAACCAACTTCCGAAGAATTTCCTAACCGGCAGTCATACTTATTTCATCTTATTTCACTCACTTTAGGCAAGTCCGGAAATCTATGTACTCCCAAAATTGGGTATCTCAATGTACCTCCAAAAATGACCGAATTTGCATCCATTTTCTACCCCCGCTCCCCAAGAAGTCGAGGCCTGGCATCTGCCTGCGAGCGTCTTGGGTCACCGTTTGGACCAATGGCTTGCCATTTTGAATACAAAATCATCCATTGTGGCTGATATATTTTGGCCACCAGACTACTAAACAGTACTAAGCCATTAATTTGGATCACGTTGGAATACATGTTGAGCAAAGATTTCAGAGTCGGATTTTACAAATTGAAGTTCTGTGGGCATCGAATTGTGACCTCGTCTGGGTGTACCTTGCCAGATAATTTGCTCTGTAGTTACAGCAGAATTCATGCGCGCTAAAAACATCACAAGAATCCTTGCAATTGTATATATCTATACAACAAATAGCAATGGCATTATCTTGATAACACATCATATAATTAAATGGAATATCATATATATATATATATATAATTATGTACATGGGCTTACATGGGAGACAAAAAATCGCACGTTGTAATTCAAGGCCAGCAACCCGACTCATCGTAAGACAACATGGACCATGCATGAATTTGGAGGAAGATGGAGAATCCATGAACAAAAATGTCAAAACATGTCAAAACCAAGTCTGCTGGTAGCGGCTTCAAATCCACCATCCCACCAACTTCTCATTGTCACCCATATTGGTATGGGTTAAAACCCTGTTTGACCATAGAAAAAGCAGCAGCAGGAAACAAAAACAACGGGTGCATCTAGTAATTAATTAGCCGTGTCTTCCATCTTCCCATTTTTCATCCCAGACTTTCGTTGTACCATGTTTCACACCATTTCTTTCACACCATGTTTCTTCCCTGTACATTTTGCCAAACCAAGTAGCTCACCTTGTCAACTTCAACATGCTACGACCAGCCACCAGTGCCTTCTTGTTGTGGCCGAACATCAGCATGATTTTCTGCATGATTCGCATATAGAAGGCCGGCTTCCCCGGTGACCATGCCACAAAGACCTGCCGGCAGCCAGAGCATTGGCTGTTTTTTTGTGCTTGAACCCAGAGATGGGTATCTGTATCATTATTATCAGAGAAATTGGACGCGGACCACTAATTACGGGGATTGAACATAATTTCACCATGCCACTTGAGCCAACTAAATGATTTGAGCCAACTAAATGGGAGATCTCATCAGAAAAACCGCGGTTCAAACAACAAACACATGTGATTCACCTTTTGGTATTGGCAATAGAACGTCCCCGCGTCCATGAGCAAGATGGAGCAAGAGCATCTATAAATGTGGAAGTGTCCAATTCCACGAATACCAATACATTTGCTATTGGGAGAAAGTGATGAGAGAAACGTGTTCCAGACTCAACCCCTCATGACCTTATTCATCCTTGTGCAAACCGACCTGAGCTACCAGAACTCCAGGCCACTACATCCTGTGGTGACCTCCCACAGGCCTTCACAATCTTGTGCTCCGAACTTCTCAGCATGTTGATTGCCTTGAGTCGGCACCGACATCAAAAGGCCATGGTTCAAGGATTCTTTTTGGACCCCCCCGAACAAAATGGGATCCTGACAAAAAAGTGGGAAAACATGGGAACACATAGTTCAAGCCTCTTAAAGCATCAGGTTTTTGATGGTTTTTGAAGTTTCCACAAAGTTGCAACATCCTCAAGTAGGTACAGCATGGGGTCAGAATTGATGGGCATCCATATTTCAAGTTCTGCAGCTACCCTTCCAAGGGTGCTGGAATTGTTGGAATCGACCTGAACAATTGACTGAGCTTAGAATAGTTCAAATACACCAAGTTGGACGGTTTGGGACCGCTTGGGGCCCATCCCGTGCGCCGTGCACTTTTTGGGAGTCTTGTGGTCCTTTGAAACCACCATGTCACTATCCTTTCAGGGCCAACTTTTCATCCTCAGGAATCCGCGCAGGGATATCACAACCCGGCAATCAAAAACATCTTTGAAGCGCCAACCAAACATGACCAACTCCTAAGTGTCCCTTCATCCTAAAGCTCAAAAGCCCCATCTTTCGCTCGCCAACCCCATGTCAAACAAGATGCCATGTTCAGCGTGGCTACCACCTCATAGCCCTCAAAAGCATCGATGTCCTCTGCATTTGGGTCACTGACTTTGCCAACTCAGCTACAAAAACAAATTGAACATCATTAGCATTGCAGTCTTCACGGTAGATTGCCAATGAGTAAATAAACAGCTGCCAGTGGATTCTCCTTCAGGGATGCTACTGCATATTCAATCCCCATTTGTGCTCGTTATACAGTACGAGTAACAACTATTTCAAATTTCAATCAATCTGTTTGCCTGGCACGAGCTATCTTCAGCAGAAGCTTGGCCCGCCTTTTGATCTGAACTTTGCAACTTAGCCTCAGAATGTGAAAAATCAGCATTGGGCACTTAGTGACAGTATGAACAAGTCAATTCAAAAACGTACGCGCGGCCAAAACATGTTTGTTAGATATTAATGGATATTAATGGATGATGACATCATCTGCATATAAACCCGACATCACTGACAAATTACGGGACTCGACGCCAGTCCATGGACCATGGGAGCTGGTTGTATGGGTCTAAGTACCATACCAGTTTGAATCCACTCACCCAATATTTGCGTTGTTACTTCCAGTCCTGCTCAAGGATGGCCTCTCGGGTCACGATTCAACCCCCAGTGTCACTGGATTGATCCAAGTGATACAAGTGTCTTGACTAGACGGGGTTGCATTTTCCCCTTTCAGCCACGTTTGGGAACACATTTGGAGTAGCACATGGCTAGTACTAGATGTTTTTTTCCACCCAACAATGCAATCAGCCGGAACTTCGGGTGATTTTATGGGACCATCCATTGAGCAGTTGGAAAGGACATCCATGATATCAATTCCCCACCAAAGGCACCCTTTTCTATGAGCCAGGGTCCCGACCGTCTCGAGGTCAATCAGTTGAAGCATCATGGCAAGGATTTCGTAGTAGCCTTGTGTTTCTTTGCTAGGAGGGTCAAACCTATGATAAACAAATATATTGTCTTCGTCTGGCAGCAATTCTATGATATTCCGAGCAATATGCTACAAATCAATGAAATAGAATAAACATGCAGATAAAAGCACATATGCAATTTGCGGATATTTATGGCAGGTTTGGGTTAGAGTGATTAGAGGTTTAGATTCTTGATACAGTACTTCCATGGGTGCTACTCCGACTCCCATTCCTCTTGACTCCATGAGTTCTGTCCCTATCGGCACTTTGTAGATGCAAACGTGCCTGAAAACGATCCGCTTGCTGGGTTCAACACAGCACAACCACTGCGAGTCAAACTGGGTTCCATGCTCAATGCAGGGATAAAACATGATAAAACATGATAAAACCAATCAAACATGGTAGAACCCCCCTCCAACGTTCAATGCATTTTGAATAATTTGAAGTGGAGGTAGGCCCGTTGGTGGGAATCATGGCAGTTCTTTGAGGTTAGATTCCGTGATATTTTGGGTGTGGGTCACAATGGGGGAGCCCCAAAGGAATTTGTTGATGCTAACCAAATGACCAGTCAATCTGTGGTTCTCACGGCCTGAAATTCTGACAAATACCATCCCATACCGATGTATTCCAAGTGTTGAAAAAATCGTGTCCAGGCATATTTTTCAGTTTTGACTTGTGAAACATTGTGAAATCATCAATTTCCTAGTCACATTAAGTCATACCTGTATCTATTTGTTGTGTAAAACCCCTGCAAAAAAAGCATTCCCCATAGCCGAAAACACGCCTGGCCAATTGGAAGAGGTGAAGAAACCTGGCCACGCATATAGATGGCCTAAAAAAAAGCCAGAGATCTTAAGAGCAAAACATGTTAAGAGTGAAACCTTGGGATCAACAGCCAGTGGTTCTTTTGGAGATCAGCATGAAAAGATGTCAGAAAATCTGTGACCAATGGGACCTTTTGGCAAATATAATCTGTGCGCAACACTGGCCAGATTCACGGGTTGTATAATCCAGCTGCGTTGGAACTTCACTTTCACGGCTGATTCACAACAGAAGGTTAATGGTGTCAACAGTGTGTCAACAGCTTGTCAACCTCTTGCATTCCAATAGACACTTCGGCAGAGCGGTGCCCATAACCTTCTGTCATCCTCAAAGCTGCTGGTTGGTGTTGGTGTCCCATAGTTTTCTTTGAGTTCCACATAGTTCCACACAGCCCATTAATAACAACCTCATTAAACCAGTGAACAACCTCACTTCTCACCACAAATCCTCTGCCGGGATGGTCACAGTTTGTGAGTAGCTATCTCCCAGTGGAATATCATCTCAGTGCCCGGAAATCAAGAACTCGCGATATGATGGAGCCATTCCAAAGGTCATAAACCATTGACCAACAAGACCTAATGACAACTATACCATCTATACCCCGAAACCCCGTCATCCAATCCTAATAGCATCTCCAATTTTTCCAGCGGTTTCCAACTATATAGTTTCTATATGTATTTGAAATAATAAATAACAAATAATTAATAGTTATATAATAATTCTTGCTAGTCTTTGTCCGGTACCAATCTCAGCCATGTCCGCGCCCTGCACCAGGCCTGCTACCTGTGGTTCGTCCTGGATGGTACTTTGGGACAAGATCCGGGGTCAGCAGTGCATGTTTCCCTACAAGAAACCAACGAAACAAATGTGTGCAGAATTGCTGCAGAATGTGAACCGATTCCTTCAGATTCTCCACGCTTGAAGACCACTTCTCGATGAGCAAAGCAATGTAGGTGTAGTCTGTTGCCTGGCGATCTGTTGCATCCCCTGGCCATGGCTAATCTTAAACACCCAAACAATCGGATTTTCAGCATATTCCTCTATGTATAGGCTGTATGGCGAATCTATCCAACCAAGTACCCAGCAGCAACATGCCTAGTATCTGAGAGCTCCAGCATTTCAGAGGATTCCCACTGGTCTCTGCCCAGCTACACAAAATTGATTTCGGTGGTCCCAAAATTTGTTGTGGGGAGAAACCAGGAAAAAACATGCAACATGTCCAGAAGAATTTCTCAGAGGCCACTGCCACTGCGTAGGTCTCTTTTGCGGTTGAACATTTCAAAATCACCAAGTTTCACCGATGAGACTCCCGATTTTCGTTGGTAAAATTTCCACTTGTTGTTGGTTCAATCCAGATTTTGGCTAGTCCCGCACAGATTTGACACCACCAGTTAACTGAATTCAGGGACAACCATGCACCAAATTCTCTGTGCCTCTAGCACCATTTTGCAGTACCTCAGTGTGACTTCAAACATGGACTGACCTTCAGGGTTTCAACAAGTCGTACCCCAAAACAGGGCCAATCAATCAATAAGGCTCGTACTTTTAGGAACTAACCCGGGTGATTGAATATGATTGAATAATTTTCAGTCAATGAAACTACTGGAACTTCTGGATTCCAAATCCCTCTTTTGGGGAGTAGAAGTGTTTTTCAGCTGACTCAGCTTGGATCAGCAACCCCCGCTGCAATGCTCTGTAATGACAAACCAATTTGGGTCGGTTCCTCACCATCTCTGTTAGATCAAACGTTGGCCATAACTCCAAGCGCTAGATACTATTGCTTAATACGTTGCAATCATTCACACATTTTTCCAGCTGGATTCATGTTCATCAATTTCACATGATTTCACATTACTGATGAAATTATATGAAATTTCATGCTGGCTCATTTCCCAATGGCCCCAATGGCCCCAAACATCTCTCCCAGCTCTTCCGTGATTGGCTTCAAAGCCTGGCGACAGCAGCTGAGGGCTGGAATTGGTGTTGTTTTTTTCCGTGCGGGGAAATAGCTGGAATAAATGGTTCATTATTGTTGGGTTATTCAATGGTTATTCGGTTTCCCCTACAACTGGATATGATTTAAAACTGGTTTTATCGGGTGAGTCCATACACACATAGGACAGTCATACGACCATCTCTATTGGATGAAAATAAATCACTAAACAGCTATAAATTTGGAGAGATATAGTCATACTCGTATAGATATAGTGTAATATAGTGTAACCACAAGGGTGAACTAAATCGTGCCCAAATCAACAATCAAAAAATATGTTTGATGATGTTTGATGATTCTTGGATGTCTCCCTCTACTGGCCTCTACTGGCTAATCATCCCAACGGCAGCATCCACTGGTGAGGCCAGCATTTTTCACCCGGAACTGCATGATTAGTACCAGTAGTACCGCACAAGGCGGTGGCGGAAGTTTCAAAAAAAGGAAACCTATAGGAGAGATTAGTTGTTGTGAATCAGGGATGGCAGAGCGAAGCCACTGATGGACCGAAAGGTGCTTGAGGTCTCCTCTCTTTCTCTCTCTTTCTCTGACGATCTACCTACGTACATCTACCTACCAACCTATCTTCTATGTATCTATCTATCTATCGATCTATCTCTCCCTCTCTCTTTCATCTAATTACCTACCTATCTATCTATCTATCTGTCTGTCTGTCTGTCTATCTGTCTATCTGTCTATCTATCTGTCTATCTGTCTATCTGTCTACCTGTCTATCTGTGGTGCAGCGTCATTCAGTGTAATGTACTGTACGTAGTGTAATGTAGTGTAGTGTAGTGGAGTGTAGTGGAATGTAGTGTAGTGTAGTGTAATGTAGTGTAGTGTAATGTAGTGTAGTGTAATTTAGTGTAGTGGAGTGTAGTTGTGTAGTCGTAGTTGTATTTGTAGTGTAGTGTAGTGTAGTGTAATTTAGTGTAGTGGAGTGTATTGTAGTGGAGTGTAGTTGTGTAGTTGTAGTTGTAGTTGTAGTGTAGTGGAGTGTAGTGCAGTGTAATGTAGTGTAGTGGAGTAGTGGCGTGTAGTGTAGTGTAGTGTAATGTAGTGTAGCGTAGTGTAGTGTAATTTAGTGTAGTGGAGTGTAGTGGAGTGTAGTGGAGTGTAGTCGAGTGTAATTGTAGTTGTAGTGTTGTGGAGTGTAGTGTAGTGTAGTGTAATGTAGTGTAGTGTGGTGGAGTGGAGTGTAGTGTAGTGTAATGTAGAGTAGTGTGGTGAAGCGAAGCGAAGCGACATCTGAACCTCCAAAAGTGGTCCGAACCCCTGGTGTTTTTAACATTTTGACTTCGACATGTGCTTCGCGCCACAACGGCGTCACTTTTTCCACATCG
>Ga0126342_10014104_pt1 | contig 14124 bp, 16 predicted proteins | sample Cyp1metagenome_FD_92528 | JGI IMG/M metagenome (GOLD analysis project Ga0126342, IMG submission 92528) | Coral microbial communities from Lord Howe Island, Old Settlement Bay, Australia - Cyphastrea 1 metagenome | ecosystem: Host-associated > Invertebrates > Cnidaria > Coral ...
TGCCAATGTGAAGAAATGAACTGGCACATATCCAAGTAGTAGTATGATAATAGGATTTAGTGGGATTTAATCGGATTACTAGGGTTTAATGGGATTTAATTGGATTTAGTGGGATTTGATAGGATTTACTAGGATTTAATGGTATGCACTAGGATTTAGTGGGATTTAATGGGATTTGATGGGATTTACTAGGGTTTTATGGGATTTACTAGGATTTAATGGGATTTAATATGATTTACTATGGTTTAATGGGATTTACTAGGATTTACTGGGATTTAATCGGATTTACTAGGGTTTAATGGGATTTAATTGGATTTAATGGGATTTACTAGGATCTATTGGTATCTACTAGAATTTATATAATGGGATTTGCTAAGATTTAATGTGATTTACTAGGATTTAATTTGATTTTCTAGGATTTAATGGGATTTACACGGATTTACTAGGATGTAATGGGATTTATGAGGATTTAATTGGATTTACTAGAATTTAATGGGATTTAATGAGGTTTACTGGGATTTACTAGGATTTAATGGGATTTACTAGGATCTAATGGTATCTACTAGGATTTAATGGGACGTACTAAGATTTAATGTGATTTACTAGGATTTGATGGGATTTGGGATTTACTAGGATTTAATGGGATTGACTAGGATTTAATTGGATTTTCTAGGATTTAATGGGATTGAATAGGATTTAATGGGAATCTAATATGATAGTTGGATATATTTGGGTGTGTCTGAAAATGGGGAACCTAAATGATCCCAAATGGCTATCTTAATGAGAAACCAATGGATTTTTGGTGTATTTTCAGACAAACCCATAGGATGTCGTTTTTTTGTTCACCATTACTGAAAAGAGACCGAGGTGTGCCGAAATGAGGTGTAATTGACCTATGTTCTACAGTAAGAACATAAACATACAGAAACTACTGTATAGCATAGTTGTGATTCAGCGAAGTGCACTCTTAGACAGTTCTCATGGTTCCGCCCAATGATTTTGCTCCTGGTTCTGGATGTAAACCAAACAGGTGCCCCTGTCTGCCTTGACGTCTTATACGTCTGGGCTGTCTTTGAGGATGTTTCGGAGACCCGAAACATGTCTGGGTTTGTTCAGTTGAAATGTCAAATTTAAACATATTGATTTGGGAGCATATGCTTTAGCATTTGAATGGTAAAATCAACTCAACAAGTTGATGGGAAGATCAGTACATTGTATAATGGTATTTATAACATACCTTGGAAAATCCCCATGTTAAAAACGGTAAACCATCGAACTAAACGGGCAATGTTTATGCATGTTCCATAGCAAACTGTTAAATTACCGGCGGGTATGTGGCTATATTCCCATCATAATCATCAATAATCATCAATAATCATCAATAATCATCAATCATCATCAATCATCATCAATAATCATCAATAATCATCATCCCACTGTATCTTGTTCTTGTAATGTGTAATCATGATAATCATCCTGAATATTGCTTGAAAAGGGATTTTCATAGGTAATATTAAAGATTATGGGACAATCATCATCCCACTGTATCCCATTGCCATCCATTGCCTATGAAAATCCATTTAATTTAAATCCTATAATCCTTTTAAATCCATATCTACATCATCCCACTAATAATCATCATCACACTGTATCCCATTACCATCCATTATTATCAATAATCATCATAATCATCAATCATAATCAATAATCATCAATAATCATCAATAATCATCAATAATCATCAATAATCATCATCCCACTAAAATCCATTTACCTATGAATTACCTATGAAAATCCATAAACATCCCTTGAAATCCCTTCTTCTTACCATCTTCTTACTGCCCCCAAGACTGGGACTCTCCGCTGCGCCGGGCCTGGCATCAGCGATGAGCTCCGCGCTGAAGACTTTCAGTTCATGGGCCTCCTGAGCTTCGATCTGGGCGCTGAGATCTGGGCCATGGGAATTGACCCATGACCAAAAGCACCCCAAAGGTACCTTGAGATATGACGATTAATGACCATTACTTCAATGGGAATTTCAGGATCCTAAAACGGAGGTAGGACTGTACCATATTTTTGGCCATATTTTCTGGGGATATTCCCTGAAATTTAGGCCTGAAAAATAGGCCTTATATGTGGTAGGTACCTCCAATTTAGGTTCCTGAAATGGCCATTGAGTGACGGGCCATCAGATAAGGGAATGAATGGGATTTCATCGGACTTTCTAGGGATATAAAATCAGATTTACTAGAATTTAATTGGATTTCATGGGAATATATTGGGAGATCATGAAATTTAATGGAATGAAAAAAAGTTATCAGTCATATCATGGGAATCTAATTGCAAATGAAGCAAAATTGCACATCAATGAATCATACACAAGAACCTCTTGAGTCTGGTATGTCGACATCAGCTTAGCTATGAGTGGATGTGTTGAGACACAGATCTTTTGAAGTCATGTGGGTCTGACTGAACATGGTTAGTATACCCCAATTTATGGCAATCTTGAGAAATTTTTGGGTACCCTATTCTAAGATGACCCCGTGAAAGCTTCGCATGGTGGCATAAACAACATAAGATGACATAAGCATGAGCCCCATTACATTTCCCGGTTTTGGTGAATTAACAATTGAGACAATGACAAACAATATCTTCAGCAACTTCAGGTTGGCAAGGGAAATTCAACGATCATTCTCAGGATCAGTCGCAAGGAAGGTAAATATGACACTAAAACAAGGATCCAATGACAAGCCATTTGGCTTTGTCTGAAAATAGTGCACCGGAAAAACGACATAGTTCAGTTCATCATCATTTTCTAATATGTTCATATATTTTCCCTAAAAATGAGGCTTCGCATAGCCGTCTTCAAACCTATTCGGGGGTGCGCACTCTGTGCCGCCGCACGTAGTACTGCGCTACACGGCGCAGGTCGACCGCCACTTCAAAAGTTTCCACAAGGACCTAGGCCAGGCAGTCCATCATCAACCCCTAGGCGCCATGGGAACTCATACAACTGTAAACCCTTCCCTGTCCAGACTCTCCTACGGTATGTTTGTTATACAATGAATTCTCATCACTTTCCCGATGTTTCCCAATTAAAACTACCATGTGTTGACATATTATCCAAAATGGATTGTTTTTCTGTGCTCCCTTGGAGGAAGCTATCGTGAAGATTTATACGTTTCCTTGGATGAATTTGTAGTATCCCCACAAAAAGTTACCATCCGGTACACCCTGGTCAAACAAGTTCTTACCTTGCTGTGGCATTTTGTGCATACCACCCCTGTTCAATCCTATTCATTTGTGTCCACAAATATTTGCAATATCTTACATGTGTGTATATATATATAAATATTATACACTGTATAATGTATATATATATATATATACTGTATATATCAAGTATCTGTGGACAGTCTATATCCAAATATAGTACTTATTGTTATATCATCCATGTAGAATTCGTAGAATAATATGATTTCTCTACATTTTTCTGTATCCCCAGCGTGCTGTACCGAGACGATCCGAGACGCTGGAAGGCCATACCAAAAGCGCAGTACCAAGGGAAACACTTCCGCGAAATCCTCCTGGAGCTTCACCTGAAACGATCCAACGATCCAAATAGACATGGGAAACTCATCCTTTTGAAAAATGGTCTTTTTTGTTGGTTGTTTTCAAGATATTTTGATCATAAGGACATTGGAATTGACATGAAATTGGAATTTTAACGGAGAACATATTGGGATATCGGGATATATCATAGTATGATATAAGGGGATACCTATTGGAACATCCACCAAATAATATGGGGATATAGTAGGAGCTCACCAATATTCAGGTTGATCTATATAACCAACCAAGCAATGTAACCAAATATATAATATGGCGTTGGCAAAACATGATGGTCGGTTAGCCTCAGAAAATCCCCTAAATCGGAGATAATGCGGTGAGATATACCCTCTGGTAATGCCTAACATAGCTATGGAAAATGATCATTTATAGTGGATTTACCCATTAAAAATAGTGATTTCCATAGTTATGTTAGTTTACCAGAGGGTAGAACGAACAACTGGACACCTATTTGAATTTTTTGGAAAACATTTGCTGGCTTTCATACAGGTTCAGGCACAATAACAATCCCCAATGTATAAGGGCACCACAACGGGCAACCCTGGCAATTCAGGACAGAGAGCAGCACGTCATGCTGATACGCCAACATGTTGATGTTATTGAACATTATGATATTTCGATAGATATAGATGAGGATAAATACGGCAATGACGATGACAATGACGACGAGCATGATGAGTATGATGAGTATGATGATGATGATGATGATGATGACGAGGAGGAGGAGGAGGAGGAGGAGGAGGAGCAGGAGCAGGAGGACGAGGATGATGAGGATGATGAGGGTGATGAGGATGATGAGGATGATTTTGATGATGGTGATGATGGTGATGATGGTGATATCTTTGTGGCATCCCCAATCATCCCGTTCTCAGCACGGTCACAATGCCGCCCTCCTTCCCCTCCCGGTCTCCGCCTGGTGCGTCGAAGCCTCTTTCCACTGAGAGCATAGCATGGCTTTCAGCCTCGGCTCCGCCAATGTCAAATCCGTGGTGCCCTGGTGAAGTCAAAAATAGCTGGCAATGGGAATTGTTATTCCCCAAACGGTATTAAAGGATATCAAAGGTACTTACTGACAATTGGTTCAAATGACAGCTACCTTAACCCGTCAACCCACCAACATAGGTACACAGTAAAAGTACATAGATGAATGTAGTAGCATGTTTGGGGCAACCTACCACTCTTACGGCGAGCTTGACGGACCGGATAACTGATACTTCACATGGTACAGGGATGGGACGCATATCCATAATTGGGGTTAGCTGGCGTTTGGGATTTCGCCACAACTTTCCAAGTGGATCCCCATCATCACGGTACTAATCTGATCTGCGTTCCCCCGCTTCCTGCTGGCTTTCCAGAAGAGTTTGGTACGCGAACTTCTGATTCACTGGCAAACAATGTGGAGAGAAGCAACATATCTGAAATCAGGAGTTGTCGAACTGTGTGCACGAATGTGTCTTGTGATGTCTTATGACTTTTGGGCACGGATGTTGTTTTTTCTCACAGAAAGAGCAATTTGTCTACAGTACATTCTCACTCAAAGTGTGCGGAAATGGGTTCGAATCGGGTTCAGATGACCAGACAAGAAATCGTTGCAAGTGATGCGCACATTCATCGACAGATTAAACAACCAACTACAACCAATGTGTTTTTTATTTGCCAGCAAGGCTCAAATGCGTACCTAGATTTACCTAGTGTGTTTGCACTTTTGAATAAATAATCTCATCCCCCGAAAATCAGTAAAGGAACTCCATTGGATTTCACATGAATAAAATGACCATTACATAGAAGGAATGGACAGGCTTTGTTCCCATTTATTAAATGGGACACACACTCGGGGCCCCCAACCGATAGCTCATTTGGCATGGTGAACGTAACTCCACTAAGTATGGTTATTGTGGTTTATATGTGAGACTAGTGTCGTGTTGGGGTAAAAAAAAACATGAAAAAGCCATCACCAAGGCAAGCCTCTTAAAGCCCATGAAATCCCATTGAATCCTATCCTTAGATGGGGATAAACCAACTTATCATTGGGGATACCCACCTCCTGAAACAATCCCAGCCCACGATCCACAACATGACGAGGTCCTGGCACTGGACTTTGCCTCGGGGTGGGAGCGAACCAAGAACCCAGGGATGGGACATTCTCATGGTGATTTGGGCAGAGTTCACAAGTATGATTTAACGAGCAAAAATGGTGATTTACCATGATTTACCTGAGGGTCAACGTGAACATAGATTTGAACAATCAATTGGTTTCTCTAGCAACATGATCTATGTAATGCACCCTTGTGGGCCAACTTTGTTTAGCCAAGTACTTACAGTACCTTTTGCTCGATCAGATCTCAATTTCTGCGCATGTCTTCCCAGAATTGAGCCACTAATTACCCAGAATTCTCCAAGGGCCTGTGAAGTGTCCATTGTTGGGTTTTTTTTCAAACATGTGCGATTGGCAACCGCAAGCAAATTAACCAATCATCACCCATGCAGTGTCAAGTACTTTGTGGGATTCAGTGGGATTCAATGAGATGATTCTCTCAGTAGCCACAGATAAAGATCCGGCCTGCAGATGCCTCACCCGACAGTTTCTTCGTCGCAAACCACTTCTGCGAACGTCCAATCATGATTAAATAACCAAACAAAATAGGCTTATTATGAAAACATCATGCAGAAACAACATAGTACAGTTAAGTTGTCATCATGGGATGTTAAATAACAAACAATACATTTAAACATATCTATGGAGAAACAACCCATCTAAGCAACATTTTTTTAATGGATAAATACATCATAATGTGGGTAAAACAATGCCATAAACCACCCCATTTTTTGATGGTTTCAATCCCACCGATAAAAAATGTGATTTTGGGAATGGTGCAAATGGCATTGCTTTAACCACGTTTTTACCATGTTTCACAACGTAGTTATCATCATTATTAATCATGGGATGTTAAATAAAACAATATAAAACAATATAAAAAGTACATATGATTCAACATGCGGTTTAAGATTTTATCCATTTGGTTGTTAATAATCATATAGCAACATATGCTTGTTTATAAGTACATTTTAACCACAGCCATCCGATCGAAGTGGCAGTTGCAAGACCGAGAGGTGAGCCGTCTCCACCTGCCAGGGTCGCGGTTCACAAACGTGGCGACCCTGGGAACTCCCCTTTTTGAACACTGGAAAAAAATCTAGGAAACCATTGGAAAATGTGGGAAAATCCATGATAATCCACTAATTCTGGAGGTGTTCATGGGAAATTCATCTCGAAAATTTATAAATGGGAGATTGTCCATTGCCATGTTTGATTACGATTTGGGATGCCAATTCCGTGGTTGCTCATCCCACTATGGGATATCATGGGTATATAACGGGTATACAATGGCTGGTTGTTGGTTATAAAGTTATAATATATTGTTCATAATGGTTGATATACGTATGGTGATTCTATGGTTAATGATGGTTAATAAATATCTGGTCAATAAATATCTGGTTGGTGGTGCAATAACCATCTTGAAAAATGATGGAGTTCGTCAATGGGAAGGATTATTAAATTATCCCATATATGAAATGGAAAATAAAAGCTATGTTTGAAACCACCAGCCAGATGGGTATATAATTCTCCATATCTCCATGGATTTAAGGATTCCTGATGGGATATATTGGGTATATTTGAGGCCTATCCATGGACAAAAGTTACTGTACCATTCCTTTGATGGGAACAATCAACAATCCACCATGGCGCTGGTCGAAGTATTGCAGAAACTCTGGTTGTGACATCATGCAAACATATCTGAACATCATTCTCCAAATCATCAATATGGGAATGATACTGACCTCCACATTTGGCTCAAGTTCGGGGTCAGAGCAATCATAAATTCTGGATACATGTCTAACCATTTTTATATATACTCATTCACTGAGCTGAAACAATGCCATTTGGGGATAGTTACTCTTACCAAGCATCATTCCAGCGACATCGCCCGCCAACAAAATTTCCGGTCACGCGTTGGCCCCAGACACACTATATAGACTGACGCACCTCAATCTTAAGAGTTATACTGGAAACAATGTGTTTCCACTTGCGACTACAGTATGTTCTTTCCATGCATAAAACTGCCATCTGTTTGCTGGATGAAAGTAGGCTTTGGCGGCCAGAAAATCCTCATCTGTTGCTCCCAATTTCCAAATCTCCATGTTTCCTTGATGAACTCCCACCATCCCTGTTGTCCAAAAGTGGCTACTGTAAATCCTACAAGCTGGTGTCCCCCAAGATATGGGTTGCTCCAGACATCCACCTAAGTATATATGTAGATATATATATATATATATATATACATTATACATATGTATATACGTATATATATAATACATAAATATATATATATACACCATAAAACGGACTTATGATTATGTGAGTGATTTCAAGCAACTCGCGATTCCAATCTCCCCCGAACGAAACATCGTTCCCAACCCGCGCACCTCACGACCATCTTCATGCCTTGGAGAGAGGATTTTCGTTGGGTAAATGGGGGATACAGCCCAGTCGTTGTATAAATCAGTACAATATGGGAGTTGTATACATGTTTATAAACAAATGTGGGGGATACTTAAGTCAAAGTCCATTACTTTTAGGTGAATGGCAGTTGTTTGTTTCAACTTCAACTATATAATCTTACTGTAAATGTGTTATCCCTGCTCCAAACACCGTCTGAGACTGTGTTTGGGCTTCGTCTCTAGATTGTTTTCGAATGTCCAAACACCTTTTCAGAGGGTATGTGCAGCACTAGGGAATCGTCATGACAGTATTGCAAAATAGATGATAACATGATATTGACTATGATTTTGGGGATTGAGCTGGACTTGGGACTTATTTGGATCCACAGGCTTCATACATGATGATGCAAAGGTGGTGTAAAATGCTACGGAACAATTGTAAACAACAGGTAAAACATAATGGGCAACAAAGGTCTTAACACTACTGTGTATATCCAACCAAAAATGCAAACATAATCCATAATAATGTCTGGACACTGGATAATGATTGAGACTGGATGTGTAAGAGCTGTTATCCCAAATGCAACCTTACACTTACGGCTACCGCTTACTAAGTGCCGGGATCCGATAAGTATTTGAAACCATCTGGGTATCTGGGATGTGAAATGTGTCCAAAGACAGGCACGGTAGCACCCTCCAAATCCACTAGTTGATCATCATTGTTCCCATTACGATAGCCATAAATTGGAGTTATACCAGTTATACCGCATTTGCAGGGATGCACATCCCAATTTGGGGCTACACCCGTGCTACTCTGCTTAGCCACCATCTTTACTGCTGAAACCATATATATATATAACTATAACCATCCTGAAGTAGATAGACACATATATATATAATATATATATATATATATTAATTATATTCTTATCTTAGTGGGGATTTGCTGAATTTTCCGCAAAGTTCCATATTGTATCTACTCCAGGATGACATATACACACAGTATATCCTGCTTGAATTCACCGCGGACCATTTTTTCGCTGTCGGCAGATCGTAATTTCCATCGGACCACAAGACTCTGTTGGCCCCGTCAAAGGGCAAACAATCCTGCAACGGACGTGAACGTTTAACTGGCGGTGAGGACTTTTCCATGCGATTTCAGGAATTTGGTCATGCCAGAATAAAAACATGTGTTGTTTTGTCTGGTTTGGTAATGCTATATACTTGCCATATGGCTTTACAGTAATGATGGGAACTTGACATACGGTAGATTCCCAGTGTTTCACCTCCAAACTTGGACAGATATCTGGGTTTGTCTGAAAATGGGGTACCCCTAAATCCTCGGTTTAATCATCAGTTCTCAATCAGAAATGGCCATATATTGGGTGTACCCCATGTTCAAGCAGAGCCAAATATATTTTGTTGATTAGATCTACAGCTCCGGACACTTTCTGAGACTGGGTTTGGGGTTGGTTTTGAGGTCTTTGTTTACCTTCTCAGAGGGTAAACATAACAATGCAAAGAGCCCTAGAGTATATCTACACATCGCATTAGATTCTATATCTACACATCGCATTCTCATTAGATCTCCGTGAATTCATATCTCAACATATGGAGGTTTCCATAAATGGCTACCCTTAAATCATCCATGATTTATAGATTTATAGATGGATTTTCCCTTATAAACCATCCATTTTCAGGAAACCCCATACCTCCACGATCTCCGGCTGGCACCTGGCGAATGGCTGGATGCTTCGCCTTGAGAAACTCCAAGAAGTCCGACAAGGTGTTGACCTGGAGGGTTATCAATGGATATCAATGGGGGTATGATGGGATATCAATGGGGATTTTTTCCGCACAAGATCAACCATGACTGGAGGCTGTGAATTAGATAGATAATCATAAATACATCAAAGTTCACGTTGTTTTTTCTTTGGGTACATAAGCAACAAGCCATCAGCCATCATGTATCGTGCAGTCCTTTGAGGTGGATGTTTTCAAACCCAGCCTGTCTTCCGTCTGCCAACTGCCTATGGGGGAAGAGCCGCGCAAAGACACCTCAGTGACATTGAAGAAAACGTACCACACTGGACCAGATAAATTCATGTTCATGTGTCACATGTAAATATAACCATATCATGATTTTTTGGGGTTGATAATTTTGGCCCGTACCCAGAATGTGAACGTGGGTCGACCTTGGGCACTGAAACTGACATGGTAAAGTTTTAGACTGGAGAAATGGCAAGGATGCCATGTTCAGCCGCAAACGTGTTCAACCAAGCCGCTCTGGTCCATTCTAGATATATGATATTTTCAACATAATCAACAGGCTGGTGGATCTTAAATTGCACTCAGTCCAAATCAAAGCGTACCATTGTCTATCTATTTGAGTTTGGCTCAAAATGGGATACCGATGGAACCACCCAATATAATTGGGGTCTCATGACTACCAATGCTATGTACCTGGGAGTGTCAAATGTTCCCCTACGGTAGGGATGATTGGATGATTGTCGTCCCATCATCCAGCTGGTTTTCCTAATCCAATATTCCATCATCCAAACATATCCGGCATAGGATATTCCTAGTTAGACATAGATTAAAATAGGCTTAAAGAACAACCAGATTAATCTGGAATATATCATCAGACTCCTGTTTCAATCTGATTGTTCTGTAAAAAAAACGACATAAATTCCTTCCCATTGTCTATCGAAATTTGTCTATCATCGTGTGATTCACCAACTTTCTCACCACTATAAACCCTCCAATTCCCGCCCTACCGTATGTTTGTCTTAATAATCTCCATGGTCCCAAGATGACCATTAATCCCAAATCCATGACCTACCTTAGATATCCCACAATCCATAATATTGTTTCGGCCGTTTAGCCTTAGTAGGTGCATATGCATATACATAAATGATGATATATATGTACATGTATTGCAACAAATGAAGATTGAATTTAAAGTTTAAACGACCCGGCTTTTCCATTGGATTGCTGCTAAGAAACCCATATTCATGGAGAAACTATGAGAAACGATCGTTGAAAAATCAATCATCTCCCTTTCAGATTACATTCCTTCTTGTTATGTTGGTTCATCAACCCGTCTAGCTGACGACACATCTAAATAATTCTATATACATATCTATACGCGAAAAACTGTAGTTCTGTTAGTTCTAAATCAACTTAGCGATTCCGATCTGGGGCACCAAAAATCCATTGTTCAGTGGTTAAATCCCTAATTGTTCATGGTAAAACCACAGGGTTTTATGCTTATTCTTATGGTGAAACATTATATTTGGAGGTAAACAACCCCTGTTGGTTGTCTATACCCGATGAAATCCCATTAAATCCCATTCAATCCTATTAACTTAGATAAAAATCCCACTAAATCCCCATGGTTTTTACTTCTCATTCTATTTTGATGGGTTATATGACCATCTTCGCCATCGAAGCACAGCAGGGGACCACCAGAAACGGCTTCCGCAGCGCCAGGGCCGCGTCCACCACCGCCTCCGTGGCCTCGTCGGGGTGCAGCGCCACAAGCGCTGCGCTGCGGCGCCTCGGCCGGATAACTATGGCAAAATCCACCATTTTTTGTGGGAAAATTCACTGTAAATGGTGATTTTCCATAGTTATGTGAAAAATTACCAGAGGGTATCCAATATTAATCAATATTGTATTTTCATTACCCTCTGGTTATGACGAACAGTTCGCCATGGTTTTTCGATGGCCCATTGAAAAAGAGGTTTACGGCTTAAAAGTGGTGATTTTCCATGGCGAACTGTTAAATAACCAGGGGGTAAGAGATTTAACTTAGTGAACTTAGTAGGTGTAACCCTTGTGATTTTTCATGGGATTTAACTGGTGATTTGTGAGGTTAGAGGTGTAACTGATTGAAAATGAGTGTAACTGAGATCACTGGTAGGTATTCCAATTTACGGGCAATAGAATTGAACTACACCTACACACAACTGTACATAACTAGAAAGTGTGACTTATGGCATTGACTGACTGGTGTAATTGAGAAAAATTGAACTTCTGATAAGTTTGTGGTTTGGAAATTTCGGCTGATTTCGGAGATGTGAACAAAAAAGTATAATCGCAATAAAAACACTCTTTATATTTCCCATCACTCACCATTAAATCACCATGAAATCCCATTAAACCACCATGAAATCTCCTTATATTTGCCATCAATCACCATCACATTTCCATGAAATCCCATTATATAAATCACCATGGAATCTCTTTATATGTCCCATCAATCACCATTACATCGATCCCATTAAATCACCATGAAATTTCTTTATATGTCCCACCAATCACCATTAAAACAGCATGAAATCCCATTAAGTCACCATGAAATCCCATTAAGTCACCATGGTCACCATGAAATCCCATTCAGCCACCATGAAATCCCATTAAGTCACCATGAAATCCCATTGAGTCACCATGAAATCCCATTAAGTCACCATGAAATCTCATTGAGTCCCCATGAAATCCCATTGAGTCACCATGAAATCTCATTGAGTCACCATGAAATCCCATTAAGTGACCATGAAATCCCATTGAGTCCCCATGAAATCCCATTGAGTCACCATGAAATCCCATTGAGTCACCATGAAATCCCATTAAGTCACCATGAAATCCCATTCATGAAATCCCATTGAGTCACCTTGAAATCCCATTAAGTCACCATGAAAACCCATAGAGTCACCATGAAATCCCATTCATGAAATCCCATTGAGTCACCATGAAATCCCATTAAGTCACCATGAAATCCCATTAAGTCACCATGAAATCCCATTAAGTGACCATGAAATCCCATTAAGTCACCATGAAATCCTATAGTTAGTATATGTTAGTATGCATCTCAATTACCAACTTAACTCACTTAACCAGTAACCCCCGAGCCCATCGAAGTTCAGCTCAGTGGACACCACTTCGCTGTCGCAGTCCGGCACCGCATCCTCTGCTCCCGCGAAGGCATCGTCGACGCCAGCGAGGCGCCCCCCGAACCAGGCGCGATGGGAGCCCATCCTCAGGGAACCCGAGGGCCAAATCATCATGACAAACATCGCATGGAACACATGTGGAATATCAGGAAAATAGGGGAATATATGAATGGGAATATATACATATGTCATATGCATATATATATATATAGGTGGCAATGAATATTAAACATGTTAAACATGCAAGGGAATATATCAACATATTAGAGAATGTCACCAAGCACAAATGGTAATCATCATTACCAAATTACCAACAATAACCCAGTCTTGATAGCTCTACACATCCCAAAAGGGGTAAATACAAAAATTAATAAAGACAAAGTTAGTTTATAACACAGCATCAACACATTTGAAATAATAATATCCAGCTTTTTGTTCATTGAAATAACTACAGTATATGTTGGGTATCTGTTGGATTTAGATGCATCGCTCCAGTTGAATGATAAGTGGAGGGCCACTTGGTACCCTCTGGAAATCATCAAACCTGGCTAGGAAAGCACTAGCCTTATAACATCTAGTGAACATCTCTTGTGACAATGCTTGATGGGCACAGGAAATCCACAAATGGTCTTTTCGTATAAGCAGGTTGGATTACCATTGGGTCCTTTGTTGGCCAGCCAGTCTGAAAAACCAGCCCCCTCTATATCCCACAGGTCCCTGGCCGCCAGGCCAACTTTATAGACCCGTCACTCGGCAAAGAAAATGATGTTGCAAGGTGGTAGCCCATAGCTAAGTTAGTGCATACCCTCTGGTAATTTAACATAGCTATTGAACATGACCATTTATAGTTGATTTACCAATTAACACTGTTGATTTTCCATAGCTATGTTAAATTACCAGAGGGTAACAAGGTTAACTGTTAAGTTGCTAAGTTGGGGTTGTCCAGACCGAGACGGTATATCAAAACCAAAGAAGTGTTTTGGGAGTGCTCCAAGAGTCGTAAAACACATATAAGTGTTTTGGCCCAAAATTAGGTGAA
>Ga0126342_10014105_pt1 | contig 14123 bp, 12 predicted proteins | sample Cyp1metagenome_FD_92528 | JGI IMG/M metagenome (GOLD analysis project Ga0126342, IMG submission 92528) | Coral microbial communities from Lord Howe Island, Old Settlement Bay, Australia - Cyphastrea 1 metagenome | ecosystem: Host-associated > Invertebrates > Cnidaria > Coral ...
GGACAGCCCAGACCAAAGAGGTTATTACGAGACCCCTCCAAAGCAAAGGACAGGACGGACCAGACACCTGGAACCATAAGCTTGAAACAGGAACATCGGCAGTTGGAAGCTTGAAATCATATATACGTGTGTGTGTGTAGAAGAAAGTGTTTCAATCTCTCGTGGACATCCAACATCGCAGGGGTTGAAGAATCTGTGATCATTGCCCCTTGAAGCCGTGGCCAAATGACCATCACGATGACGCTTTGCGGATTCACCTGACGTGGGAACCATTCTTCGTCAAGAAAACCAACGGGACAACCAGACTTGACTTGGGTATCTTATGTGGTCAGGGAACCTCCAGCAAGTCATTCATTCCCCTTGCAAAAAATGAGGTTTGGGTGAAGGGTTGGGGAGCTGCCGACTTTGGGATAGCAGATTAACCTGGATGGTACAACTAACCCGGCTGGTCAGGCATTGATCGTGGGCACTCGGGCTAGATCTGTCTGTGGGTTTGTCCAACCGTGTGAGGAACATTTTTTCCCGGAATTCCAGTGGTTGACCATCGTATTCCCCATTTCCCAGAATTGTTTCTTGGAAAATTGCGTAGAAACCGTTTGATTTGGGGGTTCAAAACCAGAGTTTCCTGTAATTTTTGCCATAAACCAATCCATTGACCATTGAGTGGTCATAAAATTCGGGCTGTAAAACCTGGGCCCCGCACCTGTGCCCCATCCTGCTGAAACCTCAAACACGCCTCACGGTGTGGGCAGGGGATACAGTGTGTAATTGGGAAACAACTGAGTTATATAGCCATAAAAAAATGTGACTATCGCAAGCAAACTCACCAAGAAGTTGATAATTTATATTCGGTCAAAACAATAGTAACATCAGTGACAAAAGAATCACCAAAGGAAATTTAGTAAAACTTCCGAATTACGGACGATGGCCATGGTTAGCATTCACACCAGCATGTCCACCACATCATCATGTCAACCCTATCATCATGCCAACCACACCATCATGTCAACCACACCCGGATATGTGTGGTCGAGTCCGCGCAGTTGACGCTGCACGAACGTGGGTCGATGTGATGCGACGCTCCTGCTATGCGGGTTTGCAAACGGCTGCGAAAAAACACATCGGCACGGCTGCGTGCAGCAAAGCTTGAATGATGCTGCGACACTCCTGGCATTCGGGATTGCAGCTGGAGGTTGCTAAACGCATTGGAACAGCTGCGAGACAGGTAGTTCTTGACCATAGTGACATAGTGCTACTCCTGCGCCATGCAGGATTGCAGCTGGAAGTTGCTCAACGCATTGTAACAGCTGCGCAAAGAAGAGAATTGGGTTGCAGAAGCTACAGAAGAGGTAGCTGGGAGGCAGCTCAGAGCAGCCCAAATAAGAGGCTGTTCAGAGAGAAGTAGTAGCCGAAAAAAGAAGCACCTCAGCGAAGAGGTCGTTCAGTGCAGAAGTAGCTCAACAAAGAAGTAGCTCACTCATCCATCCATCCATCCATCCATCCATTCATCCATCCATCCAACAACTCATGTGTTCATTCATTGACTCGTTGATATCCATGGATTCACTGATTCATTGCTGCGTTGGTTCATTGGTTCATTGCTTCGCGAAATCATTGATCCATGGGTTCATTGATTCGTTGATTCGCTGAATCATCGATTCACTGAGTCATCGATTCATTGGTTCGTTGATTCATTGATTCAACAACTCCACTCGTCCATTGATTCATTGACTCATTGATTCATTGATTCATTGATTAATTGACTCATCGGTTCAATCATTCATTGATTCACTTATTCGTTGATACATTGATAATTTTCATGCATTGGTTTATTGATTCATTGGTTCAATCATTTCATTGGCATCTCAACCACCATTTGCTCATTCGTTGATGCACTTCACAGCTTCAACACTTCATTGCTTCTGCATCTCAAAACATTCCTATAAGCCATTGATTTCTTAGAGCTGATTGTTTTTTTTTCGAAACTTCCGCCCAGCGCGGGCCGGGCACTACCTGGCAAGTACACTCACTAGTTGATTGGGTATTCGCATGTGTTCATCATACATCATACCCTATCATGTAGGATAACAGGATCCAACCTTTTTGCAATGAGATAAACTCAAAACACTCACAGTCCAACTTCCAAGAAACGGTACCCATTTCAGGAGTTTCCCCACTAAACTTGATCATTTCCTGGTAAAGGAAACATCTTCTGGTTGGAACCGATCGTTGCACAAAAATACTCTGGTAACACCCATCTCTCAACATGGGTCTCAAAAATAGGCTACTTCCAAAATCTAGTGGTTCCGAAATTTGGAAAATCAACATGTCCCCCATGTCCTGGCAATTTTAGGGTGTAGATCATCATTCTTTTCCCTTAATTATCATTCCCCTTTCAAAATCACAGGTTTTCCAAAGAGCGCTCTGAGCGTCTCGGCCGCCACCGTTCCAGATTCCGGATTCACGGCCACGTTATACACGCTGCCCTCGTTCCTGGCCGATGGATCCCAATTACGATAAGATCCATATAGGATCAATAGCATATTGGAATATGATGGACTGAGGGGAACCACCCTAGTTTTAAGTCAAGTCCTTTGGGAGACAGTTACAGCTGGTATCAATTAGTCAACCAAAACCTGAGAATAGTACAGCTGGTATCACCTGGTGCCTGTTCGCAGTGGCCTACAGTTCGCCCAGTAACATGCCAGCATGGCTTTTGCTTCAGGTTCCTGGGATGCCAACTGTGTAGAATAAAATGGTAAAATCACTAAACCACTCGACTGGTTTGTGAAAGATTAAAAAAAAATAAAAAATCACTTAAGTCATTTGACAGTTGCTCACCTCAGAAAATCCATCGCACGCAGTCAACCGCCGCGACTGAGCCCGGAAACTTGAAGAACAGCGGCCGCTGCGTCTTCACGCTGTACCTTAGCCACTAATCCTGACGCCAGCCTCCCCGTGGAAATGAGTGCCGAATGAACCAACATGACCATATTTCTGCTTGGTGGTTTTGGAGATTCACCTTTCTTGCTGCACCCATCTTTCTGGTGAAGACATCAGGCAAACAACCACACGTCCTACCCTTGGCTGGAAGGTCCACCATTTAATTTGGAAAAGACTTAGATCTTGAAAGGGGGATTTCAGCTCACCATGCTGAAAGTCGGCGGGGTAAACGAACCCCCCAGGTCCATCGGTCAGCCAACTTGCTAAGTGCCCCTGCAAACCTACTCCAGACCTTGTGTCATAGACCACCTTGTCCCCTTCGGTGTCCTTAGTAATCGGATATTGTTCAGTGAAAAGAGAGTTCCAATGATTCATTGGGCTGGTTTTTGATGGAAAATCTACGGGATTGACCATGTTTCTTACCCCAGTTCCAAAAGGAGGTTTAACAGCAGATTTTCGCTTTCTGGGAATGATGTCCAAGGGAACAAGCCGTGTTTGGAGAAAAGCATGTCGACAAATGTGTGGATGATAGATGTTTTTTGCGGATGTTGAACTTCAGAAAGGGGCAAATACCAAACAATGATATTACTTCCCACCCACCTTTTTCCCGTTCGAGGTGCCATCAATGAATGGCCATAGATCAGTACGTATATTATACCGTACCCCATTTCCGAAACAAACAGTGCCATATTCTGGTCATCTGGTTTTGCTTCAAGGTCCTCAAAATCTGTGGTTAATATCCTGGCACCATTTCGAAGCAGGCCTACTCAGACCCCCGCGGCAAAATGCACGTTTTGAACCTCCTGGGACAGGGATGAGGTGACCCAATTTCCATGATGACCCCACATGAAGGCTAGTCACTTGCAAGGAAGGCCACCAAGTAAGCCCTGATGGTGAATCTTTAGACACGGTCCAAATAGGGACAATGTTTCTTTAAATGTCACCCACGAGATCTGATAGCATCATGGTGAAAGCAATACATCTCTGCGGTTCTGGAAACATCTTTGCACCAAGAAATCAGATAAAATCAACCTCCAAAATCCATCCAATACTCAGAAAATCAAATGGATCAAGGCCTGACTCTCCAAATTGAAGGCCACCATCCGCTGGTCCATCACCAAGGACAGCAACTGTCGCGCCTCATGGGATCAGCACTTGAATTAGTTGGCCATCGGGCCGTGGTACCTGAAAATGGACGATCAACATGGACCAACCCCCAATTTATCACCAAATAATGGTGAAAATGAGGTGTCCAATACAAACATTAATATAAACCGTGGGATTTTGTGGGCTCCTAATGCTTCTATCCAACAAAACCATATGTGGCATGTGGCCTGCAAAAAAGCATGGGAATTGGAGTTGCACTGGTGGCCCCGCCTTTGCACTATCAGCTGCCGATAGCAGAGGTTGGTTGTCTGCACCTCTGGCAGAAAGCCTGAGGCCAGACCACTTACGTCAGCATGTACATAACATGCATGCTTGATTGCCAGTATCACGATTGAAAAATAGCTATTGATGCTATTGCATCATTTATAGTGGCAATCAACTTTATATCGCCAATTTCATCTATAGTGGCTCTTTTTTTCATCATTTCACCCCAGCAGCCCCAGTTTCTGGGTGCCCCAAGCTGTCCAAAGACTTGGTTTACCAGGTCCATGGGTGTCCGGTTACTGGCCGCTGGGGGGGGCTCCACTCTCCAAAAAGATACCACGGATTTTCGCAGGATCTGATTTTGTCGACTCCTATGGTATAGGAAAACCAAACATGTTCAATAAGACAATCCGCACCAGCCAGGAAACTATGAATCTGGCCCAACGGTGGAAACTAACAGCCAAGATGTGGATCACATACTGCTCAATCCTTCATTATATTCGTATCTTTTCTGGGAGTTGCTGTATTATTGAAGTGGAAAAATACCAATAAAAGGCGATGGATTTACATACTAGGGACTTTGGACTAAGGATATTCCTAAATTCCTTGTCAATGTGATGCTGTGTTTTTCATTACGATCCGCGCAACTGAGCTCCTGGAATCTTTGGCATCCGGCTTTGCATTGCTGCACAGCCTCGACCGAGCGACCGTCGGCATCCAAAGGTCCGATGTTGAGCGATGTTGAACAGCTTGGTTGAGGAGCAACAGTATGGGAGCATTCCAGTGTGTGCACTCTATACATACATATATATATACATATAATATACATATATATAATATACATATATATATATAATATACATATAGACATATGTATAACCTTCCCCGCTATCATAGAATATGGAATTAAAATTTTGGCTTCCCCGGGCATCCCAGGAATTGAACTTGAAAACAGATACTTAGAATACAGTTGAAGTCAAAAACACTATACTTAGAATATGGTTGACCATATATGGATGTACAAAGGCTTCGAGAGCAAAGACCAAATGATGAGAAAAGGTTCAACATGGAATGGTGGCATATTCTAAGATCTTTGTAGGTAAATTTGCCTGCGGAATTGAAATTTTGCATATACTATGATAGCGGGGAAGCTCATATATATATACATTCATATATATATATACATATATATATACATATATATATACATATATATATATACATATATATATATACATATACATATATATACATATACATACATATATATACATATACATATACATATACATACATATATATATATATATGTATATCTATATATGTATATGTATATGTATATAATTCATACATATATATATATATATATACATATGGAAGCTTCAGAGTGAGAGAGAGAGAGAGGTGCGTTTGAATGACGAAAAAATCTCCAGAGGTTCATGAACTCATACATGAGTGTCAAGTATCCAGCAATCGCACATTCTCTGTGAAGCGACACCAGATCGGGCACTGTTCTCAGCGAGACGCAGCATTCCAACCGCCACGGTGGGAATTCTTTGGTACCTCGGAAGAACTTGAGCTTTCCAAGGCTGAAGGGGCACTGGAAGCCCAATGATCGAAACAATTGGAAATGAAATATGTGTATGTATACATACATATATATATATATATGTGTATTTATCTATTTATCTATTTATTTATTTATGTAAATGTGTATGTGATGTCACTCATCCATGATTTCTGTATACATATATATATATTATATACATATATACATGTGAGAGATGTCCATGATGTATATATTTATATATATACACACATACATGGAAATATATATTATGCACATACATGTTAAATACAATATGCATCAATATGAATATAATATACTATAGTGTAATTACACATCCTGCATGTAAATCATGTACATCATGGTACGGTGAGCGGCACAGCTGAGCTTTCAAGGGCAAACTGGCGGTCTCTGGCGGCCTCGCCCCGTCTTTGAGCATCCGGACTGCTGGATGGCCACGTGCAAAGGAGTCTTTCCTTGTGCCATGACTGCATTCACATTGGCAGCGGCCTTAATGTCGGGCGTTTCAAATTGGAAACGTCAATTTTCGGTGTTCACTTGGCCCAGGGCCTGAAGCAAGTAGCCCACCTCTTCAACAGTTCCACCACTTTCCACCTGACCAATCAGAAGCAAAGAAACTCAAATTGGTACCAATTATATGACGAACCTTCAAAGAAATGCAGTACCTCAGTACCTAATTCTCAGATCGGAAACCCAAACCAATAACAACCCAATAATATATATATATATATATTCATAATTGCGACAAACCCCAAGTGTCCTAACTAAAAATAGCTCTCCTGTCCAGTACCTAACGCCACGCCAAGGCGCTGCAAGATGCAGAGGTGTGCGGAGGTATGGCGTACCTTCCTGAAAGTTGACCTGGCGAACCCAAGACCAGAGAGCTCTCCGGCCTTTGTTTTGGTGAAAAATCTGGAAAAAATCGTTGTTTGATGGGAGGAAAGCTTTCTTTTCATAATTCCCGTCAGAATTTACAAGAAAGAACTATGAAACCTGTTGAAGATCCACTTACTTTTCTCATGATTCACAACCTTTTGTGAAACATCAGGCATTCGATGTCACACTTCAAACACCGACTGACTGCAGTTTGTTCTCCACACATGGCAGAGACACATCTGCACGTTGTTTCAGCAATTCTTTCACCTGGATCCAGGCAAGGACCAAGAAAAGAGCTGGAAATGTCAACGTTTTGAGTCCTGAAACAACGCGAAGCAAACACTATTTGGATGTGGAAACCAATGTGAAATGTCAAATGTCAAATTGACTACCCAACTCAGACAGCAATCCAGCAAATAAACTGACCTGCCTTGGAAGTTTCGTGACGTTGCACGCATTCCAAGAGTTGCACATCAATGGCGAACTGTCCTCGTCTCCTGATGGGTTCGGCAATGCTCAGTCAAAACATCCACCAGATTCCTGCAGAAATGATTGGAGAACGCACGACGCTACAACCCTATCGGTAAGCATGACTGGCACAGCCGAACTCATACCAAGCTATCAACCAACTACGGAAGCTATATAACCAATCGAGTTAATGAATGTCTAGCTGACTAGTGTCTAGCTCACGAGGTGTCTAACTAATCAACCAACTAACTCACGCATGAACTAGCTCACTAGGTCTTAGGTGTCGAACTTACTAATCCCATCTCCCTAATAAACATCCCACAGAAAAGATGCATTAGTTAGGGTATTTACACATATTTGGGACCTTCTAACGTGTTGTATTGGGGCGACGGGATTCATCAACTGACCAACTGAACTGTTCCGAAACGCCGCCAAGGAACGCTTCCGCGGAGGTCTGCCTGTGGTCATTGTTAGTCTAAGGGTGTGTCTGAAAATGAGGTATAAAACCAATAATGTCCTGTTGTTAAAGGTGTAAACAAACCCCTCTATTAATCAACCAACCAATGGGAAAAGGACATCTATGTATAAAACTCTCCAATTTTTTGGGTCATGAGTCAAGTCCAAATGGTCTGTGACTCTTCACTAATTCTAAAAAGCGAACATTTTACCTGCTGGATGTCCCACAAGGTGGCAAATTGTTGTTGTGAGTTCTATATCAGGATCTATATACATCTATAGATATAGAATCACATGTATATCTCATCTATACACAGTCTGCCAATCAGTAGCATTTCCGCATTTCCTGCAAACCATGTCAGTGCCAATTACCGGTCCTGTGCTTATTCATGATTTTATGACTTTATGCATCTATGAAAATGGAATTTGGTGTCTTCATCATCATTTTAAATCCGGTGTTTCATTATAGATAATTGATCTCCTAATTATGTATGTATGTACAAATATATATATATATATGCGTATGATATATAATATCTAGCTTAGCATACGTATGTACTTTATATATACTATATTTGTGCAATCTGCTGCAATCCTTCAGCCAGTATGCATCCTTCCAGGCCTCTCAAAGTCTTTCCGGTCCTGGACTGTTACCATTCATGAGGTTTCACATCACATGGTTCCAAGATCTTGGCCCTTCCAAACAATTTGAGCATTTTTGGTTCAATTCCGCATCATGTATGTGGCCGGAAGATGCTGGAAAGACTACGGGGAGTCTTACTTGTGACGGGTTGCTTCTCCAGTCACTTTGCTACCAAACATTTTTGGGCTTTGTTGGGTTTGACTAAGAGTGGAGTACCCAAAAATGTCCCGTGAATGGATGGCCATTTGAGGGGCCCATCTCCCATTTTCAGACAGACCCATATCATTTTGTTGGTATTTGTTGGTTATCTACACCCGATGATTTCCCCATGCAATGTACCGATTGAATTTCCCAATAGTTCCCAATTCAACTGTAGGATACAAAATATATATGTAAATATATCATATATCCACCTGTCGACCCAGACGTCCTGAGTCACCTGGGTCCCGCTCAGGGACGAGGTCAGATATGCAGGAGCCTCGATATCGTCAGATGGTCCGCAAATGTTGAATCATGAGTGTAGTTTGTTCCTAAAGCTTTGGTGGTATCCCCAACAGCTGCAACGGTTTATTTTTACAAATCTTTCTGAAGCGTGCTGCCAAGCAAAGCGCTGGAAACACCTCAGCTTGGTTTCCGTGAGTTGAAAGGCCGTGCAGGCCTTCTCCGGAACCTTCTCCGGAACCTTCTCCGGAACCTTCTCCGGAACCTTCTCCGGAACCCTGTTGAACCTGACCTGTATGGCACTGAGATATAGGTGAAGCGTGGCGTCAGCCCGCAGTGATGTCACCCTACTGGCGGTGCGCTTTGCCGACAATCGAGCCCCCGGTACAAAATGGGAAATTGACAGTGAGTACTCTCGGCGAAGCAGTTTCAGCACGATAAAAATTGAGAGGTGCAGTAATAATCTGATTGAGCCGGGTGTGATGCTCAGCTTTATCTCCATAGGAGCGGTGCGAGTAGTCTTAGAGGTCACCACCCCGTCTGAGAAGGGCATCACTGCTGAACGGTGGAGGAAACATGCCACGGTGTGCCCCCGCAACTGGCCCACCGATTACAGCTTGCTGCGTGGGTGGTACCTTCAAGGAAGTGTGTCTCAGTTTGCCCTCTCTCAATACAAGAAAATCGGGCACCGACACATGTTCTCCGAGTGGACACTTGACCTGACTAGACTAGCAAGCCGTGTTTTCTTCCCTAGGCCTGCGGTGTGGCTCTCACAGGTAGCCATCAACCCCCAATGGGCCAACTACGATTTCCCGAACCGTGCTCTGAAGAAGGTCAAGCAGGCTGAGATGGCCAGGCTACTGCTGCCAAAAACAAAGCTAACTCTCCTGCCATCTTCGTACTTGACACAACGTGGCAATCTCTACTCGCAGAGGATAAGAGGATGTATGGTCGCTACTCTCCCCAGACTGCGGCGGCGCTGAATCTGGACCGCTTGGACATTCTGATAAGATCCCGCTTTCCCTTGTTGAAAGAGGGGTGCAATTTTGCTAGCCACCTAGCAGGGAACCAAGCGAAATTCGGCTGACCACAGTAACCCCTGAGACAACCGTGAATGCTCTTCCTTGACACTCTCCGCACCACCTGCCACGTTCACCTCTTCAAGCGCCACTTCAACGACGCCTACCTCTTTGTCTAAAACGGGCACTGGCGGAAAGGGTGTGACAGGTTGGGGCAACACGCCTCCTGGTCTGGCCTTGCGCATGGCGTAGCAGGTAGCAAAAGGATTTGGTGCCATGCGGTCTTCCTCCAAGCCCAAGCCAATGCGCACACGGTGCAACAGCATGTTCAACTTTGGCGTGGCCCTGCACCGGGAGGCCAAGCACACAAGCGGAGTATGCAGTCTACCAGCTTTTTGCCACTGCGATCGGGTGGAGTATGCCTGAACTGACTATGCACCAAAGCCTCCCGGAACCTTCTGCGGAACCTTCTCCGGAACCCTGTTGAACCTCACCTGACTCTCCACCAAAGCCTCCCAGACCTCCGGAACCTTCTCCGGAACCCTGTTGAACCCCACCTGACTCTCCAGGACCCTGTTGAACCGGACCCGGCTCTGCACCGAAGCAACCTTCTCCGGAACCCTGTTGAACCTGACCTGGCTCTGCACCAAAGCCTCTCCGACACCAAGGCTTCGTGGAACCTTCTACCTTCTCCGGAACCTTCTCCGGAACCCTATTGAACTTGAACTTATTCTGGCTTCCTGGAACCTTCTCCGGAACCTCTCCGGAACCTCTCCGGAACCCTGTTGAACCTGACCTGGCTCTGCACCAAAGCCTCCCAGACCTTCTCCGGAACCTTCGGAACCTTCTCCGGAACCTTGTTGAACCTCACCCGGCGCCTGCACCAGTGCACACCGGAGCTATTCTGGGCTGAAGACCCCATTAGCTTACGCTGTTGGGGAATTTTGGGAAATATAAGCTTCGGTGGTATCCCCAACAGCCACAACGTTTTATTTTGACAACTATTTCTGAAGCGTGCTGCGAAGCCAAGCACTGGAAACACCTCAGCCTGCTCCAAAGCCTCCCAGTCCTTCTCCGGAACCATTGAACCTGACCTGCCTCTGCACAAAGCCTCCCGGAACCTTCTCCGAAACCTCCTTCTCCAGAACCCTGTTGAACCTGACCTGCCTCTGCACCAAGACCTCCCAGACCTTCTCCGGAACCTTCTCCGAAACGGCTCTGCACCCAAGCCTCCCGGGCCTTCTCCAGAACCTGAAACCGTTGAACCTGACTTGGCTTTGCACCAAGGCTTCCTGGAACCTTCTCTGACCTGCCTCTTCACCAAAGCCTCCCAAACCTGCTCCGAACTTGACCTCGCTCTGCACCGAAGCTTCCCAGACCTTCTCGGAACCTTCTCCGGAACCTTCTCCGGAACGCTGTTGAACCTGACCTGGCTCTGCACCAAAGCTTCCCAGACCTTCTCCAGAACCTTCTCTGGAACCCTGTTGAACCTGGCCTGACTCTGCACGAAAGCCTCCCAGACCTTCGCCGGAAACCTTCTCCGCAACCGTGTTGAACCACCTTCTCCAGAACCTTCTCCGAAACCCTGTGACCTTCGCCGGAACCTTCTCCCCAACCTTCTCCGGAACCTTCTCCAGAACCCTGTTGAACCTGACTTGGCTTTGCACCAAGGCTTCCTGGAACCTTCTCCGGAACCTTCTCCGGAACCCTGTTGAAGCTGACCCGGCACCTGCACCAGTGCACACCGGAGCTGTTCTGGGCTGAAGACCCCATTAGCTTACGCTGTTGGGGAAAAAATCATGGTATGAATTATTGAAGATTCATGGGGAAATGATGGGAATATGATGGTTATGAACATGACATTCCTCACTAAAAATGCCATGAATTGGGGTATCCCTTGGCACCTACAATAGCCTCTTTGAAATTGGAGTCCACTGGGCAGTTAAAAACCTCATAGAAAGATATGACGTAACTATTTTCAAACATGGACTGGGCATTCGAGTATTGCAGCTTGCCAAAAGATATGAAGGTAAATTACCACTGTTTTAGTAGGCTTTTACTTTTCTATCCTTTTGGGGCTGCTACAAGCAAAGTGATGAAAAAACTACTTGCAAACATATAAAGAACTGCTTGACAAGTTAGTGCATGGCTCATTGGAGAATGCCTTTGCAACAGAGCCAATGACCTGCATGACTTTGCAATCCTCTACATCAGAATGACAAGCATACCGCTTATCACCATCAAAATCATCAGTAATCACCGTAATCAACCTCATCATCAGTCATCACCATTGAAAATTCATTTGTGTTTCTGCCTCGCCCATAGCCTCCCCTACCTCTGAGATCATCGAAAAAATTGGCCCACCACTGGGTCACGGGCCGCATTGGCTGGAGTCTCAGGAACCTTCCGTGGCGCCGTGGACAACCCAACTTTGGACCAAGGACCAAGGTGTGTTCAATAAAGGGTGAAACCATCGTTCTTGTCATGTCGTATTCAAAGACTTCGCAAATCATCGGAGCGGCAAGCATCACTGCGTAGCGTCAAGACGACAAAAGAACAGCAACTGAGCAGCTGTGTGCACGACCTGCACAACCCCTTGTGATATCAACCTCTGCCAGGGTTCGTTGAGATCCCAACACTTTGCGGCTGCGAAGCTGGGGGCGCCCTGTCATACGATTGATGGTCAAGCACCATCAAGGGGGCGGATACTGTTCTAATCGAAGGACTCGAAAGCCTGTGATATGGTACACATTGTGTGGATATAGATATAAAAAGAAACTCGAACTAATGACTCTATATCACTCTAAACTGCCCGAAAAATTATCCAAAAATCCATGCCTCAACCGCAGCAAAATCCCACGCATTCGCACCTTCCCTGCGACTTGGGCGCCACTGCTGCACCATCTTTCCTGACTGCTGTGCCAGCCACGGCCCCCTTGATGAGTCAAGATCCCTATGCAGCTGAGGCACTGGATTTCAATGAGTTGCTGAAGCAGTTGGGGTAGAGACACACTCACCTGAGAGTTGGACCGTGGGACCGAAGAACCTATGGAATCTAAGACCCTGGACACCTGTCGGTTAATCTGAGTGAAGATGTATCCATGCCAGGGCGATTCTGGTAACGACTTCAGCCAATGGTAATTCGAAGAGTCGTGTTGGGATGTGGGGGCATTGATTTCAATACACTTGGTAGCATGCAACATCTTACACTACAACACATTGTCTCTTTCTTTAAGCTAACTCCTGGCTGAATTCTGCCACCAGGGAAACATGATTGACTGTCCACGGGCCAGGGACAGGACCGCAAAGCGAAACGAAAGACGTTGTTCCTGGGCCACGTACAGATGAGCGAAGACTAAAGTGGATATGGATCAATTCATCCTGCTACCCATTCAGTTTACACCCAAATACTTGATACAGCTGGATGTGAATAGCCTCCCCAATGGATTCATCCACAAATGGTCTGATAATAGGGTACCCAAATTAACATCATATTTTTTCCTATATAATAAAAGATCGTAAACTCTGGGAAAATATGGCGAACCTTTGCTTGTTGAGCCTCGAAGTTCCTCCCACCACAAGAAGAATCAAGCAAAAGATGTTTCTGTTAATAACACATTTCATCCAAGAAAATATTTTGCCATTGCAAAAATTGTTTGCGCTAATATGTTGTTGTCGCGGACTGCGTAATCTTGAAGCACCCACAGTTTGGGGGACAAAAATCTGCATCATGTCGCACCGGCACTGGGTCAACGTGACAATTTGGTGCCTGCGTCTGGGGATCAAAAGCGACTTCCACGCCATAACTTTGCGTGTTGAAGCACACATTCACTGGTCCCTCCTGCAATGCACACAGCAATTGATCCACACACCCATGCCGATTTGAAAAATACTACCCATTTCACCTACGGAACGAAGTTCAGGTTACAAAAAAAATGTGTTACCCAAAGTTTGTTCGAATTGTTTCACTGCAATTGCGAAATGGGAAAAAATAAGCTTCGGTGGTATCCCCAACAGCCGAAAGGTTGGATTTTTACAAGTCTTTCTGAAGCGTGCTGCGAAGCAGCCTCGATACACCTCAGCTTGGTTTCCGTGAGTTGAAAGGCCGTGCAGGCCTTCTCCGGAACCTTCTCCGGAACCTTCTCCGGAACCCTGTTGCGCCTGACCTGGTTCTGCACCAAAGCCTCCCCGACCTTCTCCGGAACCTTCTCTGGAACCTTCTCCGGAACCAAGCCTTCCTGGAACCTTCTCAGGAACCTTCTCCGGAACCCTGTTGAACTTGACCTGGCTCTGCACCAAAGCCTCCCAGACCTTCTCC
>Ga0126342_10014106_pt1 | contig 14123 bp, 13 predicted proteins | sample Cyp1metagenome_FD_92528 | JGI IMG/M metagenome (GOLD analysis project Ga0126342, IMG submission 92528) | Coral microbial communities from Lord Howe Island, Old Settlement Bay, Australia - Cyphastrea 1 metagenome | ecosystem: Host-associated > Invertebrates > Cnidaria > Coral ...
AAAAACAATCAAAAACAGTGTGCAGCACACTGGGTGTTTTTGGAATGGTGTCAAACTTTCCATCAAGCTCACAAGGTCAATTTCCGCACTGAGGGATTCAAAGCACACTCAGCTTTGCACTGAATCCTTCTGGACTCTTGCCGCTCAATCTCCTCTACACGAGCCCGTTCTGCTGCCCGTGACCTAATCAGTGAAGGGTCTAAAAACACCATTTAAAAGAAACAGAAAATCTTTGGCTTCAAAGGCCTTCACGCATTTCTATATACTTGCTTCTTAGCCCCAGCAGCTTGGCTTCAACATAGCCCAGCAGCTTGGCTTCAACATGAATAAAAGCAAAACGAACTGAGATTGAGGCTGCAAGCCTTGCTTGTAGTCTACCATTGCGCCAGCTCGATTTGGAGACCTTCATTTCTAGTAGTTTCCGCGTCAGTCAGTATCCAGCAAGATGTGAATGCAACTTAAGTTCTGGGCTGGGCGTCTCCTTGGAGCCTCAACAAAAATCGAAATACATCCAATTCTCCTCCAACTGTGCTGACTGCAAAGCGGCTGCAATCTGGGGGTCAGGCCTTAGTTTGGGCACAGGAAGGACCCGCTCCGCAGGGCCGGAGCCAGCCTTTGGCGACCTGGGCAAGGTCCCGCAGCCGTCGGCTCCAATTGCGCTGTGTGAGGCACTGCCGCACTGCATACACAGAGGATAGTATGCATGTTTCCCGCTACATACAGTTTCAATAGGTTTCAATAATGGTTCTTTTTGTGCACTGTCATTCTTCCACCTTCCACAGCGACCCCTGAGCACCGAGCTCTCGCATTTGTGTTGCCAGGGCCCTGGGCAAAGAGTTTTTGACGTAACAAATAATGTGCGACAAACAACCCGGGTCTGGTCAGCGCGCATATTTTCAGCATTGTGAAAAGAACCGATGGTTGAAAAAACACGTTCCTTGATGCTGCCGCGGTCTGTAGCGTCAGCGTCTGCTGATAGGCGCTTTGAGCGTATTCAACAAGCCGCTACAGTATACAGATTGGCAACCGGCTGATTTTGAAAATCAGTTTGAAAGGAAACGTGTCACACTTTCTGCCCGCTGGAAAATGTGTCTTCTCAGCTTTTTGTTAGACAGCTATGGATCACACTACTAATCCCTCACTAGCGGATATGGCATCATCACTGCAAACGGCAAGCTGTGGCTATATACATCACGATGCAACACTTGAAGGCTCACAAACAGTGACATGAACGCCGCATTCCATCTTCACAGCCCACTTTCCATCAACCTTGACCAGGGCAAAATGGCCAGATTTTGCCGAGCTCCCCAAGTCACGGAGCAGCATTTACAAACTTGGACGACATCAAAATGATTCAAGATGTGGCACCTGAGGTAGGGTTCTGCGAGAACCAGATAGGATAGATAGGCAGAACGGAAAGAAACATGTTTTCTTCGCATCCATCCGCCGCGCCTCAGAGACGACCTCACCCAAGGCTCCAGCTGCCTCCTTCCCACCAGAGACCATCAACTGGAAACTGCTGCGTTCAGAGGCAGAAGCTGCACCGCGGATGACAGAGAAGCCAGAGCCCATGATGAGAAGATCAGCCTTCTGCAGCCTGCCAACTTTCTGTCCAAACTGATTGGAATGAAGGGTGAAGGAAAATCCTGCATACCCAACTTCACCACATGTATAAAAAAAACCATCGAAATTGCCCTGTGCCACCCGAGTGCGCACACTAAGACAGATCAAGAAACCCTTCATCGTCCTTGCGAACCTTCTCGACAACCAGGGTATCACCTTGATTCCAAGGTTTGATGCTGGTATGTATTTTTATTGCCCCAATCCAAATTGTCATCCACACACCCCAAGATACACCCCTTAGTTTGGGGGAACCAGTTGAATTCAGTTAGTTCCCCTGCCAAAACCTCCTGCCCAAAAAAAAAGGCCAAGACAACAGGCAAATCACCAAACACTTCCTGTAGAAATTTGAGATAGGCATCAGCATCAATAACCGTGACACAGGATCGAACTGGAGGAGGTTGGGGTGACATCTCCATATCCTCTTCTTTCTTCGTCGATAGGGCCCAGAGTATGCCACAAGCATCCTGCAGGATGCCAAACTCAGCGCCCCAAAACTGCTTCTCCACTGGAACAATTTCCTGAGACGGCTAATGGACCGATCTGGTAATCTTAATACAAATGATAGTGCCACGGCTTGGGACCTAGATCCACATAACCGTTTGGTTTTCAGGACTTACAAGCATACATCCCGAGTTTACATGAGTTTGTTGCATCCTTTGCCAAAGCATGCTCGGAAACCTAGGAAACCCAGCGTCTTTGCATTTTCCAGGAAGCGCGGTGCTTCTCAGCATCTTCGAAGCCAGAGCTGGTGCATTGAGGACGTTGCCATGCCTGGACTGGGAGCCTCATAATGAAAGTGAGAACAAAGGAACACCGTTTTTAATATAGTTACCAATGCATGTGATGAATCAACTGGATCATTGACAAGAACATACGGAATACCATTTGCAATGATGCACATGCCGAAATATCTGTCACACTGTAAGATTGAAAGATTACATGGTCAATCATTGTTTCCCTGATTCAAGTTGGACGAGCTGCAAAATGACATGGCTCTGGTTGTTGCATCGATATTCAAGGAACGGCACGTTCAGGGTGTCCTTGAAGGGGTTCAAAGAGATATCCTCAAAAAATACATGGCCACCACCTCCAAACGCAGTCACAACTGCACCGTGCATCAATCGCTTAGTCGCTTCGTCCTCAAGAGTGAAGAAAATCCGTGAGCGAGTCGCCCGGCAGAAAGCCTCTTGGACCTTGTTGCCAGGGCAGCCACATGGAAAAGCTATGCTAAGCTGAAGTACCCGAAACCACTTCAAATAGGTCTTGAAACCTCAACTTGATTTTCACAACCTCCAGCGTCAAAATTAAAGGACCGGATAACCTCACAAGCCAACTTCTTCCAATAAGCAGAAACAAAAGTTGCATCGGGACGGGGAAGGAAGGAAAGACAAAGGAGGTGGTGGAGGATCGAGAAGTTTAAAAAGTTGTGTGTGAAGAGTTGTGTGTGTGAAAAAGCTGTGTGTGTGTGAAAGATGCGTGCGACACAATTATGCGTGTGAAAGATTGTGTACAGCGACGCACAACTAAACGATGCAAGTGCTTCCATAGGTCAACGGCGTGACAGACGACCATAGGTCGCTGTGCATGGTCCAGGGGCGCCAAACATGAATAGCGACTAAAAAAAAACGATGCAAGTGCTTCTTTCCACGTTGGGTCAAAGCTATGCGGCTACTGCAGCAAGATCGGAGGGCATCATATTACACATCAAGCTAACAACCAGCTGCACACAGCCGAGGAATAGATGCACTGCCCATCAGTGAAAACCCCGCTTGTCTTCCGCCCATGAAGAAGATGGAAGGGGAACCTGGGCGTGATGCAAAGGCAGATCAAGTTCAGAAAGCACAATGCAAAGACACCACGTCACACTGTGTCATGCGTGTTCTAATCGAAACAATACAGGTGGTTCAGTCTTCCGACCGTTGTATACCAGACGCAATGGGCGCACATTAAGCAATGTGTTCGGAATGCTTTTGGTGTATCAAAGCCCCTTTTTTGGGACACCGGACAACTCATGGGCCCCTGGAAAACACACACACGGGAAGAATGGGACTCAAAGACAGGTGTGAAGGAAAACTATTCGGACAGTCTGAAACGACGAGTTCATTGGCGCTCACATACGGCACAAATATGCACCGGTCTTTTTTGGCAGCGCCAACCTCACCTGCGCGATCTCTTCTCACGTTGGGTCAAAAAAAGAAATTTGTCGATTCACGGTAAGTCTGGATGACCGATGCCTAGCTTTGCTGCAATGCTGGCAACGTCGATGAACGATTTTTTCAGTTTCGCCCAAATGAATAGACAACCATCCTGGCCACTGGACAAAGACACCGTGCGCGTCTGCTTCGCCACTCCCATATCCTTGCAAATCCTTAACGAGCAGAAAGGGTGCTTTGTAGCAGGCTCTTGTGAAAGGGATCTGTGCTCTCTGCTCTTCCAGAATGGTAGCAGCGGCCCAGAACCAGCGTCTCTTGACAACATCATAGCAAAGCCCCAGGAGAAAAGTTCCTGATGCCGAGACAGCTTGCTCTGGTGTGAGCGATGCCATTAGTGCTGAGCCAAGGGCAAGTTTGAGTGCAGCGTCTGTACGCGACGGTGCGTGGTCATGAACGAAATGGCACTTTCCATTGCAACTAAAGTAGGTTTGCAGGAAAAACATGTCATTTTCTGAATTGCAATGCAATGATATGATATACTGAATGTTTTGTAGCCAATGTTTCTAGCACCGTGTCCATGGAACATCGCCACAGAATGAAATACATCTACTCTCACGCATCAACTGATGCCGAAAAAAGCTTGTGGCAGAGGCCGATCATTTTGGCGAAAAGAATCCAATGCATTCCGAAGGGTGAGAACAGCGGGCAATGATTCCATGACTGTTGTGGAATTGAATCAGCAAGACAACATTTCCAAGCTCCAAGGGCTCCAGCGTAGTTCCTGCAGAAAGGCATGGAGGTCCAGCACAGGCTTCAAATAGTCTTGCATGACACGGCTTCGGGTAAACCTATTCTCGCATTTCCCATTGAGACTACGCATTACCCTGTGGAATTTCTGCTCCAGCGGCCTCTTTCCACGTTGAGCCAATGCGACCAGAGCAGCACTCGATGATGAAGTGACGATGTAGTAATCGTGTTCTGTCTTAGATGTACGCAAAGTTCCGCGGCGCCCCAGGCCACTCACGCCGAGCAAGCGCACCACCAGAGCCAGCCCAGTGCAAGTGCCACGCCTGCCACACAAATGGAACGTCGATGCCAGCAAGTGCCGCGCAAAGCGCGGCGGCGCCCCGGGCGACTAACGGCGACCAAGCGCGCCACCAGAGCCATTCCAGTGCCACAAGTGCCACGCCTGCCACGCAAAACGAAGGTGGCTGTCGCCATGTCCCACACCTGCCACCCAAATGGAACGTCGATGTCACCAAGTGCCACCAACGACGACCAAGCGCGGAACCAGCCCAGTGCCATAAGTGCCACGCCTTCCAAAAAGAATGTCACAAAGCGCCACACCCGCCACGCAAAGCGAAGGTGGATGTCGCCATGTGCCATGCCTGCCGCGCAAAGTGCCGCGGCGTGCCCTAAGTGCCACGCCCGCCACGCAAAGAGAATGTAGATGTGAGCAAGTACCACCTGCCACGCAAACCGCCACGCCTGCCATGCAAAAAGAAGGTGTGTGACAAAGTTATGTGTGAGACATGGTGTGTGACAAAGTTGTGTGTGTGAAAGAAGGTGTGTGACAAAGCTGTGTGTGAAAGATGGTGTGTGACAAAGTTGTGTGTGAGAGGTGGTGTGTGACAAAGTTGTGTGTGTGTGTGACAAAGTTGTGTGTGTGTGACAAAGTGGTGTGTGACAAAGTTGTGCTTGTGAAAGGTGGTGTGTGACAAAGTTGTGTGCGAAAGATAGTGTGTGACAAAAGTTGTGTGTGAACGATAGTGTGTGACAAAGCTGTGTGACAAAGCTGTGTGTGAAAGATGGTGTGTGACAAACTTGTTTGTGGACACATCTCCCATTCTTCTGGAGGAAGTGCAGGGTTTTGACGCGCTTGGAATCAACATCAACCCACATCAACGGACGATCACATCGGTATTGCCTTGGGACACTGTGATACGTATCACTGCGGGTTTTGGACCCAGAAGCTCAATGCACTCGGGACTCATAGCTCGGACGCGATTAATTGTACAAAATACTTTCCTCGTGACCTTCAACTTCCATAAGTCCAGGATCTGATCGCAATTCATACCATCCAAGAACCAGCGTACCGTGCTTGCATTCCTCAGGTCATTTCGATTGCACGCAGCTTTGGACATAAATGGACCCGACAGCAGCTGACACCATTTGACTACAAAATGACCCTCTCCGCTCTGTTCTTCTTCTCGTGTGCCTTGTATGTTAGCGGTGACCTGGTAAGGTAGACTAACTTTGGCTAAAGCTCTCAGTGTTTCTGTGCAATCGGTTGTAACAGTGTAAGTACCGACAATCACACAGAACATCCAAGAGGCATGGAAACTAGTCCTATGTATGCATGGCTTATACAGCTTTTGTTTTTGTACTGATCGGCCCATTACCTCTGGACCCTTAGTGTTGCTGAGCACTTTTGCGGTCCATTGCTCTATATGAAGTCACCCCAAACGCTGAGCATAGCCTTCAATTCTTGATCTACTTGATCTACTTGATCTTCTTGATCCTCTTGATCTACTTGATCTACTTGATCCGCTTGATCTACGCGTCAGTGCCCCAGAGATTTGCCTTCCTTTGTGAAGGCCTTTGTGTGTGTGTGTGTACCCTGCTATCTGCACGCAGGAAACTTACTACCGTTCGAATCAAAGATGGAGTTCCGGTGAACATGAGCGACAATTTTATCAATAACCTGCGTCAAGCTGTGCTATGTGTAAATTCATTGCAGCTCAATTCAGTGCACATAGCAGCGGGGGCGTGCAGCACCTTTGGCATACTGCGCGCAACGAAGCTATTGCCATTGTTGGAAAGGGGGGGCTGATCACCTCCCTGTACCTGCAGAATTTCAGTTTGAACTGTTGAACAAGCTGTCCAGCTCCGTGGTTCTCCATAATTTCAATCTAGATTTGCCCGGTCGCCTCAATCTACAGTGTTTTCTTTGATCCGAAGTTCGCCACATGCAAGTTCTGTGACGTTGACGCTAGAATTTCAGAATAGGTAGCTGGTGCATGGGATCTTTAACACAACAATCATACTGAAACATGGGTTTCACCTGTTTATCAAGGGTGATGGACCCAGGATTCCGGCCAGGCGTGTACAAGAACATCATCATTGACGTTTCCAAATCCACAAAAAATCAGCAGTGTGTGAGAGATGGGGTGTGACAAAGTTGTTTGTGACAAAGTTGTGTGTGAAAGATGGTTGGAGGCGGCAGAGTGGGAGGCGGCGGAGGAGGAGGCGCGGGATACAGAAACAAAACCAAGAACCCAACATAAAGTTGTGGGGAAAAAGCAATTTGAACCACAATGTAAACCATCCAACAGCTTTGCAAATAGCTTCGGTACGCTCGCGGCATTCTCCGTAACCACATTCGAAGCAATACCGTATCTGGGCTTGCCACCAGTGGCAGGCTCAGTCGACTCAACTTTGCGTTTCATTGCAGTGAGGCGAGTGGTCCGAGCGTAATGTCTTTTGTGTTTTGCTGTCAATTATGGACTTGAGCCTGCGCAAGAACAGCAAAATTGAAGAAGAAGAAATCCAAAAACCAGGTTCACTTCGTTTACAAGATTGTGCTCAAAGTTGGAAAACTATTACTTGGGCGAACAGCTCCAATTTGTAGAAAACGTTCACTCTCACAATAACCTTCAGTGCTTTCAAATATTTCACATCAGGACCAAGGCCCTGGGGAATTCTTTTCTCAAGGTCCTGCGGCAGTTCCTCCATGTTCCTGGGTCACTGACGCCAAAGTGCCCGGCTTTGGGGACGAGGCCATGACCATGGCAGCTTCCCTGCAACAGTGCCACTGCTAAATCAAAATGAACTTTACATAGTTTTTATATATATATATATGTGATTATGTGTATATATATATATATATATATATATGTGTGTGTGTATTTATATATATATATATATATTGTGTGTGTAAATATATGTATATATATATATATATGTATATATATATATATATGTATATATATATATGTATATATATATATAAGTCATTCTAAGTTGCATATAGTTATACAAACATCTTCAAATTCAGTACGCAGTTCACTTTCACGCTGATGTTTTTTTGCTTCCATCACGAACCGCACTGGCCCAAACCAGCAGGTGCCCATCTCTGCAAAATGGTGGCTCTTTTCGCATTGAGACCCTGCATGATATACCCATGTAGGGAGGGAAAAAATCTGAATTCAAAGCAGTATGTGAATAGCGGAGCTTGCCAGTGCTTGGAGCCCCCAACTCCAATCTCTGATCCTCGTGCTGGCTCCTCAAGACCAGAAAAGAAAGCCGCGGGAAAGTTACTTGTCGCATACTAGCTGCAAAATCTGCAAGGAAAACCTGAAGACCAAGTCCAACATAGCTGAACAATGCTGAACACCCGGCTCCTGGGAGAAACGCCTGGCAATGTCACTGTTTGAGCTTTCAAACTCCTTGGTGACCTTGGCCAAGATTAGATGTCAAAACTCAGCAGTGGCATGGTGATTCAGAACACTTGGAAGATAAATCGGATAAACAAAATGACACAAAGCAGTTCACAGTTCCGCCAACTGAGTACTGAACAATGGGATGCCAACCGTGTGGTAACCACGTTGCCTCACGAACCCCGCGTGTGTGAGGAGAAAGTGAGGCGAGGTACAGGATGCTGAGCGCAGAGCCATTCGTCCCGAATGAGCTCCCGTGGCGATGCTGCTTGTCGCGGTGACAGGGAGACGTCCCTGCCACCCCTCAGGGTTCTCTCGTTGAAAGAAGTGAATGGCCTTCATGATGTTTGAAGTTCATTAGACTCCGACTATCCTGCCAAATGCTAGGAAGGATAAAAAATGCCAAGTTGCTTGTAAGCGTCATTTAAACATTACTTGATGAAAATAGATCTCATAAATTCCTGGAACCATGCCCAGAATTCCTGGACATGAATAAGCTGCACCTAACACCCAACATCCCTATTCAAGGAATGTTCTGATCCGTGACCTCCACCTTGACATGTAGGAAAATCATTGTTGACATTAACCTGTCTGTTTTCCGGGTTTTCCTGGTTGATTCTCTTCGCCGGCCCGGTTTACCTGGGTGTTCTTGGCGTCCTCGGCGTCCTCGACTCTGAGGGTGATGACGACCTTCCACTGGTCCACATAATTTTCAATATGTGATGAAAAGGCATGGCAGGATTCAAACACATGGGCTCAATGAGGCTCGAACAAATGACATTACATAAATCACAACTCATTCATGATTTTCGGATGTAGGGCTTGGGGGCTTCATGTTAGCCAACCTCTTCAAACACAATTTGAACTGATACACTCCCATTACCATCCATCACCCTCTTTGATCACAACAAATCCTGGAAGAAAATCAACAGCACCCTGCCTGGGTCTCCGAGATCTGGCACGGGCTTCCATCAGCCACCTGCGACTCCATTTGGGCTCCAGTGAACTGAAGCCCCGTCTCTACTTGGGAACTTACTTTCTGAGATTTGTTTCAAAATGTTTCAAGTTTGAAGCAATTTAAAATATTTAAAGCCGGTCACGAGGATCCTTAAACAACATTAAAGAACGACCATCTTCAATCTGCAAGATCACGCTTAGCTTCCCTGGACCCGCATGTTACAATGGTGGAACACTCCTAAACCCGCCTGTCGCCCAGTGCCATGAAACAAACACTAAGTACATGAATATCATCACCACAAAATATCAGAATTCATTATAAATATATTATGTTAAATCATGATTGGATGTGACAAATGCATCCTTGAGATCCATCGAGTTCATGATGTACCTTCAAACATCCTCAGGTACAAATAGCCGGAGCCAGCCTCTGCTGCTCTCTAAGGACCTCGTCCTGGGCCGGTCCTTCCAAATCCTTGGAATACACCAGGATGGCCGTGTAGGGACAGGCAACGGGTCATACAAAAAAGTGTTGTAAGCAATGTGGATGAACATGATGAACTAGGCTACAGTATAGGTTGTGAAGGGTCAGGGACCAAGTACTGCAAAAACTGAGTCGCATGTTGTTGACTGCTTCATGAAAGCGTCCAGTCAAGCTTTTCTTTGTCTAAACCAGCCCTCGCAACAGAATCATCATCAAAAAAGCGCTTGTAAATCTGGGCTCAAGACCGGGTTCAGCAACGGATCTCTAGCGATCTGAGAGCAGGCAGCCAAAAAATACAACTTGCGCTGTAGGTTGGGCACAGGCCATCACATGACGCAAAAGAATGTCCTACATGGATCAGACCTGATACTTAAGTGTCCAATTCCACGTATGCAATTGCAAAACCTTGACTTCCAGCATTTACACAATTAGTCAAGAGCATGACAAATGGCAATGTTCTTCCACACTACTGCTCGCAAAATCGGCCGTGTCGGACTGCACAGGCACTGAAGATCTCCATCTACAAACACCGGAGGAGGTCAAAATTCATATGGGCGCTATTTTGAAGCCCCCGCCAAACTGTCGAATTCACACATGCCTCCTCTGGAAGGCCATAGGCTCGCCAAATCTCAGCTAAGGTGATAGAAGCAAGGAATCAAAAAGGACATGGATCTGAATTCCTATGTTGACTGCCATTGTTTAAGCACCCGTCAGGAAGCTGCACTGTTTTGTTGAAACATGTTGAAGCTGACCCATGATCAACATGATCAACGCCAAGAAATGTATGCTTACTACAGCCCTCACTGAGCTCGGCACATCTGCGAAGGCACCTAGGTAGCAAATAGCTGTACATCATTGAAACATTGCTGCTGCAGCATGTCACTCCTAACCTGCTGGACTGAAGCTGCTAGGATTCAGCCACTCAAGCACTTAAGACTTGGCCACAGGGGCCATAAATACAAATGCAAAGATTCGGGCAGCTTGGCTTAGTGCTCATCAAAACCAAGTGCATCTTGTGCATGAATGAACGCTCAGGGCGACCAACCGGGACCAATATATATATATATATATATATATATGTATGTATATATTATATTATATATATAGTATATTTTATCCAATAGATCAAAGGCAATAAATTTCCAGCATGGCCCCTCAGTTCCTTACTAAAACCTTGGCCCCTTTTTCCTCGTGAGCTCTTGGCGGCTTCCAACGGATCCTAGTCGGGGCTCTCAACGCCGTTGCTTGCTGCTGGTCTGCCACTGGTCGCACAGGAATCTCCACTAAAAAACGTCCAGATATTTTGGCGGGGAAACGTCTCATCTTCATCTTCCTCGGCTGCTGGGATCTATTCAATATTCAACACGCAATCAAAAACAAATCAATTTCATAGTGGAAACCTGCGGAAACCAAATACATCGTGGACCCCCCCTTCAAAGCAAACTCGTTGGATACCTGGCACATGTTGGGCTAAATATCCAAAAAATGACTAAAGTCTAAAGTGAAAAAATCATTCAAAACGATTCAAGTCTCCTCAACACATCTGCCACTGCTGTTCGCAAGTCGGCATCCCTCCATGGCTTCCTGCTCTTCCCCACTCCTGTGATGATGTTCAACCGTTCACCAGGAGGGGAAGCCTGCAGCCACCAGCGTAGTGCCACCAAGGCAGCACCCACAGAAAGGTCATGAAGATCCAAGTCACCAAGGTGGTGCAACAAGCCTGGAAATATCTTCCGACGCCTTGCCAACTGAAAGATTTCGGCTGATCTCTCCTCCTGGACCATTGGATCCAATGGCGCACAAAGACTGTGCACAGTGGAGGCCACAAACAAGATCAAACATGTTTGGGGCCCGCGTGTGCAAAATTGCAGTATACAAGTATGCTATGCTTTGAGGGGGGTGATTTCAGCATCTGTTACGGTATGTCATCTGGGACTTCGGATGTAGTATGGATGAGCGCACGTCCCTCTGTGAATATCTGTGAACTCCCTGCATATCTGTCTATGTCTCTCACGTGGGTATGTTTCATCTGAATGTGTTGTGTTCTCAATGTGATAATGAATGCATGTGTGTGTGTGCGTGCGCCTCTAAACCTGTAAACAAACGTGCATGCCGCATATAAGCGATGCATGATTCTGATCGCACGTCCTCCTCACAAATCGCATCCAAGACCTCGTTGAAAATAACTCGGCCAACAAGATTCTTTCGTTCAGCCTCCCAAAAAAGGGCCAACGCCATTGTCCAGCGCCTTGCCCCACACGCTGCAATTGAAGCAGCGTACGAAAATGAATCGCACTGCAGTAAGTCTTTCTGCATCATCTCCAGCAAAGAGATGGTTTGTTCCCATTTCTTCCCGGCTGCACAGGCAGTCATGACAGCATTGAAAGAATAGTTGTCACGTAGCTTTGGAGGCAGTGCAGCAAAAAGTGACTGCGCCTTTTGCCACTGGCTGCTTTTCTCGCAGGCGCTCATTGCCGCATTGTGAACCATTGCATCCTTAAAAACTTTCGCCAAATCCATCTGTTCCAACATTTCGAAGGCCAGCGTCCATTGTTTTCCCTTCTCAAAGGCACTAGCGGTGCTACTGTAGGAGATGGTGGTTCTTGGAATCTGCTGTTTCCCCATCTCCTGCAGGGTTTCAGCATCATTGTGGGCATTCTCCTTTAAAACTGCTACTCAACATTGGGATGCCAGCACCCGCCAAATCCCAGCTTTACCAACCCTTCCTGAAACAACTCCAAAGCTCTTTGCCACTGGGCCCCACGTTCACAGGAGCTGATCATGGAATTATAGCTGACTGAATCATGTCTCAGTTTTCTCTGTCCCATGGCCTGGAAAAATTCCAAGGCAAAATCCTGAGTGAGAAGATGCCATGGCTCAAAAAGACAACTTCCAAAATAGCAAAAGTGGAAGGACCAACTTGACCAATACAAAATGTCACCAAATGTCCCGACACTCTGTTGGCTTCGGGCAGTGGGGTAGCACTATTGGTATCTGCCGCAAATAAAATGAGTAACCAGTTGAGCACCCAGTGTCCCACTTCTCCCTCACGCTTGCAATGCAAGCGTTGTAAATGACTTCATCCCGTGTGACATTCCGCTGCTGCATGTCCTGCAGTAAGCAAATGACCAGTGGCCACTGTGCCATCCTTTCACATACCTTGATGGTGGCACTGTAGGTGAATCTGTCCTTGGACACCTCAAATCGACTCATATCCCCATAGAGGGCCAAGGATTTCTGCAGTTCGGAGACTTTGGTACAAATTGTGATGCACGTGTTGTAGGTCACTGCATCTTTCTTCACCTGGTTCAACTCCATCATTCTCAAGCAATGAATCGCTGCTTGCCATTCTTGAGCATGCCCAACAGCTGCAATGCTGGCATTGAAATGAAATGTGTTGACTTGCAGTTGCTGCCCCACCATTTCTTGCAAGCTTGCAACTGCATTGGCTCCTTCCCCTCGCAGGAACCGTGCAGCCCTCGCCGGATTCCATGCCATGTCCGATGTTTGAAGCTTGGGCACTTGGGCCTGTTGACTCGAGAAAAAAGTGATTGGCTCAAATTCAAATAAAATCTACAAAAAAAAGAAGCATATAACATATTTTATTGTATGATATGTATGTAATGTAATGTAATGTCATGTCATGTCATGTCACGTCATGTCATGTCATGTCTGTCTGCATGCATGGATGGATGCACGCATGCATGCATGTATGGATGGATGGATGGATGTATGGATGCATGCATGTATATGTATATGTATATGTATATGTATATGTATGTGTATATGTATATGTATATGTATATGTATATGTATATGTGTATGTGTATGTGTGTGTATGTGTATGTGTATGTATGTATGTATGTATGTATGTGTATGTGTATGTGTATGTGTATGTCTATGTATCTGTATCTGTATGTGTATGTGTATGTGTATGTGTATGTATATGTATATGTATATGTATATGTATATGTATACGTATATGTATATGTATATGCATGCATGTATATATGTATGTATGTATGTATGTATGTATGTATGTATGTGTGTGTGTGCATTTGCATTTGCATTTGTTTAAATAATTATGTATATATATATACGCAAATATGTACAGGTTAAATAACTGTGCAAATATAAAGATATTTATTTATTTATCCATTTATTTATTTATCCATTTTGTTTATTTATCCATTTATTTATGTGCATGTAGGTATAATATGCATATATATATCATATGTATACATGCATATAATAGGTACGGTAACTATTAAAAAATAAATGTGTATATATAATATATATATATATTCAATAATGTATATACACAAAAAGAAGTTATTTAGTCAGTTATAGTCATTGTCGGCCAGTAAGCAGACGTTCGGCCACGCCCGGTGGTTAGCAGATCCCAACATTGGGGGTTCACAGTAACCGGCACTGAAATGTATTTCTGCTTACTGCCCCCCCTAACAC
>Ga0126342_10014107_pt1 | contig 14123 bp, 11 predicted proteins | sample Cyp1metagenome_FD_92528 | JGI IMG/M metagenome (GOLD analysis project Ga0126342, IMG submission 92528) | Coral microbial communities from Lord Howe Island, Old Settlement Bay, Australia - Cyphastrea 1 metagenome | ecosystem: Host-associated > Invertebrates > Cnidaria > Coral ...
AAGTTGTGTGTGGACAAGTTGTGTGTGGACAAGTTGTGTGTGGACAAGTTGTGTGTGAGAAAGTTGTGTGTGGACAAGTTGTGTGTGGACAAGTTGTGTGTGGACAAGTTGTGTGTGGACAAGTTGTGTGTGAGAAAGTTGTGTGTGGACAAGTTGTGTGTGGACAAGTTGTGTGTAGACAGTTGTGTGTGGACAATTTGTGTGTGGACAAGTTGTGTGTGGACAAGTTGGAGCGGCGGAGAGGCGGAGAGGCGGAGAGGCGGAGGTGCAGAACCAAAAACAAGAACGCCACACAAAGATGTGGGGAATTATCTTGAATCCAGTAGCACCCTCAGGATCAGACCCAATCAGCAGCACTCTTGGCCAGGCGATTTACTGCCATGAGGTGCATGAAATTCCTCGGCGAAAGCTAGTGGAACCCACGAGCCACTAGCCATTGTCACTTATCCTTGCCTCTCGTTTAAGGACACCAGAGGGAAGAAAGTATTGGTATTTGCTCTCGTTCAATTGAAAGGATCACAGAATAGCGTCACAAGTCGATATGAAACTGGATCCACGTCCAGCGGGGGAAGGAAGGGCCAAAACAAAACTGCCAACAATGCTGGGAGATGCATGGCCCCGGCTTAATATGCATCGTATGCGATTCAAGAAGCAATATTCTGCGAAATGGATATGATTCGACGCTTCCTGCCCACTAGTCGAAAGAAGCACTCCACAGCATAACATGCGGCAAAGGCACGGAACGCTCCGAAAGCGAGGGAAGTCCAGAACCCTAAGCGTGCCGGGTGAATTTGTCACTCGACGAGCAAAGCCATCTAGGCCATCTAGGCCATCTAGGCCATCTGGGCCATCTAGGCCATCTAGGCCATCTAGGAAAAGGACTTGTCCCAAACGTTGTCATCCAGGACCACCAAGGAGGTCTCCATAGTCACAATGCCTGCAGCAATGCAATACTCTTCCTTGAATGACCTAAATGGTGCAAAGGCACAACAATTCTCCTGGATGCCTGGATGCTTTGTCAACAATGTATTGGCCCCTTTACTGAGCAAGGGACCACTGTTCAGCATATAGAAATCATCTGTGCCTCAAAAAACACAGTTTCAGCCGCTGAAAGTCACAAAGTTCTTAAGGCCGCAGCTGGTGATTGCTCCAGGATAGGAGGAGAATGACATCTGGGTTGCAGCCGTCTCTGCAGCAGGAAGGGAGAAGTTGTAGAACCTGAGTCAAGGGGCAGTCTACTGCAGTTCTGAATTGAAGAGCAATTATAGGACCTGGCGTTTTGCTGGAATTATTCTCATTGCTTTCAAGAGAACACTTCCCAAGAAACTCGCGCAGTGGAGCAGTTCTTTCAATATGGTTTGATCTATGGAATCTATGGCTGTCCTCACAATCATATCCTGGGCTGTGTCACAAGTTTCAGGTTCCTGTGAAGTGATGTCTGACCATCACTTCAACAATCCGGTGCTCCGCCAAGAAGCTTGAAGATTCGAGTCATCTTGCTATAATCGTCCCAGGTAGTGTGACCTTACGCTCAACTTTGAACCATGCAGCTGCAGCCTGAAGGTCTGAGATCCAACAGCCTGAGGCCATATCCCATGAAAATGTCAGTATCTCCATCCCCCAAGCGCACCAAAGCAGAGCACCGTCCGCTCCTGCAGATTTGAAGAAGCACAACCAGGCCAAACACTCCAACCTGGAATTATGTGATATTCTATGTGGTGCCCGCGACTCATAACATCACTTCATCATTTTTTTAGGGATTTTAGTGTGCTGCCTGACTTAGTTTCTGCTGTAACTGACAATAACGGACTTCAGCCAGGTGGCTCAATGAGTCGGCGCTCCCAATGAGCATCATCTAGTGGGTCCTGTTGGAGCCAGCTCTGTCAGGGCGAAACTCTCAATCGAAAGACGCACTTAGTGGGTGGCATCAATTCAAATATCCCAGATATTCCAGCAGTTTCTCGTTGCATCTCAGACTGGAAAGCAAATGTTTTCCAAAACACGACACTTCAGTCTAAATTTACCGTTCATGGCCATGGGTGATGGGCAACAAGCACATGCAGCATCTCCTCCACTTGGCGCCGGCTGCGCTGTTGGAGGAAAGAAGGTGCCTGCTATAGGGGACTAAAATCTAGGAAACGTATCCAGCACTCCATGCTGCAGCAAAGCATCCAAAATAGCCAAGAAAATGTACTTCCAAAGAGCTGATGGTTGGCAAGACTGATGGCTTGCTCAATGCTCGAATTGAGGAACGCTTGCCTGAGATCTAGCAGCCCGGTGCTCTCGACGCTCTGGAGAGTAGGCCTTCGCTTACAAGCTGCTGCAATGCTGCTGCAATGCTGCACATTGTTCTCCCTATTGTTTCTGTTAGATACGGTAGTGGCTCCCACCTGCATAAGTTGAGCAAGCTCTCCACCAGCCTGGAATTAGAGGCTGGTGGAAATGGCACTGGGCAAGAGTGTGTAGACTCGACAGGCAGGGCACATATCATAGTAAATCCTGCAAGTTGAGGACCATCAGCATTTCAGGCTTTGTATGTTGTGTAACTGCAATATATAAAGCTCGGTACTTCTCCACAGATCAAGAAAGGTCCATTCATCGCAGCGAAGTTTTTGTCCTTCACAAACTTCACTGCAGCTGGGGATCCGGCATTCATGAAGAGCATGTCGTCCAACTCCAACATCTCTCCACCAAAGCGCAGAGATGCTGCATTATAACCTGGTTTATGAATGTTGGGAAGCACACTATAACCATTATAACCATTATAACCTGGTTTATTCCATTATAACCATTATAACCTGGTTTATGAATGTTTAGGAATCAAATGGGAAGCACACTCAGTGCACTCTCTCTGGACAGTCACTTTGGGCTACTTTGGAATCTGTTGGATGCTCAGTGCACCAATCTGATTGGCTCTCACCCTCGGCCAAACATCTACTGAAAATAAGATTCCAAGAAATCCAGAGGCTCCTGCCATCAAGCACGCCCCACATCTGAAAGAACCTCAGCAAGACATGTTGAACCTCTGCATGAGATGGCTTCGGTCTGCACAGCTGATTCATCTCCTCGCAAACTGAGTTCTCGGCGCATATCGAACCTGTTTCCAATAAGGATCTTCAGGTTCTTCCGAAAAGATATGATACCTGAGCTTTACGCTGCCCAACAGATTGGGCCCAAATAGTACACCCCCAGAAGGCTAAGGAAGACACTCCATGTTCGTCATAGAGCGCGCGTGTGCTAGCCTGTCACAATCACACGTTGCATCAGGGTGCCAAGACCATTCGTGCAAACTCTTGATTTAAGGTTTGGACTTTGGACCTCAAATATGAACGAAGGTTATCGTTGGAGGAACTGTTCTCTGTTCAACATCACCAATAGCCTGAAGGTATGCACAGTGTACACTTGCTTCCAATATCATGTCAGACTCTTTAAAAAATCTCAGCACCAAATTGTTTGACCTGAAGCTATCGAGGCAAGGATGGCAAGCAAACATGCCAGGCAATCTGATTCTGGAACAGCTTTCTAATTGATGGCAATGCATTGGCCTTGAACAGGTCAGTGCACTGAGCCAAGCAACATTTGCCAAGGAGCCCTCTGAGGGGTAAGGGAGGGCTTTGAAAAAATGGTATTCCTTTCCACATGTTCCGACTACATAAATGGGTGCAAGCATCAAGTATGCAACCAGCTGAGATGGAGAGAAGTATGAGAGGCATCCAGAGACCCGTGAGACTTCAACTTGTCCTGCCCAAACGTGCCACGGTTTGAGGGCCCTTCCACTACAGTGAAGTCTGAGCACTGTGGAGTTGACTGGAGACCAAGCTGCCGACCGTCTTGTCCTTCATTAGAAGAAGCCTGGGCTCGGATGAAAGGACCGGAAAATACACATGAAAGGACACGTAAGAGGTGTCAAAGAGCTTTGATTTTGGAAATTGATGGCAGCTCTTTCCATCTGTGTTCTAGAAGTGTTCGGTCAGGAAGATTCCAAGTGAAGCCTTTTCTGAGAAATGTGGCCAAGGTGTGGCCAAGGAGCTTTTGACTGTTGGAGTAGTACTCAGAAATTCTCACGCAGGTCAGCAAACCTTCGATGTAACCAGCAGCCTAGGGCAGGGCGATTGTGATGCTTGGCTCGAGGTTCCAAGTCCAGAGGCTAAGCTCAGAACGTACATCTTCACGTCGTTTGCCATGTTCTGATCGTCGGATGTCTGAACGTGAAGTTCCGACCTAGTGGCATGCCGGCAAACTGGCAGCACTATGAATGACATCAGAAGATCGATGGCAGACTAAAGACGTGTATATGAGCAATTTTACAAGAGGTTGCAGCCGGCAATATTGTTGGTATTCTCATCACCGGTTAAAGATTTGTGTTTGCAGTTTGTGCACATACCGGGACTAGGCCGTTGATCTGATACTCCTGAAATGGAAACAAGGTTCTATGTAATCACAAGAATCTGAAGAGCTGACCACAATCATTTGCCTTGCCAAGTAATGGCCTCCAATAGTGGTCCAATGTTTTGAGTTTCCCACCAACCAGTTCGCTGGATGTCATCTGAGAACTTCCCCCAAGCAACTCCAGCCTGTGGCCTTAGAGACAAGTTCAAAGTGTGTCTGAATCGAAACACAAACATGGCATTGCATGGCCACAGCAAACACAACCTGAGTCCAGCACGACATTCCCTCCTCTACCATCAGCGCCTGGACCGTCTTGTCGAAGACCATCGTCAAGCCCTGCATTATGGAGTCTAGTCTGTGTAGGCATAAAATCATGAACTCATCCCAGCTGTTATACTCAGTGAGGCTCCGATTGAATTCTGCCAGAGCTTCTAATAACTTCAAGGCGAAAGGGCAAAAGGTTGCCTCGTCTTCTTTTAAGTCAGACCTCATCAGCACATCCATGTTGAAACACTCCCAGTGTCATGTGAGACAGCACAAAATCATGGACGGTGCCACTTCTGGATGCCTTGTTGGCATTGGCATTTCAAAGTGCCGGCTCCCTTCTCAGCCCATGACACATCAAATTCATATTTCACAGGAAATAATGGCTGGTGGCTCCTGACATCAGCTGGTGTGGGGTGCTGTAGCTAAATGACATTCTCCACTCACTCCGTGCTACCTCCAGTTGAAGCTGGCATGTGCTGACACAGCCTGTCAGTCACAAACTGTTCATCAATTCATGCCCGGCTCAAGTCCAGTCATGCAATTAAGAGGTTGCATTTTTCACATTTCACATATGTTTTCAAAATCCGAAGAAGGACAGTACCTATCAGAGCAAGGAGGCATGGAACGAGTATCAAGACTCCCGCAACACATCTTTGTTACCGCGACATGTTACGACACCCCCTGCGCTGTGTCTTCCGACTGCAAGGCGGCCCTGGCTATCCAAATGAAGTCGATGTTGGCTCTCAACCTGAGTAATGCAATATAAGCCAAAGTAGGCCAAATTGCCAAATTCAAGATTCGGAATAGTGCTGCCCAATTTGGAATTTAAGATTGCAAATCTATGCAAATCTACTATTGAAAGACCCAAAAACTTGATGCAAATCGTGTGATCTCAAATGGAGAGTGATTTCTACGCTCGTATCTTTGACGGGAGCTGCGCTGCTTGTGCACTGCTTTTTTCCGCGGTTTGATCATGTCATAAACCACCTTTTCAGCGATGTTTGGAAATGGGTGATTGATCGTTTGCAAGAACTCGGCCCCCAGAGGCTTGCCACCCCAGTCTCCCCAGCGAATCAGCGGTGTAGAAAACGGCAATTCTCACCGTAGCTGCAGGAACCCCGTTGGTAATCCCGACAAAGTCCGTCGCCTTTGCCCTTGCCCTTGCCCTTGCCTTTGCCTTTGTCGTGCATGCTGTAACTTCCCCGCGACTCATCAGTCAACATACCAGGGGATCCAGCTTCTTCGACGCAAAGCTGGCACAAACACCACAGAATGATGGAGATGCGACCTTTCCCATCTTGCTCTTCGTCGGGCAATGCGTTGATCCCATGCTGCCAAATGATGTTCCTGAGCTGCACTGACAACGTGTCAAAGGAATGAGACCTGATCAATTTCACAAGCCAACGATTGTAAGGTTGCGTCTGAAGGCAAAACAACGTGTCCGTTGACTTCCTCATTTGGTAAAGGATTTGAAATGGGACCTTGGTGGTACAGCACTTGCTATCCGTTGCTATTCCCTCGACCAGTTCAAGGCAGGCATCGCATCACGGCCGAAGTAGAACAACATTCCATTCTTTTGAGGAACGTAGATCAACTCTCCTGTCTTGGCATGACGGAATGCCAATTCGCGAGGAGCACCGAAGGAGATGCCAATGGTGCAGTTTTGGTTGGCAGCCCGTTGCTCATTGAATGCTGCCTTCACTGGTATCTGACTGCTGAAACAGCGACTTCTAGTGCACCAACATGGAACAGCTAACAGTTCTAATATATATATATAATCACATGCCATTTCAGGATTAACAGCCTGACTAAGAGAAGTAAAAAGTGCTCATGGCTCAAACACTCGTTCTGATGATTTGCTGATGTTTCCTGGTTGCCGAGCCACAGAGTCATGATGGAAAGGCTTCCAGTCAGATCCATCCCGGTACCAATTGAAACGGGTACCACGATTACGTTCTGCTGCTTGAAAGTATTGACCTGAGTTTCAAAAAAAACACGAGTCACATAAACATTGAATGACTTGATGACTCGACGGTTTCTGCAAATATTACAGTTTTATACAGTTTTCACTCGATTTCAGCTGGATTTCAGGTCGGATTTCCGTTCCGCCCGTTTCGCCCGTTCCGCTGAGGGGCACATTCGCTCCAAGACCTGGCGAAAATCCAAGCGCTGTGACCCCTGTGACCCCTGTGACCCCTGTGACCCCTGTGATGAGAAAAACGGGATCGATCCTCGGGTGTCAGGACAGGTCAGCAGGTCAGGCCTTGGTGTAGGTGGCCGAGCCAGTTGGATTCTGACTCAGCAAATGTGCTCCTTCATGCCACGAGATCCACTCTGCCTAGAGCTCAGAATGTTTCAAGACGTTTCAAGGTGTGAATTCATTATGAACATGAAGAAGTGCAAACAAAGCATGGGACAGTCCAATCTTGCCAAGCCCATAAAAATCCTTTGCAACAATGTGACTAGTGCACTTGAAAACCTCCTGGGAGATGGAAGAAGGACTGAAGAAGGAAGAAGTCTGAGTCTCACAGCACGTGGCAGACAAAAATGACAAAAGAAAAGTCTAAGTGGTTTTGCCTTTTAATCCGTGCCTTTCGATCACCGTTTGCTTGACTCTGGCGCATCTCCTGAAGGCAAATCACGCAGCTTGGAACTTGGAACCTGGAACCTGTCCAAAGGTTCAGTGGGGACACTGAGCGCAACTAGGAAAAAGAGATGCAAATCTGCCCATTTTGCCAGCCTTGATGAGAGTGTAGTATGTGTCCCAATCATCTTCCTGCAAGAAATACATGAATGGCATTTAATAAGGCATTGAATAAGGCATTGAATAATCATGAACACACGGAGCTTTCGAACCAGGCTTTGAATTGCTCCTGATGCAGCGACCCAAACAGTAAAAATGTCTCCTTGCAAAAGAACTCTGGCACAATAATGACATCATCATGCTTCACCGGTGCAGCATAGCGTTTGGACGTAGGCACCTGGGGCATCGGACTTCGAAGTCTCTAAGTCTCCGTGACTCACGTGGAGCACTTCCAACTCTCTCCAGGACGGTACTGATTTCACCAAGGTACTGTGATGACTCTCATGGATGGCCGCGCTGGCCAGGATGCAATCTGCTCACAACCACCTTTGTCCTCCTCACCATGAGAAAACTTGCAGTTGTCACCGAAGTTGCAGCGGCCAAAGCGGAAATCTCTGCATGGTCCCTCCTGCAGTACGAGATTCAGGTGTCATGCTTCGAGCACGAGACAGAGTATCCCAAACGACTACTTCAAGAAAACGAGCACAACATGCCAACAAGCACCATCTCACGCTGGACAGTGCAGGAATGAAGTCATCAAATGGATAAATATGTCTACGCTATTCTACAACCCCTTCCAACATGTTAGATATTTAGATACTGTTAGATACTGTAGTACCTGACCTTAGACATCAGACTCTAAGACTCAGAACACAGACTTCAAGGTGTCCTTGGTGGCAGCAGACACAGAGCTAGCCAGTTGCTCTTCTTCAACTGCCTTTCTGCTTCTACCCCACAGCGACACCAAAATGTTCATGCCGCTGGGAACTTTGGACTCTCCCGCATGCCACTTGGTATCAACATCACATCCAAGAAGCATCAAGGTGCCATTTTCCTGCGGAAAGTAGAGAACTTCACCAGTCCGAGAACGTCTGAAGGCCAGCTCACAGGTAGCTCCCAAGGACAGGTGCAGCATAACTTGGTCTCTTGCATTTTTATTCCCGAAACCAGTCGAACGAAGCTCCATGGCCGGGCCGCCACCGCTCGGGTGCCATCGGATTTGAACAAGGGCATCTTCGTGCTTCACTTGAAAATATTGACACATGCGTGCAGTCAAACTCTTGACGGCTGGGATCTCTTTAGGATCCAGCTCTTCAGATTTCTTAAGCTCTGCAAGGACACGCTTCGCGACACTTTGGTCACCAGCATCACATATCAACTCAGGCACCACAACCACATCATCAGGCTTGGTGTTGGCACCAAGCTCATGGCCTTTCCGACCATACACAATTCGCATGGCAGGTCGAACTAGTGTGGATCGAGGATCAAACGAGGCCGTGTTACGGCCATGCAAGCCTTTGATGCCCATGGCAGCTTTCTGAGCTTTGCCAAGCTCAGCCCCTGGATGATATCGTGGATCATCACTCAATTGAGCAAGGCGCTTGTCTTTGTCAAAGCCAGGACGTGGCAAAGGTTGCAAGGAGTCACGGGAGTCACGCTCAGAATCGCGGCGATCTTCTTGCTCGCGCTCCCAACGATTTCTTGACACTTTCTCACGAGGCTCACGAGGCTCATGTCGCTCCTCCTCCCTAGCGCGGCTCCAGCGGTTGGGCATCTCCACACGCTCCACACGTCGTCTGCTTCGATTGGCAGTGGCTACAGGGCGTCTCTCACTGTCGCTCCGCCGGTCGCGTTTCCGGTAGCGACTGCGGGAGCGCGAACGATGCCTGTTCATCACAACTTTATGATCCTCAGCCAGACTCGAGCCTGCACGGCTGCAGGAAAATAAAAGTGCTGCTATAGTTTGTCAGGCAAGGGATGCTAGCTGTGAAACGAGAAAAAAAATGTGTTCTTACTGTGATCAAAATGTTGTCCATTCTGTTGAATCCACTTGCCTCAGGGTGGACACTTGTCTGAAGTACAACGTGTGTCGGCCTACCCCCAAAATCAAGGCACCCTGACTGCGCCACTGAGCTGCAACACCACCAAAAGGGCCCTGCGCACAGCTTCACATCATGTCATTCAACACCTTCAACCTCTTTTGCTTTACAGATCTTTATAGAAGATTGATCATAAAATTTGAGGCAAACGTGATTAAGTCTTGTGCACATGTTTTGGGTAGAGCAGAACCTGCTAGTCTCAAAAAGGAATCATCTACGATGTACAAGTAAGAATCATTTCTGAATGCAATAGAAGCAAAATCTGAAGTGCAAAGGGAGTGACCCAGCCTGAGGGTGCTTGGAGACCGAGCAACCTTGAAATAAAGGAGAGCTTGACAAAACAAAGAGAGAGGATGGTGTAAAGAACTGTGAACAGAAAACATCAGAAAACTACCTGTCTCTGTTGAGATCAAATTCTTTGGGCAAAAGGGGTGAATCAACCATCTGGTGTCTTTCCTGCTGTTCTGGGCGGCTGGCCATCAGGCCCATGCTTGCATTGAGCTGATTCTCGGGTTGGCAAGGGGCCACCCTCTTGAGCCAAAAAACAGATAAGAACATTCACCTATACAAAGCCTATATAGACTTATTATTCATATATCATATATCCATATTTAATCGTGTATATAAGTATATATATAGTCTAAGATGCATGGGTTGATCAGGTAAAAGGAGTTGTGAAAAAAAAGAAACTGTAGAAAGTGGAAGGTGCGGTGAAAGACAGCAATCTGTCAGAGTCAGCTCTCTCCACTCGCAGTCACACCAAATAAACGCGGATTGAGCAATCTGTCCCACGCTGAACAAACAAGAGCTCTGGCCTTCACTGCCGCCAAAATTCTTCTCGTTTTCCTCCCACGCTTGTCGTCACTGACTCTAAAAACACTTGCTGGCTCACAAACCGTCTCGATTATCAAATTATAAGCAGAACTTCACTGGAGAGCCATGCTCAACAGCTCTGGTTGTGTCTGATCCTGTCCTCTTCTTGTTGACCTGCATGCGCAGCAGCTGCCACTGCCTGTGGAGCCCACTGCCAGGCATCAAACAAGTCCTGTGGGGTGGCCATCCACAGAATCAAGATGCGATAGCAGCCGTACAAAATGAAAAATTAACGGCATAAAAACATGTAAACAATGCGTAGAGTGTGATCTTGAAAGGCCTGTCCCGGAGCTTGCCATAGTTCCCAAGTCCTCAGGAAAGAGGCCTTCCACCTCCATACCGCGCGCAATGGCACCAGGAGGGGCAGCCTGCCATTTGAAGCTGACAGTTGACCTTGACAACTTTGGACTCTGCTGGAAATCTTCAGCCTGCAACCAAGTGAAAGCTCGGGTTTCGCCAGCCCGCGCACCCACTTCAACGGACCTGCCAAGTCACAGAATGGGCAGCAAAAGCCAGGAAGTTTGTGCACATGCATATTCAAGCTTTCCTACCTGCAACCTACATATCATTTCTAAGTGAAACGAAAACAAGTGAACGAGCCAAATCGTGCAAGGTGTGAAATGGCTGAATCGCAAACCCTGTGACCAGCACAGCTGACCTTCCTTCTGTTGTGGTCCGAAACCTCAAATGACGTATTTCCAGACTCACATCAAGAAACACAAAATAATTGCATACTCCAACAATGCATTTTCCTACCGATGTGGATTTTTGAGGCAGGGAGCTTTCTTAGTTCCCGCAAACCTTCGCCACCAGGAACTTCCTCGCAGCTCAAGATTGCAGAACATAGCAATCTCTGTCGAGCCACATAGTTCTATGTACGATCCAGTAACATCAGTAACCCGCAAACACTGCAGTGGCTTTTCAAATGCTACGGACGCGCCATGTGCGTCCTCAATGCAGCGTACTACCACCTCACAGAATCAAGAGCAGAGTCACCAAACTTTGCAAGGAATTTTTTTCAAGGAATCCTTGTCACTTAGGAGACGACACAACACTGTCGCGGCCATCTTTTTGCAGCCGCACACCTTGCGCCGCATCACCGAAATTTGTATGACATGACCCACGGATACCCACGGACTACCACACGCTTTGACCATGCGAAGCCACGGCTTGTTGGATTAGGTTCAAGACTGTAGTGAGTAGAGCCGTCGATTGTCCAAAGCAAACCTTGCTGGCCAATGGTGGGGCATCAAGACATAATATCATACAACGTGCAAGCCTGCATGCGTGCCAAGTTCTAGTTTCCACCAAAAAGATACCCTACTTTGGAAAGTCTCTGAGTCATTTTGCGACCAATTCCCCAGCAATGACTAGACAAGAAAACACCAAAACCGGTCGCCTCTATTCAACATGATCCGCCTGTAACGTAATCCCATCCCCCTGAGAGTATCGAATAGCGAAACAATCATCTACTAGCAAACCTGGGGTCCTATGGGGTGTCTATTCTTAGATTCTTGGGAACCAATACGTTCTCAGCTCCAGACCAGGCCCGCATGCCCAAGAGTTGATCCCCGTTCGCATCACGTTCGGCCTTACAGTTGCGCTGGGAACACGAGCAGCATTTCACAGCTCACGCCTTGGTTTCCAAGACTTTAGGATAGTTCTGGAGACTTCATACGGCGAAGCTTTGAACTTAAAACCTGAGTTGCTTCTTGTGGGAAATTCCAAATCATGTCCAAATTACTTCAAACTTTCAAAACTTTCAAATCGCCTTCTGATTCGCCATCCCAACTGTCAGGCCTCCCCATCTGGCCGCCGAAGCTTGGGCAGCCAAGAGATCACCCGAATCGCAGGGAAGGGTGGCACCAAAACCTCTGTGTTTCATGGCATGATTCAAGGTGATTCCAGGTGATTCAATGGTCCAATGATTGATTCATGACAGAAAAGTCTTCTTCAAACGGGGCCATAAATCTACATAAATATACTTTGTATAATCTATTCAATCTATTCATGTTGAATTATTTGTTGATATTTCCACGTGTTAGCCAGAACTTTACATTGCGCACTTGTGATGCGACTGGGCTTCTCGCCACATCGTAGACTGGGACTCCATCAGCCGCATCCTCGGAGGCTGCGCCTGCAAAGTGTCGATCCTGTGGCAGACAGCGAAGAAGTGGCTTTGTTTAACAGGGGACACCCAAATCGATTGGTTCATCCCCATTAGTTCTGTTAATATATCCCCATCAATTGGCTATCATTGGGGGTATATGCATGTCTATGCAGTATACTGCATAGCGTATACCGTATACCCTATTTTCAGACAGGCCCAAAGAATCACTAGGGTGTACAAAAAAGTCTGGTGCGTCGGCCACATGAACCTCATATCAATTCGAACCCTCCTGCAATGGCGCTTCAAAGACCTGCAAACACACAGGATGAGGACGAGCTGATGGCACACATTTCTCAGCCAAAAAGGACGAACTTCTCTCGCAACTTACTGAGCTCACCCCTTCTCAACAGAGGCCGTGTATTCCTGGCCTCGCAAGCAGAGTCCTTGATCAAGTGCCCGTCCTTGGTGCATCAAGTGCATCATGTCGGGTGGCTCTTCGCATGCACTCCTTTTCATACACAGAATAAACCCAGAGGCAAACAAAAAAATACATGGCCTGGCTTTGTTGGCCAATTAGCAAGGACATGACCATCTCCATCTCAGAGTACATCCAAGAAAACAGACCAATTTGCACCATTTAACCTGGCGAACTTGAGAAGCAAACTCGTCTCAACACTTCAGCCCAAGGGAGTTGACACATTTAAAGAGGTGAACAAAAGAACACTTCAGACCTGATCGTGAGGTGAACTTTGGGGCCTTGAAACCCATCAAGATCTCCCTTGACTTAGAGATACCTAGATATCTAGAGTTCTAGAGAATCCAGACAGGTCAAGTTCGCTTCGGACCATCCCAGCTCAAATGATGCTGTCTAAGACGCCCGAAAGTGCGGAGCGATCCGAAGCTGTGAGAAACGGATGTTCAGTGGGTTGATCAATCGCCACCGTCCTCAACAAAACCAGTGGGGTATGTGGATCAAACTCACTAGATATATCTAGATGGTCTAGATGTGTCAAGAGAAAACCAAGTGGCCCGCTTGTTTCAAGGAGTTTCGAACGAAGACCCCTTTGCTCTACCGAATCATTGAGGTACGGGCCTTCCTCACGCGGCCCGGGCATTTTCACACAAAAAATGTCTAACTGAAATGCAGTTCTTTGAGCATAATGCTGCAATTGAAGAACCCTTCAGCACTTCAGCGGTGAAATAAGACATGTTCTGGAACTGACCAGGATCCCAACTGCAAGACCAAAATTCCATGTTTTTTCAAACATTGTTGATCTTTGGGACATAAAGAAATGCCATCCTCTTTTCGATCTGCTTGGTCCGTCTGTCTCCCATCCACGAAACGTTGTCAGGAATGGGTATACTGGGCAGACTCACACAATCACATTAGGGGCGTCACAGAAATCTCCGCAGTTTGTCTTCCTGCACGGTGGCATGACACTTTTGTGCCACGCTACGTTGTGACGCTGTTTTTTTCCTTATCTTTGCAGCCACTTGTGTGTACAATAGAACGCCAGAATATCAGAATTGCACGCAAACCTGAAGCCAAACATGGCATCACAGAAGTCCAGGTTGTACCCCTCAACCGTTTACTACAAATTATATATAGACTATATAGCTGCTCTTCTGCCTTTTTCCTCTGCATATCCTTTGGTTTTGTTCTGCTGCACGGGGCATATTTGCCATGTGCCTTCTCCCTGAGACCATTCATCCCAGGGGGGGTCGGGTTTGGGCAGCTTGAGCAGAATGAGTCAACGTTGATGTCGCAGCTACTGTCAGCTGCTCTTCTGCCTTTTTCCTC
>Ga0126342_10014108_pt1 | contig 14122 bp, 14 predicted proteins | sample Cyp1metagenome_FD_92528 | JGI IMG/M metagenome (GOLD analysis project Ga0126342, IMG submission 92528) | Coral microbial communities from Lord Howe Island, Old Settlement Bay, Australia - Cyphastrea 1 metagenome | ecosystem: Host-associated > Invertebrates > Cnidaria > Coral ...
CTGCAAAAGTGCAGTTTGGAACACTCAGGTAAACAAATTCAAAAACTGCTGTGTGTCCTTATGTTGTATCATTGTTCATTGTTGCTCTCTTTTGTTCTCTTTCCCCGTCTCTCTTTGTGTTGTGTTTCTCAAACACAATCGATCGAGGACCAGTAAGGCTGGACCCCAATCGGCTGGAGGCGGGATAGACAGATAGTTTGACAGATAGACAGACAGATAGACAAACAGAGAGAGAGAGAGAGAGAGACAGAGGAACAAAAAGAGAGACAAACAATTCGACATATTATGCATGCCGACATGATTATATGTAGACATATAGACCCACCAAACATCCCAGCCGATTTGGTTTCGCCCTATTTTTGGACCCATCATTTGGGAGAAAACTGATAATTCAAAGGGCAGTCTACAGCGTGCCTTTTTAAAATGCATGTTGAGGTCGTTGAAATGATGACTCATCTTGGAAGAAAGGGGATATAATCCAATTCTGAGGAAATATATTAACTAATTGAGACTAGATGTATACCCGTTTTATCAACCATGTATGGTTCTAATTTTCCGTGATAGTGCTGGTTCACCAATACTGAGGATTGCAACTCTGATCCATGTCATCAGTTGAGCTGAGCCATGAACAACAAAAATACCCCTAGTACATCCGATTATACTTGCTGGGAAATAGGTGGGGTATCCCCTATAACCCATCATCTAATAGTATAACTATAACCCATCATGGCGCTATCTGGGTGTCCTTGTCCACCACCATTCTCGTAGTCGGAGAGCCGATCGATGATGTGCACAAAAGCGGCAAGGTTGTAGTCAAAGAGGTTGTTCTCCTGGCAAGGCCATAGCCAGATGGCCAGGCGTCTGAGATAACCGGTACATGGGGTGATTAAAAAGGGTGAAGATGGTACCAACAAAATGTGGGTATGTGGTATATGAACCAAAAGTTCATATTATGGCAACTATATACTGTACCCTGGAAACACTACAGTTCCACTCAAGGAGTGGTTTAAGCAGATGCCACGGTGCACCGAAGCACCTCTTGGAATGAGGTCGATTCGGTCGATTCTCTCACCCCTCTCAGCCGATCTTCCCCCAGTAAAACCAACATATTTGCAGGATTTCCACATTTTAACCACAATAACCTTAGAAGGACACGTATTTTACCTTATAACTTTAGCAAGATTTGACGTTTCCATCTTTTTTTGGGAGGTGGTTAAAATACGTATATTTAAATCATCTCCAGCCTCCAAAACCAGCTTAAACTGATCTCACCTCGTTCCCATCTTCCAAGTAGTAGGCGCTACCCGAGACGTCGTATGCCACGTTGCGGGAGACGCGACTGGAGGACGTGCCATGCACGGTATAGGCGCGGAAGAAGCTGTGCTGCACGGCGCAGTCTTCAAAGAAACTGTCGCTGACGGTGCCCATCATGTGGAAATGGAAAGGATACCTGGTGATGAGGGCCACACCATGTGAGGGCCATGGCACTTGGGGTGTCTTGATAGTTGGGATATGGGGCCTCTCTAAGTGCCACATAGTATGGCATTCTATGGCTTACTATTTCAGAAAAATGGGATGGGTGCTTGTATGTTAAGCGTATCAAGCTGGGTATTCGCCAGACATGTAAAATTGTATTGACATTGTACTTACGACTTAACAGGTACAAGGTGGGGCCCCTTAGATAGCTAAGTTGGTTTATAACTCCAATAACTATGGTTTATGGTACTTATAACTATAGTTTTCATGGGGTTTTTATAAACCAATTTATAACTAGGGGGCACCACGTTGTATTTAACGGGCGTTTGATAAGAATGGTGGCTGGGATATCAACACATGGCACGCCAAGATCCTCTGAAATTTATCGTCACCACTTATTGTTGGTGAATCCTGATAAACCCATTACCAGCCACCAATCCACATTTAGAAAAACCTGGCTATTCTTCAACATTTACAATATTTATATATATTTATATAACATAATTAGTCATCTCGCTCATCAAACATTCTCCACCACCTTTAACTTTTGACCAACATCCAACCCCAAGCCCAGCCCCATCGCCTCCCCATGAAATTCTCCTGCCCCATGCGGAAGCCCAACACGCCGGCCACTTGGCATTTGGCGCCTGGTACACACATCACATGTCCTCCATAGCGACTCGCCTCGCTACTCGCATCACCTGCATCGTTCTGTCGTTCCGTCGTTCGCGATGAACAAAACCGGTTAAACCATGGGAAAACCGGTTAAACAAATTCCATCTGCACCATCTGCACATTTTCAGTTACCAGATTTCCTTGGCATTTCAAATCGTTTACCTGTAGGATTTCCCTAAAGGGCTCCCATAATTCCTCATTGCGCATGGGAAAATCACACAACATCATCTAAAAAATCACCCGACTTCCCTCAACGTTCCATTTTCCATCTCAAAATCAAGAAACTCCATGTTTTTCACATGCTTACATGTTTTCGCATTGCTATGGCTCAAAACCCTGATGGCCATCTGTTCACATTCAAAATAATGTGTTTTTTTTTGGATGTTCATCCAAATCTCATGGAAAAATGATAGGGTTTTAATCATAGGGCTTACCCCATGATTCTACCAAACAAATGGAAAAATCATAGGCTTTCCCAAGGTTTTCTCATGAAAACCATGGTTTTCCCTCCAGTTTTCACCGGTGTTTCGTAGGAACCCCGGTTGGAGCGGCGCCTTGGAAGGTCACGGAGCGCGAAAGCAGGGCGACCTCGGCAAAGTACTCGGGGCCGCCATAGTGGTCGAAGTCTAAGGGCGCGGAGAGGGTGATCTGCCTCAAAACGAGGTCCATTTCATGGGGCATATATAGGAAATGTCCCATTAAAAATGGGAAAATATATGGGAAAGATATCCGATATATATATATATATTATATGAATATGAACATTTAATGTGGGAAATATATGGAAAAACAGGGTGAAATTAATGGTAGTTCATGGGATTTATGTGGGGAAGATATGGGAAATATCGGGGAATCTAATGGTATTTAATGGCTTTCGATGAGAAAGGTATGTGTATGTATACCTCGCAATCAACATACTCAGAGCTTTAAAAAAAAAAGTAAATCGACTATCAGGATATATACATTGTATACATTGGATTCTTCGGGGGAAACGAATGTGTTTGCCCATCTCATCATTTAATCCCAGAAAAGGCCATTAAGAATCAAAATCTGTATGGTTCTAGCTGTAATGCATCCATTTTCTTAAAACAAACTTTCAAAAAGAAACGCAAACTCATTAGAAAAAAAAGACATACTGTGGTTGCGAAATCACCAAAAGGATGACCTAAAACCCCGCAAAAGTGGGTTGGTTGTCTACCACCGATCAACTGGTGATCTCCTCCACACCAGGCTGCGCGCCGCTGACGGCGCTGATGCTTCGCAGCTCGTTCTGGTGATCCTCGGGGTCGTCGGTCCAGGCAGTGGTGACCACCACCAGCTGCTGACCCACCTGCCAGTCCACCTGGCTGTCGATGGGGGAAATCAATGCGGATGACCAAAGTATCCCAACATGTACCAAAGATGGGTAAATTCACTTGTTAGATAAACACAATTATGGGTATATTAGAAATCCCAAATATGTATATATATATATTACATAAACATACGTTACTTCCACCTGAAACATACTCGGTTTGTCCGTCATCCAATGATGTCCTTCTGGGAAAGTTATGACCATTCCCACATCAGAAATCAGCAGATTTTGGGATGATTCCCCATACGCATTCCCTTACCAAACTTATCAACCCAATACATGCATATATGTAGATATAGACATAGATATAGACATAGATATAGACGTAGATATAGACATATATATATATACATATACGTATAAATAAATAAATATAAATATATATATATATATTCCTTCAAGTACTAACTGGATCTAACTGAGCTACATGTCACCATCGTAGGATCCCCATCTCCCATCCTCCTCCATCAGCTGCAGCGTGCTGCTTCCCGCCGCCGCAGCTTGCGCCAGACGCGTCCAGGTGGGCCGGAAGCGGTGGCCGAAGGCGTGGAGTTCCCCGGAGACCACCAAGCCTTTGGTCTCCAACGCGTTGCTGGACCTGGCAGAGGTTGAGATGTAGCCGTGTGCAAAAAAACATGTTACATTACATGTATGTATATATATATAGAGTATAGTTGGTGACTACATGTATGTAATTATGATTATATGTGTATAAAGAGAGTATAGTTGGTGACTTATATCGAGAGGTGATGCAGGACAGACCTTTTTGATGGGTTTATATATGTTGTTATCATCTACTTTAGGTTTGTGGGTTGACATCGTATATGCAGTTGGGGTATGGTCGTCCAACTTCGTCTTGTGTTTGGCCATCAAGAGAGCTTCATGACTTGCACTGGTTTCAACAAGTGCAAGTCATCCAACCACTCTTCAGGGTTTGTAGCCATTCATAGGTGCTTTATATACTTTATGGCAATGACATGGCAATGACTAAGGGCTTCACCGGCTTCCCCCTACCCGGCTGCGTTGTCTTCCCCCCCGGCTGCGGTGCCGTGGCGTGCCTGGCGTCTTTGTCGCCATCGCCGGTGAACGTGATCACCAGATTCTGCAGGCGACAGCTGTCAGATCCCAGGCGCAGCACTCCTCGCAGATCGGTGTAGTGATGGATCCGTGTTTTTTTTTTGAAGCCATATTAGCCTCTGGTAAACATACAAAAAACTATGGAAAGATCCACCATGTTTAATAGGTAAATCCACTATTTCGACTGGGCCATTTTCAGTAGCTTTTTGTATGTTTACCATAGGGTAGCTATAGATATATCATGATATATCTATCATAAACATCCATGAAGCCCAGTTTTTGGAGTTATAAGCCAACTTAGCTAACTATGTGGCACCACCGGAAATATGGATAGATCAGAGCTTAGTGGGACCAAACACGTGCAACCCGATTTTCGCAGTCTTTCTTTTGAAGTGGTGCCAACCCAAAAAAATCATTGTTTCAAACTTCATCTTTCCTCTGAAACTTGCAGTAAACTAGGCTAGATCGCAAATATTCAGACAACTCAAACATAAATTATTGGTTGGATAATCGATATAAAGTGCATGGTTTTACACCAGCAAACAGTCCCAGAATATCACTCCGCACAACCACCCCCAGCCACAGGTTTCTCACGCCCACTTGGATGTACATCTCACTTTGTAAAGTAACCATATTCTAAGCCACTTAGAACAAACTGAATATTGGGCTTATAGATGAGTTATTCCATGTTATTCCATTAATATGCCATGATCCACATTAACGGAATATCCCTGACTTTAATGGATTTAATATACACCACTTACTCCTTCTGACCCCCTCAGTCCTTTGACCCAAATGGCCCTGGTCTGCAGTTCCAAGTTTTCACCCAGCACCAGCTCCGCTTGCTCGGAGATCGTCAGGGAGCCGACAGTCAGGCTGGTGGACAGCAGGTAACGGCCACCTAAAAAAACAGTGGGACAACTGCGGGGAAACGTGAAACGTATTTTGCATTTTTTTGGAGAAATGATTTTAAAGCAATAGGATTCACCATCCACCATGAATTGCCTTCTGAATAGGCGGTATCAACCGCAACATGACTTTGAAACCTTCCCTGACCGCTTGGGAGGTACCGCCAAGACCAGGATGTTCGGGAGGTTTGAACCAAAAAAACGGGGATGGTGTCAATCATAAGAATTGGAATGCAAGCAATAAACATGGCGGATTGTGGCTCACAGCTTCAAACTCCAACCAAAAGTGACCACCCTCGGATACTGGATGCTCAATAAGTAGTGGTTTGTGATTGTGGTTGTTGGTGGTTGATAAGCCCAAACCCGTTATTATTGGGGGGTAAGCTTTGGGGGAAGTTGGCTGAAACCCAGTGATAGCTTTGGGGCTGGTCGCTTGCCAATGGAGGCTACGGTGTAAAATATGACTAAAAACTGTGTGGAAATGTGGCCAAATAGCAGTTCACGTTCGTAATTCAGGGGACATTGTACTCGGATCGCAAATGCTGGCAGTAGTAACCCGGAATTCATAGAAGTTTAAGGCTGCCCCGAAGGTCAACCCCCGAAACAGTAGGAACTTCATAAGCCCGCAATAGGGGTTGATTGCAGTTGATGAGCCCCTAGTAAAGCCTTAAATGCGTAGGGAATAGCATGACCGCACGAGACTCCAACGAGCTGGGACACTGCTGAGGATCAAATTTCCTGCGGGATCCTTCCCTTCCAAGAAGTCCTCGAAGGGAATCAAATCAGCCTCCTGCGGCGTGATCTGCAGGTTCAAGAACGAGAGATTCCAAGGTACAAAAGCCGACCAAAACCATTTTCATTAATCATTATCAATATCCAGTAATCATTAATATCCATTAACCAATATCCACTAAGAATACTAACCGTTTATCGTTAATCAATATCCATTATTTTTGGTCAATATTCATCAAGAATCGGGTGAATATCCCATGATTGCTGCTTATACATACCACTAATACCCACCACATACCAATGTAAACTCATAAACATTCCCATTATATACCAAGTATGCGTCAAAATCCATGCTAACTGATAGATAGCCGTCACTTACCCACAAAAACCATCAATGGTTTTGATCTAAATGATGTTGTTAGCCATCGTGCAACAATTGTCGTAGCGTAGCCTTCAGTATTCAGAACCCTTCCAGTTAACGATCAATGATGTAAACCCATGTTAGCCATCAACAGTTGTTTGTGTGCTGATGATATCCCCATTGTATCCACATTGTATTTCCAATACATCTTCAATAAATCAACATCATGAAATCACTATCAAGCCCATACAAACCCAAATTGAGTGATATAAACCATGCAAACCAAGATAGACCCATTCAAAAGCCATATTGCCTGATATAAACAGCCACAGAAATCCATTTAAGAAAACAACATAAATCCATATATAATAAAAAACAACCAAAAAACCCATAGAAACCCATATAAAGTACCCTCTGGTAAACAAACATAGCTATTGAAAATGGCCATAGAAATATTGAGTTTTCCCATGAAAAATGGTGGGTATTTCCAAAGTTTTTTGTATGTTTACCAGAGGGTAAACCCTGGGTTAACAGTGCTAAACTTTCAACATCCTCATGCGGACAGCCGCTGGACGAAGCCGCGGGCACCACGCCGGGCATGCGACGCTGCTCGAAGGCGGGGACGTAGAAAGTCTGCTCCGCATCCAGGGTGGTCTCGGCGGAACTGGGATTGCTATGATATATAGATTTATTAATATATAGTTTAATAGTTACTGTAAATAAATAGTATTATAATAGTAAATAGTTATTTGTATATATATATAATATTATAGTAGTAAATTGTTGTATATATATATAGCATTATAGTAGTATATAAATAAATATAGAAGTATGTAGTTAAAAATATATATATAGTATTATAGTAGTATATATAGTTAAATATATAGTATTATGGTAATGTAGTAATATTGATGGTATAGTTATGTTATAGTATTATAGTAGTATTTTAGTAGTATATAGATATATATATGTATATATATATAGTACAATCAGGCCCCAGAAGTGACCCTGCCAAGGATAGCTAGTTCTGTTAAGCCCTGTAAATTCTACGTGGTGGTTGGTTAATATCTATGAATCCGCCTTTATGGTTGGGGGGTTTGCCTTTCGGGTCGCGGTTAAACTGTTTTGATTCATATGCACGAGATTTTTATTGGTACTGTGGATGGTTGCGAAATCCTGCACCACCAAAAGGATGGTTGGAACCCTATAAATAGTGGGATAAACCTATCAACTGGTGCAAGATTTCTCAACCATCCACAGTATGTTTTCCAAAAGCCTGACATATTTGCCAGTGTTTTTCAATCGGATTCAAAAATGGGTATGTATACATACTCCTATGGAGGTATGATCATCCCCCGACATGGGTAAACCAAATCCAACTTTTAATTCTACATTCTACATAAAAGTTCCCGTAACATTTCCTCATAAAAATGCAATGACATCCAAATTCTTGATAGTTATAGCCAACTTTTGGCCATGCGACATATGTAAATCAATACATAGTAACACCAAAAACATGCACAAAAGGTTCAACTTGCCGCTCTTTGTAGTCGGCTTTTACCTTGTTTGTCTGTTTCGGGGTTGCTGTAAACCACCATCATTGGGTTTCTCTGAAAATAGTGTAAACCCACAACCCAGTGGTTTAACATTATATTCCCCAATATTTGGTGACCATTTTGGGGCACACCAAATTTTGAGACAAACCCCAAATGATATCATATTAGCTATATATATACACACGCACATCCCATTCAATATGATCACGCTAGGTCCCAAGAATACCGTATCATTGTAGCCATCATATGGTCAGTATACCATGTTGTCTCCTTCAAGTACATGATCCGTTGACCATTTGAACAACGACCAGATCCCCGGTTGATGGTTAGTAGCCGCCGAGGCCGGGATTCTCATCCCAGGGTAGGCCCAATAATGGGGGTAATGCCCTAAACCACCCAGGACTGGGAATGGTAACCGGTAACCATACCACCAAAACGCTGACTGGGGATTGGTTGATGTTTTACCCTTATTTTTACCTCAGAAAAAACATCCCATGATCTCCCACTGCAGTCACTGTGGAAACGAAATCCCGATTTTTCAAAACCGGGCCTTCTGAAGCTCGGGTTTCAACTGGATCATCGACAGGGACCTGGTCTCCGAGCCTCAGATCAGAGATTTTTGGAACTTCATGGAGCTTCAGCCATTTTAAAAGGTGACCTCCCTATGAACAGATTGTTTTTAAGCAACTATAAGCCATTATTTTGTGGTTATTTGTGGTTATTTGTGGTTATTTGTGGTTAATAAACCCTTAATGCACCCTAAATTCTTGGGGGCGCCACTATCCCTAACTAATTGGTTGACAAATCTCAGTGGGGGTTCTATCCCTTCACAAAATGTTCAGCAACGCCCCGCATCAACCATGTTTGTTTGTTTGTTTTTTTTTTTTGTTGGGGGTTTCTAGACATTTGGGGCCCCCCAGTGATGTTTGTTGGTTTATAAATCCCATTAACTATAGTTATTTGCGTATCATAAACCATAGTGACATTGGAGTTATGTTCACCAACTGAACGCTATCGTTTGGGGGCCCCACATTGTAGAATGAGGGCGTTGCATAGTGGGGTGGGATTAATCATCCCATTCAATGCCATTAATATCCCATAATGGGATATTTAACATTTATGGGATGTTTTAATGGGAAATTTTGTGGGAAATTTAATGGGATATTTAATGGGATATTTAATGGGATTATTGAACTGGAGCATATATAACTAAATATAGTAAATTATCTAAATGGATATAGTTAATATAGTTAATATCAATATAATATAGTTAACTAGATATCAACTATATAAGTGACCATTAATTAAACCATCCCATTAATGTTAAATACCATTAGTATCTCATCAATATCCCGTTAAAATCTCAACAAACTCCACCGCCACGACACGTGATACATTGGGGACGCCCATGCGTTGCCATAGGGCAAACAGCACCAGCAGAACCGGCAGGGCTGCAGCTGCGCGACCATTGGAAATCGCCATCGCTTGGCGACGTGAAGTTTTGAACGTGGGCCTGGATGGCCTTTTTTGAGAAATGGCTGGTAGAACTGGTAGTAGAAATATGTAGAAATCAGAATCAGAGACTGGATGGTTTCAACGCGTTTCAACGCAGCTCCACCATCTTTGAGTCTGTTCAGATCATTCAGATCATCTCACTTTTAAGGATGGGAAAACACACAGCATTGAAAGTACCAAGCAATCCATTTGATAACATACTCAATACACCCAATGTTTGGTGGTTATTTCAGCATGTGTGAAATCAGTGCTTATCTTAGACCATCTGAAAAAACATAAAGTTAGCTGGCTTGGCTGAGACGGTCAAAAAAAGCACGGAATCAGGCCATCAAACTATATTAAACCACATTAAAGCATAATTCTATGTATTTAACCACATTATATAGATAAATATAGTAGTTGATGTGGTTTAAGATAGTTAATTCTGTAATTCTTAAACCACATCAAACTACATCAAACGATACTAAGCTCGTCCATGAAACTCACATTCTCCAAGGGACAATTTTTGGGACACAGCGCCAGCCGCGCCCACCTGTCTCGGGTTCCACCGTGTCCGGTTCCACCGGTTCGTCCGGTTCGTCCGGTTCCACCGTGTCCACTTTGGCCTCGGAGCTGGTGCCAAGGTTTCCGAAAATGTGGGTACCCAATAGCTGGATAGCTTTCTGATAGAAAATCCTATAAAAATATGGATGATGACTGGGGGTAGCCCTAAAATATAGGAAACCTCCCAAAATAGTCATATGATGTCATATTACTAATTGGAGTTTTTTGTGATACAATCTGATGCAGTTCAAGTATAATACTCTTTTCTAATTTCCATTGCCAATCTTAGATACCCTGCAAAAAAAATAAATTCTTTGCTGGTTAGTAGATATTCCGATTGATACCAAAAGACTAAAGTAGAGTATTACTAATTCACAGGCCGGTGCTCGAATCCCGCAAGATCGTCTCACCATGGAGGGGATGAGCATCACTTTCGCCAGCTATTTTTTAGCCGATTTTACCTTTAGGTGCGAGCTTTTCTCCGAAAGCCACTTGAGAAATTTCATGATGTTTCCTCCAGCATTTTTCGGGTTGGTTTTGTTTGGTTTTCCTTTAGATGAGAATGCCCAACGCCAATTTTTAGGGTAGGATAGGCCAAAATTTAACCGAATCATGAAGCAACAGCTTTTGGTCACTCAAAATTTAACTGGAACACATACTTAAAGGTCATAACATGGTGGTTATACTGGCCACACACATATATATATATATATTGGATGTACTGTATAGAACCCCCCCACAGATAGAACAATCTAAATCCTAATGGGAACGGTAACCTTTTCCGGAATCTTCTTGGGAGATGCTATAAATCGTAATGTAATTTGATGTGTCAACAGTGTGGGCTTCTTTCCGAAAAAATATTTCAGAAGCTTCGTGGCTGCCGTGGTTTAAAAAATAGAAGAAAATGCACCAAGTAGTTGTTAACAGGGTATATACTTTCTGGCAATTTGTGACAGCTATGGAAGCCATGGCCAAGTTAGTTGATCTACCACTTCAGCCCACTTTTGTAGTTGAAATCCCTGGTTTTTGCCGTTGAAATCCTGCATGATTTTTCTGCACTGGGTCTCCCAACCGGCTCTTCACTCTCCTGCCTGGAACAGGGGATTTCAGCATAAACCAGGGACCGTTCATGGTGAACCATTTGGCTTACGTATGAAACACCTAAAGCACCGAACCATTGGGGATATATGCTCTAATCAACTAGACATATAGTTTTCATCAGCGAAACACTGGCATTTCATCAAGGAAGTGTTGGATTCGATCCGCCAAAATGTCGATTTTACCAACCTGAAAACTAACGATTCCCAGCAAAGTTTTGGGCTGCTGGCATCATGAAGCCCTGGATTTTATCAACAAAATAAAGATCTATATCTTTACCCACAAAAACAGGGATTTCACCACAAGAAATCGCTGGGGATCCATTAATTAAGCAACACTGGAGATGTGACCAGACAGCCATGGTCCATCCCCAAGCCAGCAGCGATATATGGCGACAAAAATGGCGATTTTTACCAACCATCCCCAGTCATGGCTGGTAAAAATGGCAGCTAGGCAGTTACCCACATGAAACCATGAAACCATTAATCATCATGAATCACCATGAATCACCATTAATCACCATTAATCACCCATCATGAACCCATCATGAACCATTAATGGTTACTAACCATGTATATAAACCATTCATCACCATTATTAGCCCATTGCATTGTGTGGGGTGAATCCCACGGCAATACATGAGGCCTCGTCACGGGAACCCCCTCGCTTTCGGCCTGGTTGATTTGGTTGAGTTGGATCGTTGAAACGAAGAGACGGGTGTGAAAAACTTGGGGGATGTACTGCAGTTGAGGTCATGGATATAACGGATATAACTATGGTTATAGAGTTATAAAGCCTAAGTTGGGAATATAGCCCCAACTATTTTTTTCCACAAAATTTCACATGACCATTTATTGTGGCCACGTCCAAGAGGAAAATCAAACAATCATCTTCGGAATCCTTGTGGCTTGGAGTTACTTGTTGGCGTTCTCCTGCTAGTCAATGAACCCAGGATCGAGGATGCACATAGACATATACAATATTCACCTTCAATGAAGGGCCAGCTAAATGTATGAAACTGAAATTAATACAGGTGATGTGCCAAAACTAAGGTATATGAGACAGATCTTGCACGTCTTGAACTTCGTCAATCCCATCTGTGAAGGTTTCGACAGTTCAGCGGTTCAACGCAGAAGTGCTAAGTATACACCATACTTGATTCTATGCCACTTGGGAGTTTGATCAAACTTCAAACATAGCTGTGCGCAAACCATAAACCATACTTGATTATTATCACAAGAAGACACCATACTTGCACAAACGCAAGAAGGCCCCTGACTGATAAACTGATTTACAACTCCATCTAACTACAGAAATAACCTCCACAAGTTGCCGAGTTATACCCCGACATAAACTTATCATTTCGGAGCCCATTCCTCTGGAACTTTCATATTGGCTTCAAAGCTCAAAGGGCAGAGACTGGTTAGTTGATAGAGATTCCCCTAATGGGTGATATTCCACATTATATTCGTTAGTATAACCCCCGAACTAACCATCAACCAATTTGGGTTTTGTACACATAGGTCCAATCTGCAGAGAAATCGGCATTCGATCCATCCTTAAATAGTATAGCTATTGTATGTCAAATCCCTAAAGCCACTATTAATCATGAAAAAACACCATTGATACCCCAAAAGTCAGAATTCTTCCACGATCCTCATATTTACAATATATTTACCAACTTATTCACATGATATTCCCATTGGGGGTTGCACCATTTATCCAGGTAAAACCCTGCAATACTTGCCTCACCAGGGACACTTTTTGGTGCTTCGGAGGCTTTCGGCCTTTGCCGACGGAGGGTTTCAAGGAAAGTCCGGCATGAGATACGGAGAGACAGTGTCATGATAATACATGACAATACATCAAGTTATTGGAGAACTACACAATCATTGATATGACAATATATAATTAATCAATATGTCAACCAATAAGTATTATCATATTACACACTTACACCTATTGACAATACTTATTGGTGTTCAGGCCATCGCACTGTCCATCTGAGTTTAGAAATATGATGTGCTGCTATAGCAAGGCCTAACGATGGAAAAAAACATCAACACATCTACTCAACATCATCTACTGAAAATCTCCAAAAATAGGTAAGTTCACACCTACCATCTGGTTATTTAACATAGCCATGGAAAATCACCATTTTTAATAGGTAAACCATCTATTTCTATGGGTCATTTCCCATGGCTATGTTAAATGACTAGAGGGCAATGGGATTGGATAATGGTATCAAAGATAGTTCAACCATTTGACCCTCTAGAAATGATGGGTAATGTTTGTTAGTCATAACCAGATGGTACATCAATATACCATACCAATTTTTGTTCCCGAGAGCGTCTGGGTGCAGTGTTCTTCCAATAGCGGGGGTCTGTATCTCATCTTCTCATCTTCACATCTTCTCATCTTCACATCTTCTCATCTTCACATCTTCTCACTTCACATCTTCACATTTTCTCATCTTCACATCTTCTCATCTTCACATCTTCTCATCTTCACACATTCTCATCTTCACACCTGCTCACTTCACATCTTCTCATCTTCACATCTTCTCATCTTCACATCTTCTCACTTCACATCTTCTGATCTTCACACCTTCTCATCTTCAAATCTTCTCATCTTCACATCTTCTCATCTTCACATCTTCTGATCTTCACATCTTCTCATCTTCACATCTTCACATCTGCTCATTTGCTCATCTTCACATCTTCTCATCCTCACATCTTCACATCTTCACATCCTCACATCTTCACATCTTCTCCTCTTGCCCTCTTGCCCTCTTGCCCTCTCCTTCTTTTCTATTTCTCTTCTGAAG
>Ga0126342_10014109_pt1 | contig 14122 bp, 11 predicted proteins | sample Cyp1metagenome_FD_92528 | JGI IMG/M metagenome (GOLD analysis project Ga0126342, IMG submission 92528) | Coral microbial communities from Lord Howe Island, Old Settlement Bay, Australia - Cyphastrea 1 metagenome | ecosystem: Host-associated > Invertebrates > Cnidaria > Coral ...
CTTACTCTTTCTCTTCTAATCTTCTTTCTTCTAATCTTTCTCTTCTCTATGCCTCTTCCCTGCTCTGCTTTTCATCTCTCCATATTGTCGGAAGTTTGACTTCTAAACTTCCTTCGATAATATAACTGTATAAAATGGAAACAGAACCAAGACATCACAATGAGGGGATAATGTCAGGGAATTCATCTCCCACTACCCTCTGGTAGTTTAACATGGCTGAACATGGACCATCTATACTTGATTTACCTAATGATGAATTTCAATAGCTATGTTAGTTTACAGAGGGTAACAGACAGTGAGACATGCCAAGCTAAAAGTGCTTTTTGGTGGACAATGTTTCGCAATTTTGAACGATATGGTTATATAATGTTGTATAATTATATAGTTATTTAGATAATTTAGATACTATATATATATATAGGGTTTGCGGGTTATATATATATATGTATATATATGTATATATATAGATAGCACCCCCCAAAGAGATAGAAACGTCAAGGTAACGTTATTTAAATGTGTGGAAGGCGGGCCAGACCACAAGGCCCCGTTAGTATGAAACACCAGTTCCATCCGTTATATATTTTAAGGTATGTTTAAATTTTAAATAAATTGGATTCTGTATGTTTAAATGGCCGGGCGGGCCAAGGAAAACCTTCCCAGAGGTACGCGGTCTAAAATACCAGTTCGTATATCTAAAAATCCGTATCTTTAGATGTAGTCACCGTATGACGTATGAGACTCCCCGATCCAAGACCCATAAATCACATGACGTATGTATATATATATATATTATACGTATTTACTGGCATGCATATTTCGATGAATTACAATGACCTCATTCTGACGTCACTGGAAGGTTGGATAGTAAGGGAATCAGCAACCCAAATCGAATTGTTCAGCAGCAACTTTCAGGATGGTGACCAACAATTATTTTAATTCAGCCAGACCTGTCTGACATGTGACCAACCATGCTGTTTCCTGTGCCTTTAGTGTGCAATCATTCTTTGCCACAGCCACGAATTTGACTTGCCAATGGGTCACAAGTCATACTAAAAAGTGTCGACTGAGATCTGCGGTGGATTTTAAGATTTGGCCCCCACTGAACGGCCCGTGTGCAGGTGGCCTGCCTTGTTTGTTTCACAGCAGCGACATATTGGCCGAAGTTATCCCCTTTTTGATAGGATAAACAACTGCATTTCAAGAACCAGTTTATCTTTGAAGGGTATCCAAGGTCAAGGTCAGCCATGAACTGTATCTCAAGTTTCCAAGGCAACTCACAGTTCTTTGGATCAATTGGATCACCAATTCTACCCAATCCTGGTAATCATAGAAGTTTAAGATTGTATATTGTATACTGTACTTTGTGTTCAAAGTGTTTTTTAGGGATACCATAAAAAACACCATAGTTTCCTGCAAGCTGTTCTCTCAAACTAACCCAAAACTCTCGGTACATCCAACACTTACTCACAGCCCCACATTGAGTTTACACGTGTTTTTTCTGTTGTTTTTATGTGTGCCTATCTCATATCATAAATCTGGAGCCCACCCAATTGTAGGCCATGAATCTATAAGTGTGGTTTTTTTAGCCATGAATCTAAGTGGCCTTATTTCCAATGGCCATGATGTTGACACATCATGGCGATAAAGCTCCAGGCCCTTTTGCTCTACTTTCGAGACATGTCATGGCCCATTTGGCACGCGGGTCTGGCAGTTGCTGGTGGTTTTCTGGGAAGAACCGTGGTCCAACACGTGCAACTGCCGCTTGGATTTGTGACGTGGATGTGGGTGATTCGTGGTGTGGAAGAAATGTGATAGGAGAAATCCTTACAGCAACCCCCAACAAGAATCAAGCATATACAAAAGTAATACACATCACTATTTTGAATAGTAGATATATAGGGTTTGGGATTTCTAGTTATTTTTCTAAAGAAGAACACACACGGTGGAGATTTAGGTGATGGATCACATTGATCGCAACTTTGTTACCAGGAATACTCAAAAGTCCCAGTCCCAGATTCCCAGATGTTCCATGTTTATACACTAGACTATACTGATCAACTTCAATAGTATCAACATTCGCCCTAAGTATGGCACACTTATTCAGGTAAGCATGACAGCAATAAAGGTTGGGCGCCGCAATGGAGGCAGATACACGTGGACGATCCTGGACGTTTAGTCCAGTTTCGTGTGGGTTGTGTCCGAGTATCCCTGCTTATATATAGCTAAACATAGGTGTATATTACATATGTACATACAGCATACATCCATACATACATACGCATACATATATATATATACATACATACCGTATCATGCACCTTCTAAGTCCGGAAAACTCAGAAACTCTTTATGAATTCCGTTCTGTAGGACATTTCATAGATTTCAGCGTTTCCTGGCATTTTCACGGAAGTCTGGAAAACAAATCTACGAATATCTACGACATTTCTAGATTTGCGTGATTCTGACAGTTTTTGCCAGATGTTTGCGGGATTGTTGCAGATAATCTTTGACCTTTTTTTAGGCCTTCTGTGTATATTATACTACATACTATATACAGTATCATGTATTATATATAGACGGATATACATGGAAAGGACGTCACAATCCATTTGCACAATTGTCATTCACGTTTCCAGTCAGGTTTTTCTGGTTCCGGGGATCTAGGGGTCGTATATACGCGTGAGCCATTGAAGATACCCTTGTTGGTTGGGTATGAAACCTGAGTTATACAACCGACCTACACAAAGTACCCTCTGGTAAACTAACATAACTATGGAAAATCACCATTTTTAATGGGCAAATCAACTATAAATTGCCATTTTCAATAGCTATGTTAAATTACCAGAGGGTAATGACGTGACGTGGCAGAACTTTTGCCTTTCGCTGTCTGAACCGGCTTCAGGCAGTTTGGAATTTGGGTCGCTCTTCCAATGACTTTGCTTCATTTAACTGCCTGCATTCTGGCCATAGCTTTCACTCAAGACGACTCCTGGCTTTGGGCCTTTGGGCTGGGCGGATTCGTGAACGGAGAATGAATTCATTCATCCCAAACCACAAAATAGTTCCATTGTGGTTTGATGATTCGCCAGGAGCGGATTGTCATCAGAAAATATCAGAAACACAACATATGGTCGTTGTGACATGTGGTATCTCCATCTACATCCGTCTCGAAGAATGGATACCAGCGGCACTGGGGAGCGGCTATAACTGGTAGCCCAGGGCCCCCTCATTGAAAAGAGAAACACATACTGAGCGATCCACTTGGGTTGTCTCCCTATTTTCATAATCTCCAAATTTAACCCTGGTGAAATGTATGGGATGTATAATGATATTCATATTGTGGCCCCGCGTGATGGGCCGTAAAACCTTCAACCCTAAAACCTAAACCCTGAAAACTGTGAATCCTAAACCAGAAAACACTGCGTATACTAGCGTATTTTCTGCAGCCTCTCCTATCATATTCGACTTGTTCGACATCCTCAATATTTTCATGTCTGGGCAACACACGGCGTTGGTACATACAAATTACACAATAATCTACCATAATGATCCATAATGGATCAAACGGTTTACCGTTCGTTATAAACCAACGTAGCTAACTAGGTGGCATCGCGTGGAAAAAAACGTTTTCTCATGGCCTCTGGGTTCTGAAGAATTCAAATGCCACAAAAAAAAACCGGGAAAGAGTTCTCGCTGACAAGAGTGAAAATATCTCTACCAATTGCCATCTTCGGTGCCGTAGTGGTTCACATTAAGTAGATCCCTTCAGCTTACTATACATATGTAGTGGTTATTTAATGGTTATGTAATGTTTCTTGTAATGGTACTTTAATATACTATACATATACTATACATATACTATACCTGGTTGGTGGTTTCAAACATGGCTTTATGACTTCCATTTCATATATGGGATGTCATCCTTCCCATTGACGCACTCATATTTTTCAAGATGGGCACATGGCACCACCAACCAGAATATCTTGGTTTTACAGAATGGATCAACTAGATTTGGCATCTTCGTCCGATGACTTTATTGATCGAATTAATTTGATTGTCCGTGTAGGGCCCTAGCCAATCCAGTTTCTTTGGAGAGTAGCTATAGGTTACTGGTTTCAAATCTGTTTAGTTTTCAACCTTATTTGGGATCACTAAGTTCAACCACGCAGGTTCCATCACCTGCCCAACTGGGGAATATCGCTACTTGGATGTACATCCCAACATTCTGGTTGTAAGGATGTAAGGATATCAAAACCCAGTGATTGTTTTTTTTGTTTAATATGGTGATTGCCTAAAATAGGGGTACCCGCAAATCATCCATGTTTACTCATTTTAATCGGATTTTCCATGAAATAAACCATCCAACAATTGGGGTACCCCCATTTATGGAAACACCCATATATATATATATATACATTATGTATATATATATATATATGTATAGTTATATGTGTATATATATATATATGTATGTGTATATATATATGTGTGTGTATATATATATATGACTTCCAATATTTGGGGATTCTCATCCCCACCATTCGATGGCAGCCCTTTTTTTTTACCCAACGCCCAGGAGTGGGCCATTCTCGTGGAGATGCTGTGTTTGCACTCCTTAGATCCCACCATGTCCATCGATGCTCGGTGACAGAAAACTGGGGCACTGTCCTCTTTGGTCTGACCAGCTTGAAACAATGTATCAGTGTGTATATATGTAGATATGCGTATATACATATATATATATGGTCATATATATATATATACATATCTATCTATCTATCTATCTATCTATATATATATATATTGTTCCTTAACAAAAGCATGCATAAATAAATATCATATATATATATATACTTATCGTAGTTTTTTCCATGTTTGATTCCCAAACAAATCACACAATCTTGTCGGGTGAGAGAGAATCTGTCGGTCTGTCTTTCAATCCCCAGTGTTGTACCGTCTCAGGACCATTGGGTTTACCGGAAGAAACTCTACCTTTGTCCCACAACTTGCTGGTTGATTCATGGGGACTTTTGTTCATACCTCAGCAATCAAATTCGACATTGGGAACTCATTAGGACTCCAGTTTTCAGTAAACAATCTATAATGGATATCCAAAGGGGGTTTGCCTGTTTACCTTCGCCATGTTTTTTTTTGCCGAGGGTAAACGGCCAAATTAAACATGTCGTCAGCGTGAAAAACTCCGACCCTGAGCCCAGGAAGCTGTGGTTTCTCGATCGAAGCATTGGCATGGTTTGGGTTAGCGACTGTGTAACCGGGAAAATGTTTTGAAATCCTCTCGTGTGCATATTATATGAATTACATGATAGAGGGATAGAATTATATAATAACTTAAAATGATTGCGACGGAATGACGCATGTGACGCATGTGTATTCTGATGAAGGATTCACAAAAGTCTGGCTGATTCAGGAACGCGGGGTTACGCCCGCATAGTGAATTTAATTGATACTAACGGTTCCCCGCCTGAATTGAAAACCAATGGGGTGTTAATCCAGGGTTGATATTTGGCATCCTGACATGAACATCATGTAAAAACTTGGCTTTCAAAGTTTTGGTCCATAGCCATATATGGGGATGGGTCAAAACCTACTACTACCATATTAGAGGGGCATGAACATTCATTTACCAGCTAATACCAGCTATTTGGATGATTACTGGGGTCCAGTTTTTTTTTAATTATTCACAGTTATATTAATTGGTTGCTTATTTCAAATATGTTGGTTTTTACTATATTACTGTAATATGTTTAGCCATCATTCCATTTCGGGTGACTTGCGCCGCGCCGACAAGCCTCGGAGATCTGCGGCCATGCATCATGGTTTAGAAATTCCGGTGATTTGCATGTGCCGGAATATGTTTGGTGCCGTTGTGCACCAGCAACATACTTCGGAAGTTCAATATATATATATATATATATACTTATACAATCTTATACATTAAAATTATGATGTTATTTTTTAAATTTATTGGGGAGGCTTACTCTAAGCTTCCTTTGATCGAGAAGAGGCAGAAACTGAGGCTGCAAGAACGTTCTTGCAAGATTCTTAAAAATCATTGCATCATTAGAGCTGCAGCTTCAGAGAAGATGTTGCATTGGGGGTGAAAGCACTATTCGGGAACGATTTGCACCATTTTTTGAACAGGAAAAGAGAAGAAAATAGCAATACAGTCCAAACAAATCTTGAATCTTCCAGGATTTGGACGATGTTCGTTGCTGGGGTGGATTTATTCTTCCTATGGCCCAAGGTCTATGACTTCTTCAAAAACCAGCCAGGCTACCCTGGGGATCCCTGAAAGCCATGGTTTTCCTTGGAAAATGATCTAAACGTGGGGGTAACACTAGTACATCAAGTTATAGCATTATGGCTAAGATAATTGCAACCAAGTTTTTTGGAGTACAACATAGTACAACCATAGAAAAAATGGACACTATGTGATTATTTTCTGTATGCGGGTAGTGGGTATAGAGAGAATTAGTTAAAACACTCATAAGTTGGGATATGACTTGCGTGAATGGAAATGCACCCCCCAAGTGTGGTAGCATACCCTGGGTTCTATATAGATGAAATTAAGACCCTACCGTTTCCAGCTGCATTGCTGATTTCAAGCAAGGCTTGGTGCTGCGTCTCAGCCATTTCAATTTCCCATCGTGGATATCACCCACATACCGGATAGAGATTCATTGCTAGCGACTTCAAGCAGCATGGGGACGTCACACTCGAAGAATACAAGGTCCCGCATAGAAATGGTTGGAATGTGCGAATCAACAGTTGTAACGATGCAGCCGTAAGCATGGGGATAGTGATAGAATCAAAAGTGCGGCTGTGAACCAGGGTTGACAGCAGTTTGGCAAGTGGATAGCGATCATCCACATTAACTTTGGTTGGTCATTGATTCTTGTATGTTTACACACGAACCACCTAAGATTTCACTAGGAAAACCCAAACATCAACCAACAAAACATGAAATCAGAACGCACAAAAAAAGACGCAAAACACTCAGAAATTGTCTACGCCCCCCACTCGCCGAAAAATGCGTTGGTCCCTTCAACCACTATGCTAAGATATTTCGATGGTCAGATTTGACTAATGAGTTGCTAATTTAAGGATGTATTTTGTTTGCATCCATATGTTTGGTTTATTAAATTTGGCCAAGTGGCCCTATGTGGCCATATTTACTTAGTGACTTTGAACTTGACAAATATGTGCTAAGAGGGTGTGTGTGTGTATGCCTTGGGTTGGAAGGTGTTCAATCGCACAGTAAATTTCATCTTGGATTCTGCTGTCTAAAAATCACATTCAAATGTGTTTTTTTCCATTCCCCACATCATTGTGTGGGGTTCTTGTTTTTCTGTTGTGCCTGTTGTGCACTCCCGCCTGCGTCCGCCTCCGCGTCAACTTCTTCACAGACAACTCTGTCACGCACAACTTGGGTCACACAAAACTCTTTCACACACACACACAACTCTTTCACACGCAACTCTCTCACACACAACTCTTTTACACGCACGTCACACACACACACTCAACTCTTTCACACACAACTTCCACACACAACTTTGTCACACACACACAACTTCTTCACACACAACTCTTTCACACACACACACAATTCTGTGACACAAAACTCTTTCACACACAACTTTGTCACACACACGCACAACTTTGTCACACACAACTCTTTCACACACAACTCTTTCACACGCAACTCTTTCACACACACAAGTCACAAACAACTCTTTTTTCACACACGAGTTCTTCACACACACACAACTTTGTCACACACACAACTCTTTCACACAACTCTGTAACACACAACGTTGTCACACACACACACAACTCTTTCACACACAACTCTGTAACACACAAGTCGCACACAACTTTGTCACACAACTTGGTCACAGACAACTCTTTCACACACAACTTTGTACACACACACAACTCTTTCACACGCAACTCTCTCACACGCAACTCTTTCACGCAAGTCACACACAACTCTTTCACACACAACCTTTTCACACAACTTTATCACACACGACGTTAAACGTGGCGCTGCGGCACTTTGCGTGGTAGGCGTGGCACTTGGTGCCATCCATGATCACTCTCTGTGGCAGGCGTGGCACTTGCTGACATCCACTTTTGTGTGGCCTGTATGATTTCTGCTCCGCCAACTGTCTTATTTCCACCACATGCTCAATGAGCATGCGGCAGGAATGCGAACGTGTCGAATGGAATTGGTGTGCAGGCTTCTTTGGTTGCGTCGCTGACGGCCGACGGTTGACACAACCTGTGAAGAACCGTGTTTTTTGCGAAGCGGCCGGTCGAAAAGGACAGCTGCTCTGTAAAGAGTCAACTGAGCTGCTGGCTGTTTGACACGCAGACATCCAGCATCACTGACGGAACTGAGGTGCTTCTCCAGCTGTCATGCCACATTGACACATCATTGACGCCACGCGCGGAAGCTGTCAGAAGGAATCGCTTTGAAATGAAGTAGACATAGATTGACGCAGCGTGCGAAGATCTACGCGCGTTGCTTTGTATCGATTTCACGCAGAGTGGCTGCGCGTGGACGAACAGATGACACAAGTACATATCAGCTGTCAACTCTGCGTTTCCCTGATCGGTCCATTTCTTTTGCGATTTGTGTATCCGGCAGCATTGACCGAACTGAAGTTTCTTTTCTGCATGCACGCATTGTCTAACTGGTATTTCTCTCTGATTTTTTCTCGCTTGCATGCGCCATTGTCACCGCATTTGTCTCCGGAGTCAAAGAACGTCATTGCGTCCATTGTTGCTTGCCGAGCCGCCGAGGACCGTCTGTTTTTATGACGGTCTGCACAGTTTGTCTGGCGACATTTCTCCTGCTTCCATGGTCTTGGCGCGCCCCTTTTGGCCACAGGTCACGCGCAACACTTTCGTACACCTTTCTTTCGCACGCAGCTCTTCTGCAGGCATACATCTCTTCCGCGCACAACCTTTTCACGAACACTTGATCGACATACCTACATCTCTTTCACACACACACACGCACTCACATCTCTTCCTGATGACTACACATCTTTCACACACCACTCTTCCACCGACTGCTCTTAAAAATGCAAAACTTTTTCCTTCATCACACGCATCCCTTTCACATGCAGCACTTTCTCACACGACTTTCTTACACGCACCTTCGTCAACTCTTGCACACAACTCTTTCATACACGACTCTTTCACACGTAACACTTTCACACACAACTCTTTACAACAATCGATCTTCCACCATTTCCTTTGTCTTTCCTGCCTTCCTGGTACTGCTTCAAACACAGTTTTTGATTATTAAACTGTTTATTGGAAGAAGTTGACTTGTGCGGTTTTCCAGTCTTTATTTTTTCTGTGGGTTTCACTTACCTACAAGGTGCACCGCGAGTTGTCACTAATATGTTTGTAAGCCCAACACGTTAGGGTTAAACAAAAATCCTGTAGCCTTGGCTACCTAGCCACTGAGCAGGTGCCTCGCGTCAAGCCACCTCGACTTCGCTGAGCACCATGACCTTGACCGTGGCTCGGTGCGAGTACGGCGGTAGGGCGGTAGGGAGATTTTTTGTCAAGAAAGATTGGATTTTACTTGGAATGCACAGGCCAGAACAAAGTAGGTTTGACCAGAAAACTGTTTTGATCAGATAAAAATAGAGGTTTGACAGTTTGACCAAAAGATTCTGTTGAGAACAAAACATGGCAAGGTAAGGAGGGAAAACATTATGGTTTGCCTAGCCAGAAGAAATGAGGAACTCCCGAGTTTGTGTTTCTGGTTTAGGGGAAACAAAACACATTGAACTTCACTAGCAGCAATTGGTGAATAGTCAGCTAAGGCTTGGTGTATTGGTGAAGGATTGGTTTTAAAGAATCATTACTCATAATTATTGGTTAATGTTCATGTGATTATATTGACCTTACAACCAGCAATGTAATATATATATAATCACCCTGGAGTAGAATATGCACATGTCAAATATGTTCCCATTTTAGTTGGGATTTTTTGCAACTTCCATATTTTATCCTACTCCAGGATGATTTTACATAGCTATACAGATGAGCTATTGGGGAGAGAGAGAGAGAATATATATATACACACACGTGTATATTTATATATTATATATATCATCCGAGATCAGCCTGAAGGAGGATTTTGATAGCGACCGCGAAAACATTGGTTGGATTAAGCTGCAAAAGCTAACATAATATGAGCCATCCAGCAACGAACTTTCTATGGGAAATTGATTGGAACCAATAGAGTGCTGTTGAAAAATTCTGCGGGGATGATATAGTGGCATTTAAATGGGATTTAACCATCAAACATATGGGGACATAGTGGGATATAATAAGGTATAATGATATAGTTTATATAGTTGATAAATCATTGCTGAGGGGTCAAAAAAATATATATATATTTATATAATGGTGTTTCAATATCCGATATTGTGGATTATCACAATCCATAAATTATAGTCACTATATTTATGGATGGCTTTTACACCTATTAAAAACAGTGATTTCCATTGCTATTTTAAATGACCAAGGGGCAATCATTTCTGTTGGGGAAACGTCATACATGTTCCGCTAATCGTTTTTATTCTGAAACTCAAACTGTATTTCGACATATGTTGATTTTATTTTATTCTCTTTGATACCTTGCCCCGGAAAACAAACACATCCCCCAAAAAAACATGGTGGATGCAGAGATGAAATCATATATTTATAGGGCCATAGAATGGGAGCGTTGAATACAAACAAACCGGAGATGGGATTTTCCCTACATATTTCCAATTGGCATCCCCAAATGTTCCTCATTATTCAAAACATGCCCATTATAACAATTATAACATATTTTAACTATCTCTCCATTATATACCACCATGTGTCATTAGCTATAGATATATCTCCCAAGAACCCGAGTTACACACACGTTATATAATTTTATTCTAAACCAACTATAGATGATGTTTCCCCTATAATCCCATCCATTTGCATTTTAAACACCACCATTCTAAGTCCCAAATATGTGGTTTCATCCCCTACATCCACCGTCGTTTTGGGTGGTGTTTACTATGAACGGGGGAAAGGAATAATGGGGATACAGTAAAATTAATATAGAGTTTGAAGTTTCTAAACCATGTATAGATCTTGTTTCGATATGTTTCCCTTATTATTTCCTGTTGCTTTGGTTACAATGCCCTTGTTTTCTGCTTTATTCAACATGTCAGATTTTTAGGTGGCACTGTCCACGGGGCTTGGTGGAATCATCTACGACCAGTGGAGTTGGCAAGGCGTGGAATTGAGATTGACCAGATTTAACTAGGAAAATGTCAGGGAAATAATCCATAGTTGGGGATTGATTGGGGGTTTAATGTGATTTAATGGGATTTAAGGATCCACTTAATGGGATATACCATCTGGTTTTGTAAGAGTTTGCTATGGAAAATGGTCCATTTAATATAATTTAACCTTTATTAGTTGATTTACAATATAAATGAAATACAATTCTGGAAAAACAAATCCATAACTACGCTAAATTACCACAGGGTATTTGGGCTGAAATCTGGTTTCAGGGTAGATGGGTTGATCCTGCTTAATGGATTTTAATTGAGATTTGGTTTGGATTTGACTGGGATTTGTTCTGGAGATTTAACTGTGTTCACATGGGACTGATGGGTTTGAGTGAGGGTTGTATACGCTACCTGGGTTAGTGGGGATGATCCATGGATATTTATGGTAATTGTATCTGTATGTGTGTATATATATATACACATACACATACTTGTAAACAATTATTATAGGGATAAGAATTATCATTATCAACCAACCAGTATGTGCTGCTGTGCGGCTGTACAAGGCGATTCACCCCGGTGCAATGTTTGGTTGATGTTCCCCCATGAACTTGTTCGATAGATCTACAGATCTACCGTAAACCCAACGGTCATTGATATCACCTTGTGGTGGGAGTGGTGAATGGAGGTATCTGTGAACGGAGCTATGAGTTTTCCAACCGCAGAGCTGGTGGTTTTGGATGTTCATTCTCCTGAAATGTCTGGTAGGTTTCGACCCATCCCCAAATATGAAACCTGATAAGGAATCATTTTATATGTACTTAGGCTTATGTAAACCTTTGTGAAATGTGAAGGACATTGATGGACAATGAAGGTATTTAAACATCATTTTATGTCCAGAACAGCTGTGCAAAAACGTATGGAACCATGATTACTTCGGACTTGTTGGTGTTCTTCGGAGTTCACCTTCTGACATGGGGATGTAAGAACCAGGGGCCCACAATATACCTGCAGAACAGCGGAGCTACAAAGCACCAATCATGTCTATAATGGAAATACGTTCCGGGATATGGAATATGTACACACACACATATATATATATATATACAGTATATGATCCCGTCTTCCGCCCACGAGGTCCCCCCCCCCAATGGGATGGGTCCCCAGGTAGCACCCCGTTCCCTCCTATTTGCACGCTATTGGCAGCATTTCTGAGGTCCAGCCTCGTATTTGCTAGGTTCTTGCAGCGATTCTGACTACCAGCCTCGCATATACTAGGTACATGCTATCTTTTAAACAACCTACGTAGCACACATACTCCCTCAAAGTACCTACGTGCTACCTAAAGTTATATATACACGTGCTATGTATCTACTTCATATATATATATATATATTATAGACACACACACATATATATATACATATACATACATACATACATGCATACATACATCCATCCATCCATCCATCCACCCATCCATCCATCCATGCATGACATACATACATACATACGTACATACATACATACATACATCCACCCATCCATCCATCCATCCATCCATGCATGACATACATACATACATACGTACATACATACATACATATATATATTCAAAATAAACACATATTCATATTTATACATATATATATATATATTTACATATATATATATATTTATACATATAAATATTTTCATTTACATATATATATATGCATATATATATATATACATGCATACAAACATATATATATATATATATCCACATACATACATATATATATATATTTATTTCCCCACATTGACGTGTGTTTTTGTTTTTAGTTCTGTCTCCGCTCCGCCTTCCTCCGTCCTCCCGTCCCTCCTGCCTCCTGTCTTCTCACACACACACATCATCACACTCACACGCAGACACACACACACTCACACTCTCACACACACACACTCATCACACATCACACTCACACACATCACTCACACAATCACATAGACACACACATACACACTCACTCATCACACTCTGCTGGTGGCTTTTTCGTGGCAGGCGCGGCACTTGGTGCACTGCCAAGGGGTCGGATGTACGCCCTGGCGTCCCTCCGGTGTCCCTTGGTCTCCGCCGCTCTGCCGGTGGCTTTTGCGTGCCAGGCGCGGCACTTGGTGCTCTGCCAAGGGGTCGGATGTACGCCCTGGCGCTCCTCCGGTGTCCCTTGGTCTCCGCCGCTCTGCCGGTGGCTTTTGCCTGGCAGGCGCGGCACTTTACTCACAGACACATCACACACATCACTCACTCACACACATCACTCACTCAGCCGGTGGCTTTTGCGTGGCAGGCGCGGCACTTGGTGCTCTGCCAAGGGGTCGGATGTACGCCCTGGCTTCCCTCCGGTGTCCCTTGGTCTCCGCCGCTCTGCCGGTGGCTCCGCCGCTCTGCCGGTGACTTTTGCGTGGCAGGCGTGGCCGTTGGCGTCCTGCGAAGGGGTCCGATGTACGCCCTGGCGTCCCTCCGCAACACGCAACACGCAACACGCAACACGCAACACGCAACACGCAGCACACAGCACACAGCACACAGCACACAGCACACAGCACACAGCACACACACACATCACACACATCACACACATCACACACATCACACACATCACACACATCACACACATCACACACATCACACGCATCACACACATCACACACATCACACACATCACACACATCACACACATCACACACATCACACACATCACACACATCACACACATCACACACATCACACACATCACACACATCACACACATCAC
>Ga0126342_10014110_pt1 | contig 14122 bp, 14 predicted proteins | sample Cyp1metagenome_FD_92528 | JGI IMG/M metagenome (GOLD analysis project Ga0126342, IMG submission 92528) | Coral microbial communities from Lord Howe Island, Old Settlement Bay, Australia - Cyphastrea 1 metagenome | ecosystem: Host-associated > Invertebrates > Cnidaria > Coral ...
CAAAAGAAAGAATGATGAAGCCAGTTTGGCTCAGACTTGAGCCAAAATGGATTCATCAGCTTACATACTCACCCTAATGATAATGCACACCCAGTGCCTGCCAAACACGATGCATACATATATTGTTATGATTGTTATTCAGGACCCATCGTGATAATAGGGATTTCAGCTCCAAAGAAATGGAACGCAACTAGACTTTGCCAGAAAAGGCACCCATTCAGCAACATCCGATCCAGAGTGTCAACAGCTTCATCTTGTGGAGTGTGAAATTCTCATCAGAAAGATCGTGAGTCCCGGGACATATATCGATAAATCTCTCTATATATATAATATTATAGTTCTAATTCATTCTAATTCTATGTATATTTGTTTTTTCTAGGCTGGGAAATGGTGACTCTTTCGAAAATAACGTGGCGATCATCATCTCATGTTCAGGGAAAATTAAATGAACATAACACATATCAGTCTGATACCACCTTCAGGGAACGTGTATATATATATATTATGTATATATATATATCATTCATATATGTGTTATATATAATATATATAATACATATATAATACATATGTAGTATATAATATATATATTTATTGATAACAAACATATATATATATATATACACATGAATTATATAGAACCAATGCCACCAACCAGCAATGTGGCTACGCCTTTTTTTTTTCGCACCTCCTCAGTCTCTAGGGCCACGCGTTTGGCCTCGGTGAGCTTGGCACTACTCCTGGAGACGAGGCTCATGGTGCCATGGTGCCATGGGTTGGAGCTGAGAAGTTGCAAAGCTCAGGTCAGTTGACTCAGTTGACAATCCAAAATGCTGATCTTTTCCATGATTTGACCATGAAGAACTGGGGATCTAAGCACCAAAAAGGGATGAGAAACCACGAATCAGAGAGGTTGGGACCGCGGAGACGTCACGGAGACTACCGAGTCGTTTTGTCAACCATGGGGACTTGGGGGGATAAAACACCAACAAATAACTGGAAACTATCATCCAACCATGGGGATTTCACCATGACTATCCTATCATCCAAATGTTGATCATCCAATAGGATATCCTATCATCCTATCATCCAACATTGGGATTTCACCAACAATTTTGGGATGACTGGAGGACCCCAGGCTATCCTATCATCTCAAATTAGTCATTCTTGCACGAGATACCAAAGGGATCCAAAGCTGATAAGGGGTACCCTATTTTAAGAACCACTTTCTGTGCAAAGGAAATGGTGTTGCTGTCGTATATGATTTTAAGGTAATTCAAAGTTGGTTTCCAGGCTAATTGGACATGGCCATTTCACGATGTCTCCACCATGATCTAAGGCATATCGAGTGATATCATAGATCAATGTGGGGCCCCCGTTGGATAGCTAAGTTGGAATCTACATTTACATATACCTACAACAACTGGGATAACTAGGGGGCTCTTGTTGGCTATAGGGGTTCAGTCACTATCTTGAGAGAAATTCATATAACGTGCAGGATCCTCTCGGATCCAGGCCGTGTTTGTTTCTCACTCAACCACCAAACATGTCTTCTTCCCATCGCCAAACGTCCGCGGCCCCAACAACTTGGATTTCCCCTCAAGGGAAAATGCAAAAGAACAATCGAAAATCCTGACAATGGTAAATACGGGTTATATAATGAATGGCTTGATCATGGGATCATATTAATTCCCAATGACTCTTGGTGATTACAATGGTAAAGATATGGTAAGGCTTTTATTCTCCTATTCTTAACAGCAACTATTCCCCACTCATCACCAACAAGGACCTGAAATGAATATTGATAAGGCTATTTTGGAATGATCCCCCAAATCCTAACCATTAATTCAGGGTTCGGGAGAACAGGGTTGGGTCGTGATGAAGATCTTACCCAGATCGACTCAGCCTGACGAAACCCACAACGCCCGGACGAACACCGCTCCTGTCCATCATTTCGGTGGCTGCTGCCGCGCTTGACCGCTCCGCCACAGAGCTCGCAGAGCTCGCGGAGCCGGAGGATGTGAAGAGAGCCCTGCCATGGGAATTGGTGCTAGTTGATAGTCAATTGATATTACCCTCTGGTTATTCAACATAGCCATGGAAAATGGTCCATTTATAGTGGATAGATGGCTTATCCATGTTTATCCCATTATTAATATCTGGTTGGTGGTGCAATAACCATCTTGAAAAATATGAAAGTCAATGGGAAGGATTATCCCATATATTATGGAAAATAAAAAATGCTTGAAACCACCAGCCAGATATTTAACGTTTTATAATGATGTATCAATCTATCAATTGACTATCTATAGTTTTATAATGTTTTATAACTGATTGATATTCAACTTATATGCATAATATGGTTGCAGGTACTTTGTATCTTTATGTCTCAAAAGTCATTGAACGACAATCTGGTTGTTTGATGTGAATTCGAATGTTCATGTAATTTGAATGTTCATTCAGTCTATATAATTGCTGTGTTCTTTCAAGGCGTCAAAAAATGTACCATAAAATGTACCATCCCTCTTTTTTTCCAAGACATTCCCAGCTTCGTCCGCCTGCGGTTCAAGGCTTGCACTTCACTTTCGAGTTGACTTCGCATCGTCTTCACCTGCGACAAATTGCAGCACGGCATGGCCTTGGAGAGTTGTGAAGCGTCAGTTGTGAAATGGCACCCTTCCAATGGTCAGCCCCAAACAATAGGGGCTTAGTGAGGCCCTGTTGGGGTTGGGGGAGTAATGCCTCAATAGGGCCACATAGGGGTGAGCTTGGGTGTGTGTGCTAGATTTTCAAAGCACACTTTTAGTCTCTTTAGTGAGAGATGGAGGAAACACATGTGGTGGCATATGGTATACGCTTACTTATATATGCTTGCCCCACATTTCCAGTTTTGACGAAACTAACCACTTGGCCTTGGTTAAGGACGCGATTTGTCGTTGCTTAAATACCATGCCTCTGGCCAAAAGGTGCAAATCATCATTTTGCTTGGTTTTCTTTGTACGGTCAGTACATCTTTCTTGGTTAAACTGCACCCATGTTCAACCTGCAACTTGGGATAAACAATATCTAAAGTTATTTTAGGCATTTACTTTTCGATTTCTCATTCTTTTGCCGACATCAAAGGGAAAGAGGAGACGACGAAAAATCTCAATCTGGTCTATTTCTCAATCTAAAAACAGATGCCATGAAACTCAATCTGGCATTTCTCATTAAAAACACATGCTATTTCTCAATCTGGGAAGCTTTAAACCCCCGTGAGCAGATTACCGTCCTGGAGGATCATCCCTGAGAATTTCCTCCCCACGTCCCGGTCCGGTCCCGATGTCACCCAGATCCAATGAACGAACAGCTTGGGGACCCCATGAAACTCAACTGGTTGGTGGTTGAGCCAAAGATATTACTGGTTGGTTTCTTTTCATTATTCACCAAAGATATCTGGTTGGTGGTTGGTTGAGCCACCCCTCTGAAAAATATGAGTTAGTGAACGTCAGTTGGGATGATGACATTCCATTCCCAACTGGATGGGAAAATAATCCATTCATGTTCCAAAGCACCAAGCAGCTAAAGATAGAACATATATTGAGGTTTTCTCCAGTAATTCCAGCTGATTGCTTCTATTTTTGAGGAATAGTATTTAATCTATATAACATATATATATATATATAAACTATACAACACATGGGGAGTTCCTAAAATGGGGGGTAAGCCCAAAATCATCCAAGTCATGGATGACCATTTTAGTATTGAAACCCATGGTTTTAGGGATCTACATTTTAGGCAACATCCAATAATATATAGTCCTTTCCCCCTAGTATTAAACAGCACCTTAGAAGCCATGGTTTAATAAGTAATTTCAACATAATTGGGACCATAGAATGGTTGTGTTTCTTATTAGAGGGATGAGATTAATCATTAATCTACATAAAAGCCTATTTTCTAAGCCTATTAAAAAAACACCTATAATCATATACAGTATATATATATATAATTATATATATACACACTATACACACTATACATTACATACAAAATCCCTATAAAAGCCCTATCTCCCTAGCGGAGAAAATCCCATTCGCACCTCCTCGTCCCAGCCGCCAGCCCAATCATCCCAGCGACGTCCTCCTGGGAAAAATCAGCGGAGTTCATGCGCAGGAAACAGTTGACAGATGGTTTATCCATGTTTATCCCATTATTTCAATGGCCATTTGAGGAACCTAAATTGGAGGTACCTACCATATATAAGGCCTATGCAAGGCCTATGTAAGGGAATATCCCCAGAAAATATGGCCTTATATGGTACAGTACCTCCATTTTAGGATCCTGAAATTCCCATTGAATGTTTATCCCATTATTTATAGCTGGTTGGTGGTTTTAACCATCTTGAAAAATATGATAGTCAATGGGAAGGCTTAACCCATATATCTATCCCTGTTAAACTAACATAGCTACATAGCTATTGAAAATCACCATGTTGAATAGGTAAACCAACTATAAATGTGCAATTTTTCAATAGCAAACTGTAAATTACTAGAGGGTAATTCATCCCTTAGAGAATCCCCATATGCTTCACGGTTCAATCCCCATGAGGGTAACTCGTGAATAACCCATAGCTGGTTGGTGGTTTTAACCATCTTGAAAAATATGAAAGTCAGTTGGGATGATTATCACCAACTATTATGGAAAAACAACATGTTTGAAACCACCAACCAGCTAGGGTTGACCAACCATATTTAATGACAATCCCCCTTCTCGGAGCGGAATTGATTTGAATGGGTATATGGAAAATCCCCATGGAATATGGATAGTATATTTCATGGGCAGTATGACAATGATATGATATTTGATATGAGGGATTATGATTTGTTTGCTATAGTTTTACAAAAAAACGGGGGATGTCTGAACATGGTGATCGCATCCAACCTGGTTGGTGGTTTGAACCCCTCTGAAAAATATGAAAGTCAGTTGGGGTTACTATTCCCAATATGTGGAAAAATAATCCACATGTTCCAAACCACCAGCCAGCAATATTTCGAACATTGGGATAGCATCGACAAAAATATCAAAGAACCACAGCGAAAATACCGTCCATTTGCCGCTCCAAAATTTCCTCGCCGAGGAGCTCTGAACACCAGAGAGCTCCAAGCGATGTTGCCTGGCGAAACTGTGAAAACGTCGGATGCAGTCGTGTAGTTGTGAGTGAATAACGTACGTATGCCCTGTATATTTATATATATATATGTATATGCATATATGTAGATATGTAATATATGATCATGTAATATATGATATGTGTAGATATGTATATCTAAACACTAATAAATACATGATAATGCAAATCGTTCACATTTAATAATATTGAAAGAAAGAGTGCATATTGTAAAAATAGCACACCATTGTACCTATATATATATGTATATGTGTGCATTATGTGTATATATATATATATTAATTCAAATTTCACTTGTATATATATATACATCTGTATTATATATATATATGTAATATATATATATATATACATATGTATTATATATATACATGTATTATTTATATATATATATATATATATTATATATATATATATTCATATGTATTATAAATATAAATATGCAATCTGTGTATATATTTAGATACAGTACATGTTGACATAATATTTGTATCAAAATATCTACATGCAATAGAGAGTTCAAACCTCTTGCAAGTGTTTAAACCACCGATGGAATTGCCAAAGCTTTCTGCCGAGTCACAGTCGAATCTGTCTCCAGTTGGATTCCATCTCGGCCTAAGCCAGCTGGATTACGACACGATACCAACTGACGGCCCAAAACCGGTCTAACTGGACATGTCCTTTCAAAGATACCCTCCGGTAAACTAACACAAGTATGGACAATCGCCATGTTTAATAGGTAAATCATGGGCCACTTGAAAGTAACAGTTACAGTAGTACATAAACACATAGTTCAAAACTGTACTCTCACAATGCCCATAAAACTACCCAGCCAAATCTTGCCCCACAGGTAGTACATCGAACAGCATTTCAAATATCCTTAGGCAAACACAGAAATTCAACATCCCAAAAAATGATCCTCAAGAAACTCATCCTCACAACGTTGATCAGATTCATGGACCTCTGTACCTCGAAGAAATACTCAAATCACGCATAAAGTTAAAGATGTTAAAGAGAACGGGCCATGTTTAGTTCACCCAGAACCAATTTTTTCCGAGTGGTTTTTTAAGTATGAGAGACCCCCAAGAATCCCATGGTTTTCCTCGTCAAAACCAGTGAGTTCCCCCACCACAGCCCTTTGAGCTGCTTGTGCTCGCTCACTGCTGGGTTGTGCCTGAGCTGTGTCCCAAAAATCTTGGGGGTACTCCATTTTAGCAACTCCCTAAAACGATAATTGGTAAAATCTAATCCTGAAATAGTGGTAACGTCACTTCACAAGGATAGAAACGCACAAATTCTACTAATATAACTGGTACATATATATATATATACATATATATATATACACTAAAATAGTGATAATTCATGATAATGCGTTGTTCTCTAGCAATGGTATAAGGTATCCTGCGCATTGCCACGCAAAAACAAACTCGGAATGTCTCCGAGCCTCACCACTAGCAGCTGGTGGAGGAAGATCTGAAGAATCGGGTTTGAAACCCTAGGTGCAGGGATTTACCCCATGTTCAGACACACCCATCTAATATATATATATATACATCCCTATTATCGCCTTACTATTCCTAGGAAAACGAAACTACTAAAACCATACCAGGTTGGAAGGAATGCAAGGCTGTCCAGATAGGAACCAACCCATGGTCAAGTTTTCTGGGATAGTCATGCCATATATGGTCATCCCACCATCATTACCCTCTGGTAATTTAACATAGCTATTGAAAATCGCCATTTTTAATGGGAAAACTCACTATAAATGACCATTTTCAATAGCTATGTTAGTTTACCAGAGGGTAAGATGCTTTTTTCCTAGTGGCCATTGCGAATCCCTATGGGATTCGCTATAATGGCTCCGAGATGGGCTGCATGGGAGATTGGAGATTATGAAGTTTTAAAGTGAATGGTGTTCATATTCCAAAAGAAATCTTGTCGATGAGACATCCCATATCCATAAATCCCTACGATGGGTACCCTCTGGTTATTTAACATAGCCATGGACAATGGCCCAGTTATAGATGGCTTACCTATTAAAAATTGTGATTTTTCATGGCTATGTTAGTCATAACCGGAGGGTATCATGCGTGGCTCCAACTTATGGCACCTGCAGAGACTCCAAGGCGGCCCGAGCGATGCTCCGCAGGCGTTCAAACTCCGCGGCGTACCTTGGCACACTTTGTGTGGCGATGAATCCCTTCCCATTCTTCAACAGAAACATACAGAAACCCCGGTGGTCTACTCAAAGGTGACTAAAGGTGACTAAGGGATGTCCAGCCAAACTATGGTTATCATTCAGGATATGGCTACAATCCAAAAAGGACAATTTTACATGGTTATCATTACCAGCCAGTCGCTTAAAACTAGTCGCAGTTTTCTGATTGAAGACCACAACGTTCAGTTCGTGGGAACCTATCCGAAAAACATCTTATCCTGAATAATGAAATAAGACTTGGAACAGCAATAATAAAAAAAGGTGGGGCAACCCCGTTATAAATGGGCTATAATCCCATGAATACTATAGATTTATATCACCTATAAACCATAGTTATTGGACTTATTTGCACCAACTTAGCTAATGGGCACCACCCTGTAGGGTTGAGACTCCATACTACGTGTCTTTGAGTCAGCCAACAACCAAACAAAAAAAAGGGGCACAACAGGTGTGCACCCACCGACTTGGGCGTACCAAATCTTTCTGGATAAGATAACCTTCAGGGTATGTTGTAAATTCACCAGGAAAAAAACAAACAAACATATATTTGGGCTTGTCTGAAAACGGGGTATACCCCCTATTTCATGCGACATTTCATAGGGAAAATTGAGGGGCAACTTATGATTTTTCCGAGTGGCCTTTTAAAGGTGTATACCTGTTCCTCAATCCAGGTAGCCCATCCAGCTATCTTCGGAATCAATGGATTTGCCAATATTAAAACCGTAGCAAGGAGTATATCACCCTATTAGTCAACCATCAATCAACCATCAATTGTCAATCATATCATCTATCCGTGTTTGATGGTTAACAATGGTTAACAGTACTATCTTTGAACGATATATTTTTTGATGTTTATCATGTTAAGTCCCTATTTGAAAATTATCGAAATGAACAACACTCAACCCTGGTTCATTGAATTCTCGGTCGATTGAAGTGTCACATCGAAGCCAACAATCCAGGTCAAATCCTTAACTCCGCCGCGAATATCAACAGAAGGGAAATCATGGCAAGATCTGGATAAATATGATGATCAATTGTGATCATCCACCCGAAATGTTCGGCGATTTTAGAGAGTTACCTTCCAGAAATCAAAGATAGCAATTGGACATGCCCTACTTACTTGTTCTTCCCAGCTATAAACCTCCATTTACCAAGGATTTTCCCATGCTTTCCCATATTTTCCTATGATTGTGTCCCACTAAATGTGGGATGTTCCAGGGCCTCGTTTGCCAGCCACAAACCATCCCCACATTGATTTGATCAATGCGACCCACATGTATCATATTATACAAATCCAACATATTATCCCAAGTGATTATTATTATACAATATATATATATTATATTATATTACTGTAGCCATCCTTTGATCATTTTATGACTATGCAAATCTATGATAATCTTAAAGTTATTATAAGTTATTTAATATTATATATATATAATATTGATATCCCATATCCCATGATTAATGATACCCTCTGGTAAACTACAGTAACATAGCTATTGAAAATGGTCATTGTTAATAGGAACACTCACTAAAAGTTGGCCATTTTCAATAGCAAACTGTTAGTTTACAGTGACTCATTGAAGCATTTAAGTGAGTATTTATCATTTAAGTGAGCATACCCTCAGTGCCACTCATGTTAATAGCAAACTGTTATTTTACCAGAGGGTATATCCCAGTAAATCCCATAAAACCCCATTAAATCCAATTTAGTCACCATAAAACCCCATTAAGTCACCGTAAACCCCGTTAAATCACCACAGTGGCTCCACATTGGCTCCGCTTTTCGCCAAGCGACTCATCAAAGCCCCCAGGACCACCCCGATCCAGCAGGGCCGTGCGACCGTCCTCCTTCGGTGTTCACGTGGATTTCACATCTTCCGACATCAAAAAGGCTCGGAGCAAACAAACAAAATATGGTTAGTACTATGGTTAATATATGGGTAATATTGTTTCTTAGTACCATTGGATAGTACTATACAATACTATATACATCTATACCATCTGGTTGGTGGTTTTTTCCTACCCCTCTCAAAAATGATGGACTGAACGTCAGTTGGGATGATGACATTCCCAATGTATGAAAATATCCAAATGTTCCAAAGCACCAAGCAGTAAAAGTCTGACCATACTTTGCCAAGCAAATAATTGAAAGTGGGGATTTCACTGGGAGACATTTTGGGATTGAGGTGGATTAAACACAGAACAATGAAACTTAACCAAGAAAAGATTGGGGTTCAGGCAGCAATAGGATTCAGAATGTCCTAGCTGTCCTAGCTAAGATGATGACCCTGCCAAATACAAACTTGGAAGACAAGCCTTGCCTCTAAAAAGTGCTGATTGTCAGGGTGAAACTGTTTGTCTCGCTGCTTCAGTTTGACGGGAACATTTGCAGTTAAACTCCGACTTGTGAGTAAGAAACCACAGCAGCACCGTGCAGAGCTGAAGACGTCGCGATTTCATTAAATTTGCAAGGTAGGGGGGCCCAAAGGATAGCTAAGTTGGTTGAACTAACTAGGTGAATTCTATGGTTTATGGTAGGTTTGACTAGACTATACTTAATCGGGTATATAAACCAACACACATAACCAGGATGCCCCACATTGTACTTCCCCTTTCTTGACATTGGAATACGTAATCTTTTGTTGCTCTTAAATATGTTGTATCTTACAGCAAGTCCGCGGAAGGAACATTGTGGAACCAACGGGTATCAATGGGTGATAAAAGCATATAAAAGCAACAAAGAGGTCCAACATAATACCCTCTGGTAAACTAACATAGCTATTGAAAATGGCCATTTATAGTGGATTTTCCCATTAAAAATGATGATTTTCCATAGCTATGTTAAATTACCAGAGGGTATGTATATTTGGAGGAACATTTCACCATTCATCAACAAAATTATCCGCGCACCTGGGACATCATCACTTGCCGAGTGCAGCAGGCCACTCCAATCGTTTTTTTCTAATGGACTCTCCCTACATTGAAGTTGTCACCTTAACTTTGCAGTTTGATCAACCAATAAAAATGGGATAGTTCTATGTATTCTCCGGTCTGATATGTATTCTGAAGAGCGGGTTACATTGCTGCTCCAAAAGAACTCGCATATATATAATATATATAATATATATAATATAATATATATATAACAAGTATATCTTTAGCTATAGGCTTAGGTATTCCCATGTATTCCCCCATTTTCCAGGAAGAGGAAAAGCCTTGAGTCAACTTGAGTATCCGAGCCAGGCATAACCAGGCCCAAAACTCATTGGCTCAATTTTGAGTATTGTCAGAACCCTCATGTGACTGGTTTGACCTCATGTTGCGGTCAACTGTCGTTGCTTTCGTAAGCCTTGAGCCGCACCATGTGTTGAACAGTTTGAACCTGACTGCTTGGTAGTTAAGCCACCACGGGTCAACGATTGAGCCGTCAGTCAAAGGGTGACTTGATGCAAATCCTACATCATTTGGATGAGAAAAATGATAAGTCTCCCAGTTTTTTGACAAAGAATCACCTGGCGACATGTATTGGATCCATTCATAACTTGGGCTCCAACTTATTGGTTCATTGAGCAACCTATGACGCTTATCGTAATGGGATTACAAAGGCACAACAAATTTCCTAATCCCAATCCCATCATCTGTGGAGCTCGAGGGTACCATTGGAAGCGGAAATCAACTCATCATGGGGTCAACAATCTTGAGGTTTCTACGAAAAAACCGTGGTATGTGATGGGAGAAATATGTTTAACACATAATATTCTACATGGTTTCCTAGTTTCCGAAGTAAAGTGTTTGTCTCATCAATCCAGTGTCTTGAGGTTAACACATGAACCGTGCACCATGAGTCATGGAGCCAGCATCGTGTGAGCCACTAGGATCCATGTTCCATGTGTGCTTCTCCACATGTTTGCTTCCCAAACTTGTCAAATACTCGGCACTTTCCTCCATTTTTTAGGCATGAATCTCTGTGTGTGTGTACATATGTATATATAACAACCATGAGATGTTTTTTGTTCTTGCTGTGATTATTGTGTTGTTCTGTTTGCATTCCTTGATGTTCTATTATTATATCAACATCAAACTATTCTTACACTCAAGACCTGCAGTGTCCCCCAGGGCCCCCCATACCCTGCACCCCATGCCACCGTTTACCACGCCACTCCGCACCGCGGCCAAACACCGCGCGATCCGCGAAAACTCTGTGGCGATCAGCTCGCAGATAGGAATATGGATGGATTTAGAGCTATAACCTCACTTATCCCTACACGTTCATAGAAAATCATAGATATGGAAAAGCCTTCGCAATTCTTGTAGATCGGGTCCTTTGAGAAACCATGCAAAAAAACCCATGTCCATATATGTGTTTGATGAATTTGGTCGGAGACTACATCCCCAGTGCTGGTGGTTGACCATCATCCCGTTGCTGGAGGGAACATATTTGAAACAAGGTGAAACAACTACCCTTCAGTAAATTAACATAGACCCTGCCAGATAGGGGTTGGATTCCACTAGACTATACATTGGTCATGTTCAGGGTCTATGTTAATTGGTGGTGGTTTTAACCATCTTGAAAAATATTAGTCAATGGGAAGGATTATCCCATATATTATGGAATGTTTGAAAATGTTTGAAACCACCAACCAGCTATCTATTATTTATCATTTAGAAGTGCTTAACTATGTTGGAAACCGCCAAGCAGAAAAAAACAGCGTTGAAACACTAGATTTTTAAACCATTCATATACACTCAGTCTGCAGTCAGAAACAAGGGGGGTTCCCATGGTTACTCCCAAAGGTCCAAGCGTTGGTTGTATCAGAAGCAGTTCAATTTGCTTCAGCCTGGTAACCCGACTTAAAATCGCAAGAATCTAAAGTTCTAAAGTAGATGAAGTAGATGTATAACTGTATAACCCTGTACCCTTGACCGCTGCGCTTTCTCTAAATGGACTTGGTCAAGGGCTTCAGGCTTAATAATAAGAAACATAAAAGACACACGTAATACTGCAATACATAATCTTAATTGACATCCGGGATGATCATTGTCATAAAACGCGCAAAAATCATAAACCATCCAATCATTTCAAAAGCCATGATTCGCTGGGATCTCCGTCGTTTCAGTTGGCTTGCCGCCTTACATTATTTCCAATTGCCCTGGCAGCCACCTCTCAAATCTCTTCATTATCGATACATCGCTCCTCTTTGAGGGCGTTTGTTGGTCTGGACAGGGTCAGGTTCAAGGAAATTATTGCCTGCTCAAGCGATTTTCTCGTTTCCGATTGGGACTACCTATAGTGACAACCCTCAATGGAAAATCCCCGGCTTCGATGCTCATTGACTTCGGATCAGCTTCTACAGGTGAGAAGTTGCGACGGCCTTGAGCGTTCCCTATTGAACTGGCATGAAATTCTGTATTTTCAGGTTTCAGCTGGGGTTAAGGTTATAATCCCAACTATAATGCAACTATAATACATGGTGCTTTTGGTTGTTGTGCAAATACAAATTCTGGGATGAATCAACCACGATGGATTTGTTTTTCTCCCGAGATGTTCTTCAAATTGACCAGCTGGAACAGCTAAGCGGCAGAATAGACACCAGGCTGGGAATCCGATTTGTTGAGGTTCTAAGGTTTGTCCGACTCTTTTGGGAAATGACTAAGACCGACCTGTTCCAGTCCTGACCCGGATCCAAACTGACACCATCTGACACCGAGCTTAGTGCGTGGTGGGTCTCGCTTCGGGACGTCCCGCAACATCCCCGGCTCAAGGTGTCACATTCAACATGGGCCCTATGGCCCAGCTGAAGGGAAAAAAACTTGGAAGAGATGTGGGTTGCTGGACCCACTTGGATCATCTTGGATCATCTTGGTTTCTTGAAATTAGCTGCGAAACAAGTTACTGTACCTGCGATAACTCTTGTCCATGCCAAAAAAATTGAGTGTTCCTTGGGTTCCTTGGTGGCGGCAGTTCAGAAACAATCAGCAAAATGGCTGCTGTGTCACCTTGCAAGGCCTGTTCTATGTCCCTCCCGATCTCCCTTTTGATCCCATTGTATCTGTCTATGGGTGGTTGAAATGTCTATGTTGGATCCCAGCAACCCCGTTAAAAAAAAAAACACACACAGCTGCTCAGCTGCTCACTCACCTGGAAAGTGTCAAGGCGGGCAAATTCGAATAAAAACCCGTGGTTTCAATCTGAAAAAAAAAATCCGTGGGATTGGTCAAGTTACCCATGAAATTCCTGAAATTCTTGTAGTTTTGGGGAAAACACATCCAGAAATCCCAGTGATTTTGTTGGGTGACAGGGTTTTGACATGTTTTGACGAAACCATAGCCGTATCAATTGGGATGGATCATCCTGGGGGTTGAAACCAGCAAGAATCATACACCAAATACACCATCTGGTTATGACTAACATAGCTATGGAAAATCCATGAACTAAATGGAGCTTTATAGCTGGGAAAATCATCTGTTTCTGCCATGGTTTCCATAGCTATGTTAAATAACCAGAGGGCACATGATATTTTAGAATTACATCTGAGCATATCATAAAAAATGGTATCATATATAGTTGACATAATTCCAAACAATCAGAAAATGTTCGCCAACTTTGGGCATCATTCCAGCTAAACATCAACCTGTGACCTCATCCATGCGCGAGGTTCAACCAACGAATCGGCAGCCATCCCTTAAACTTGGGACAGCAACAACAACAACAACAACAACAACAACAA
>Ga0126342_10014111_pt1 | contig 14121 bp, 13 predicted proteins | sample Cyp1metagenome_FD_92528 | JGI IMG/M metagenome (GOLD analysis project Ga0126342, IMG submission 92528) | Coral microbial communities from Lord Howe Island, Old Settlement Bay, Australia - Cyphastrea 1 metagenome | ecosystem: Host-associated > Invertebrates > Cnidaria > Coral ...
TATAAACCATATATAAACCATATATAAACCATATATAAACCATATATAAACCATATATAAACCATATATAAACCATATATAAACCATATATAAACCATATATAAACCATATATAAACCATATAAATTATATCAATTCAGGAGAATAGTAAACCACATATAAACCATTAACCTCAAGGTGCAATCCTCAATAACAAAGAAATGGCTGGATTATTAAAATTTCTTCAAGACTGTGCCATTCACCGGAAATGTCAATCCCGACCGGCGCTCTTTGTTTTGAATTATATCCCTCATCTCTGATGATTAAAAACCCTATAATAGCTAATCTCAAGGTCTTCAAAACTCTTTAACATCAATCAACATACTATATTAAACATCATATTAATCATCATTAAACATCATTAAACCACCATTTCTCCATCCACCATTTCTTTTAAAAAATCCAGCATTTTAAAGCAGGTCGAATCCAACAGGTTCAGCGGCAGATCGGGGCGTTCCGAGGCCGGGTTCACCTGGATGATCTCGGCCTGACCAGCTATACATAGACAATTGATAGATAGATATAATAGATATGTATATATATATATGGGTAAATTACAATAATTCACTAACCTGAATAGTTCGGCCATAAAAGGGGATGATTCCCCATATATAAACCATGATTCCAGTGAAGGAGAACAGTGAGGTCGTTATAATTTACCCAGATATATATATATATATGCATGCATATAACAATAATCACCGTATTTTTCTGGCTAAAACTTGGTAGTTGTAGATCTGGTTGGTGGTTGACCTATCCCTCTGAAAACCCTCTGAAAAATATGAGTTCGTCAGTTGGGATGATATTTCCCAATATGATGGAAAAATAACAAATGTTTCAAACCACCAACCATGTATATATATAGTTAGATGTATAACATATAATCAGTTGGGACCTGCTTTTTTCTTGGACCTGTTGTTTAAAAGTTATGAGAAAAGGGGTCTGATGAATGTTGGAACTGAAAAGCAACCCCTATGGCAAGTACTTATTGATTTGTTTTAGTATCATATTGATTATCAAGAAGTGCTATACACATCTATACACCCCCTAAAAAGGTGATATTTTACTATATATATATGTATATATATGTATATATATATATAATTACATACGTATATACATACATATATATATACATATATACATAGATACATATACATATATATATATATATATATTACGTATTATTACGTATATGTGTGTATATATACATACGTATACATATATATATATATACATATACATATATCAGTAAGGACATATTCTAGCAGTACAACGCGATATGGCTTAGACAACAGTGGCGTACCAGGACCCACAACAAGGCGTCATTTCTAGTATGTAACTAATTGAGCCATTCCGAACTAAGCCCACAGATCGGTGTCTGGTGGATAATGGCTACTAGTTGGATGGGTAAAAACAGACTTGTACTGTAGCTGGTGGGCCCCGCTTTGGAGGAATGATCCGGAAGTATAGTATACCAAGAAAATCACAAATGACATGATTATATGATTATATATATATGGTATGTACACTATATATTATATATTGTATGTACACTATATATTATATATTGTATGTACATGTATTTATTATGTATTTAGGATTGTTTTTTTCAGATGAATAAGTGTGGATTTGCATGGGACACCAAAACAGGATAATATACCCTCCGGTCATCAAACATGGCTTGCTGGAAAATCTTCGATTGGATTAGATGAAATGCCCATGTTACCTGAGTTTGCTGACATCGGAGGAAGAATTGTTAGGTCTCCCATTATACCTCAATTACATTCCCGTAAAATGGTTGGTTCATCCCAAGTATATGTCTATGAAAAATCCCAATTGTTCATTCTTAAATGCCCATATATACATAATAAGATAGGGTACCCTCTGGTAAACATTCACATAGCTATTGAAGCCATGGCCCAGTCGAAATAGTTGATGACTTCCCAGCTATAAAATGGTGGACCTTTCCCATTCGTTTTCTGTAAACGTTTACCGTTTACCGGGTACATCCCATAGTTTCGATGAACCTGCCATCAGTCAGGGTGCTGCTGAGTTTCCACACTTGGCCAACTGCTGAGTTTCCCATTCTTCTCCGGATGACTATTTTGAGTTACACAAGTTATATATCCCATGAAAATCCTATTCTGAAATACTGTAATTATTCGCTATCCCATTATATGTATATACCTATATATCCCGCTAAAATTGCATATATATATATGTATATCTAGCAAAATCAGAAAAAATAGGAAATATACATATACAATCATATACAATAATATTGACTTATGTATAATATATATATATATATATGTATATATGATGTTAGATTATTTGCCCACAATCAAGTTTTCTCCAACTCTTAGAGAGGGCCCCACCTCCAGCGTGCTGAAGGGATCCGCCAGCTTGGCGGGGCCTCGCGATTCAATAGATACCCTGTGGTTATGACTAACGTAGCGAACTGGGAAATCACCACTTTTAAGTTCGGTAAATCATCATTTTTATCATCAATAGATAGATTATATATATATATATATATATATATGAATCAGAAATATAATTGTTATATGAACTGTACTAAGAGTGAAACATCAGAAATGATAATTCCACTATATATATATGTATATATGTAAATTCGTATAAATCCTCTAGATATAGATACATGATACATGATAATAATTCCACCGTAGTATATTCATAAGATAACAGATCAATATAGAATAGAATAAATTAAGATAGATCATCGACTGTTTTAGTTGATTTATGCAAAGAATAGTGGTGATTTCTATACTATAATAGATAAGCGCACATGTAACTGGTTAAATATGGCAAAATTTTAGTTTAATGATCAAACAAAGTCGTACAATGTGCGGCCCCCATTCGACAATTTCACTACAATAACTGTTCGGTTGATTAGGGGGATATATCGACCTAACTATATAGGGTTATTTGATAGATAATCAACGGTGTAGGCACTTGTGCAAATGTCCAACTGAGAAACAGGTACTTAATGAAAGCAAATGCTGATACTTGAAAACAAATGCAGTACTGTATACATCAGCAAATTGTATGTTCAATCTATGCATCCTGGTTTAAAAAAGTAAAACAGCTTGACATGTTTCTTCAAAACGTTTAATATGGATTGGGACACTGTTTTGAAACACACATGAATAAACTGGTTCTTTTTAGATGTTTAGTCTGGATACAAACAAAAATGGATCAAAGTAGGGACGTAGCCTTTCCACTGGGTGGGGACAGTAGGTACATAAGTTATCATGTGTTTGAATCAAGCACCACACCATGTTTTCTAGTCTCTAATGTTAGGATGTAGATTTAACTAGATTGCCAAACTTATGGGCTTAAACCCAACAATTGAAACGTTCCAAAGAATCCCATAGATTCAAAACCAGAGCCGAGACATGGGACGCGTCGAGACGCTGTTGAACCAAAGAAACCACTGGTTAAGTCTTCATTTGGTGTGGTTTGGAGTCCCAACCCCCAGAACATGGTGAAATGATATGGCAGTGTGTCAAAACCTTGTACCCCTGGTGAACATCAAAATAGCTGGTAAATGGATGTTCATCCCACTAAAAATGGTATTAATAGGTATTGATCCATAGCCATATGAAATGGTTGATCATTCTCGGGTGTCTTGAGCTTTTTAAAGTTGGATCGCAATTGGATGATTGAACCGCGGGATGATCAGCCCAGCCTTGGAATCCAAAGTTTGTATGAAACGATACTACCGAGCCCCATTTGTTCTGTGAAGCTAAGCCTGGCGAACTCCATCCCGGTGTATTAAAATATGATCCCATCTACACTGGTGATCGATATATATATATATATGTCCATAAATCCACCATAAATTCATTTCCAAAATCATATTCATGAACCAACTTACTCCAGCACTTATCTGGTTGGTGGTTTCAACCCCAAAAAAAAATGAGTTCGTCAGTTGGGATGATTGTTCCCAATATGGAAAAAAATCTTCCCAACCACCAACCAGTTATATAACCATCATATTCCCATTGTTGTTGGTTTATACCCTATGGAAAACCACTATTAACCATCACTATTGAAGGGATTGGATCTGGATATGGGAGATTTTTAGATTTCCGCGCCTTCAAAGGTCAACTTGATCACGCTGCTCGGTTCGGTTTCCTGTTGGGAGAAACCCATGGGTTGGGAATGGATGGGTTGCTGGGGGTTGCTGGGATGATGACATTACGAATGTGATGACTTTATGGATCATTCCCGAAAATTCCCTGCGTTTAGACGCACCAGTAAGGAAAACACACCATTTCAATTTCACCATTCAAATCTCAGATTTCAACAAGAAAATTGGGATCATGAAGATATAGCCCTTCAACCACTAGTAGCATAGATCCTGCCATGCGGCTGCTTGCGGCTCCGGGCTCCAGCAATCACCGGGAAAGAAACAACAAAGAAGATCTCCCACTATGAAGTTACCCTCTGGTAAACATACAAAAAACTATGGAAAGATCCACCATGTTCAATGGGAAAATCCACTATAAATGGTCATTTTCAATAGCTATGTTAAATTACCAGAGGGTAAAACATATGCTGAGCAGCATAGGTTTTTGCCTCTTTGGGTTCAAGAGCCTCTTCTATCTCCACATTGTTCGATATTTTCCGGAACAAAAAACATTGTTCATCCCATCCCCAGACCACATCCCAACATGGCTTTCAGCCGTGAAGAAAGAAAGCTCCGCTGAGCTGAGACCGGAGAGACCGGAGCCTTCATTCCATCATTGGAGGCCAAAGAGACCTTGGGTGCCCTCAAATTCGTGAAGAAACTCAGCGCCTGAGGGCGCCGACCAAACATGGCAACTTTATGCTGCGTGAGGCAGCCAATCAAAGTCCAGAAAAATCCCTGGGGATATATGGTTAATATGTGGTTAATATACTCTTAATAATGGTTAATATATGGTTATTATATGGTGAATCACGGGAAATAATAATCTGGTTGGTGGTTTTTCCCTACCCTTCTGAAAAATGATGGAGTTAGTGAGTGAGTTCGTCAGTTGGGATGATGACATGACCCCAATATGATGGAAAGTCATAAAATTCCATGGGTCCAAACCACCAACCAGTTATAAGTTATATAACCATCATATTCCCATTGTTGTTGGTTTATACCCTATGGAAAACCACTATTAACCATCACTATTAACCATCACTATTAACCATCACTATTCACCATAGTTCACCTGGGGCGTCCTTCTTTGTGTACGAATACTTTGGATTCGGTGGCGCATGGCAATGGCTTTGTGTCGGATTTTGACACCACCGTTCACCATCCAGATTTGCTCATCGAGCTATCTTTAGAATCCCGAGTTGCAATGGGGTGTTACCCCAAGTCACCGAAGTCCACATGTTCAATTGTCAAATCCCTCAACTCTGGTTAAATGATTGAAATTCATTATGTTGAAAGACAAAGGCGAAATCCCCAAGACCTTTAGTCAATTTCAATGGTTAAAAAAATATATAAAATATCGCAGTTCACCAACCCCAAACGTTCGGTTTTGGGAATGATTTTCCCCAACCCCAAACCATCATTTCTGGTGACATCACGACATGTTCCACACTGAAATCCTGAATTCGGTTTGGCACATCTCCGTTTTGGTGAAACGTGTCTCATCTTTTGTAATATGTTAAAATGTGTTATACCATCATGGTACCTTCATATGTTAAACATCTTTATACCATCATGTTAAACACCATCATTTCTCCCGAGAAATTCATAAACCGAGCTGCGACTCCCTCCATTCGATTGGGGTCTGGCCAGGTGGCCTTGGGTGAGCTTGGCTATGCAACTTGTGTAACAGTAAAAATAATATCATATATGTATATATATATATACACCGTTACACCGTATATTATGTATAGTGGATCTATAGAGGATGTATATATAATATAATATATAATATATAATATAATATAATATAATATCATATAATATAATATAATATAATATATAGTCTGTATAGTAGATTAGTGGATCTATATTCTATAATTGTATGTGTAGTCTATATAGTGTATGTAATATCATAGATCATATCGTCTACACAAGCGACATATTAAATCTATATCATTCTATCGATAATCAAAAATATGCTACTCCGCCCCCAAGAAGAAAAACACCATGGCAAGTCTACACCGAACACCCGATTCAACCAAGGAGTAAACAAAAACTTGTGGCTAAGTGCTACCGTGCTACCCATCCCCACCTATAGAGCACAATACACTATAATAATCAATAATACCTGGTTGGTGGTTTTAACCATCTTGAAAAATATGAGTCAATGGGAAGGATTATCCCATATATTATGGAAAATAAAAAATGTTTGAAACCACCAACCAGCTATAATAATCAATAATACACTGACGCAGCCAACATGTTTTTTAACCGCGTGTCATGTCAATCATGTCAATGTTTCATGAACATTTTTTGGCTTCTCGCCACCCGTAAAATTTAATGGTTCTAGTACTGTAAAATTCTATGGTTCATTTTACACATGATTATCATCAATTTATGGTTCTATTTTTGTGCCATGTCCCATCTGTTGCAGTTGGTAGCTTCATCCTTGTTCCATGAGTTTCCCAAGAAAAGGTATGATTTTCCCAAGAAAAGGCATGATTTTCCCTCTTTTTTTGTGCCAAGTTCCATGATTTTCCCAAGAGGCATGATTGCTGGCGAAATCAGATCTGTGCCAGGTCACCAAGTCCATGACACCCACCAGTTCCAAGGTGTAGAGCTGTCCAGGGAGCAGTTCAGGAACCTGCAGGTTGTTGATGGTTTAACTGGATTTTTTTTGGTACAATGTGAGGCCCCCCAGTTATAAGTTGGTTAACAAAAGCCCCAGCAACTATAGTTATAAGTACCATAAACCATAGTTATTGGAGTTATAAAGTAACTTATAGGAATAAAAAACACATAGATGCAGGAAATAGTGAAGTGGTGATCACATTTTTAAGACGGAAGTTGGATTTTACATACACAAAAAATCGATGTTGATCGATTTTGGAAGGGGAATAGACATGACGATATTTGAGGGTTGGACTTTATGTTTTTGATCTTTTTGGGGGTTGCTATTTAGCGGTATACATCTTACACATAGACTCCACCCACTAACAGAGGGCAATGGAGGCTATGTCCAAGGTAGATGGTTTTATCGAATGCCATGGCTACACTTAGGATGGTGACTCTGGCCGTTTCCACTGGATGTTAAATGTTGGTGGAACCACTGTGTTGTCAAATTTCATTGTTTTAAACTTGCAGTATATATTTTGGCGTGTTTTTAATTTCACGAAACAATGTGGGTTAACACATGTTAACACTGTCATCATCAAACAAACTCTGCCATCATGACTTCGTTGCAGAATTTCATGTTTGTTCCTGTTAACCAAGCAAAATACCTTCTGGTAAACTAACATAACTATGGAAAATCATCATTTTTAATTGGAAAATCCACTATAAATGGTCATTTTCCATAGCTATGTTAAATTACCAGAGGGTAGTTGCTTAACCAATATGTTGATTCGATTCCAACAACGGTTTTTCCAACCAGCACCGATTGTGTTGTCAGCACGACGGTTCACAGCACTGTCCCTGATCTTGCTGATTCAACCACACAGTGTGACACAGTCTGAAGTCTATAATTATAAAGCATTCTAAAAACCATCTGAAAGCTTGTGAAACCGTAACAAGAATCAGATAAATAAATTAAAAAAAACAGACCAGAAACCGCATAAAACTCTGTTTTGAACCATATGAAAAGCCACATCTTTGGTTTCGCCGATCGCCCAATCTTTGGCCCTTTTTCTCCCAGTCCCAATTTTCGACGACTCGACATCAAGTCCCCCACTGCTGTGACCACGGAATCCTGTCGGAAATGCGATGGGGAGCTACCAACAACGAGGAGGACATGTACGGTTCATTAGTTCATTTGATATGTATATATATATATAATATGTTATTCTATATATATATAGATATAGATATATATATATATATAAGCCCCCTAAAAAAAAATCGACCCGGAACCCGGGTACCGCCGGTTTATTAAATATATATATATATAAATGATGCCCCTCCTTATAAAATGGCAATTCCAATATACCATCCTTATAAATTGGCAATTCTTTAAGTTTATAAAATGGCAATTCTGGTGTAGTGTTCAGCCAAACCGGAACCTTATATTATGGCATTTTTTCTTGTTTACATCGCATCCAAAAGGGAGAACGCTCTGGTTTATTTTAAACAATGACCACCCCCAAAAAAGTGGGCACCTTAGAAAAACACCCCAAAAAGTGCTACCCGGGTTCCGGTGGTTTATAAGGGATATTAGGAGGGGGGGTCATATATATATATATATATTTGTAGAGAGAGAGAGAATGTAAAAAAAAACACATACCCAACCAATGAATGGTAAACAACAAAGGCCCATCACATATCTGAGTTTCAAGGAAGCAAAATCGAATTTTGGATCATCTCCTTGCCGAAGATGGCATACCATCTGGTACAAACTAGGAATGGTTCCTGCTGGTTTCAGTGGTTTCCTGAAATGGGGGTACCCCAGTAGCTGGATGGTTTATAAGGGAAAATCCAATCTATAAATGGATGATCTGGGGGTACCCCTATTTTGGGAAAGCACCAAATAGAGGCATGAGTTCCTTCTTCATGTTGCTTCTGTTTCGTACTAGCCTTTGGTTTCATCAAACATGGCTAGCTGGGAAATCCCCGAACTAAATGAATTATATATGTTTGTAGCTGGGAAAATCATCGAACTATATACCCTCTGGTAAACTAACATAGCTATGGAAAATCACTATTTTTAATGGGTAAATCCACTATTTCTATGGCCATTTTCAATAGCTTTTTGTATGTTTACCAGAGGGTAAATGGGGATTTCCCATTGCCAGGTTGCATGAAACATTGCGAGTGTATCTGTGATGCCATTCCACTCATCTGTTGATGACTTCGGCGACTGAATGCAAAATTCGTCCCTTGGTCCCTCAGGAAACCATTGCAATTGCAACGTTGTTCTGTCATAAGATCAATCTCTGGGGAAAGATTGACACAGTGCAAGTTCTGCAATTTAGACCCAGGTGTGGTTTGACACAATCAGACATTTATATAGATTGTTTGCATGTGGCAGGGGTTGGAAGACAGCTGCAGCTTCATGAAAAACCATAGGTGAACATTCAACATTCTGGATCAATTGTACTATCACAATGAATATTCATGAATATTCCATATATCCCATCAATCACTACTAACGATGGATGCTACTTTGCACTACTATCCCATTAATATCCATTAATCACTACTAACCATAATATTGTCAAAATTCAACGTGATAAACTCATGGACAGGCCAAACACGGCCTCGGCAGTACCCAGCCGCCCAATTCCTTGACATGTTTGTTTTAGTAACTAGCGTTCATAACATGTGAACATACTTGGGGGTGCAGTTGGGATTACTAATGGATATAACAATGGTGACAACCGTCTAGAATTGTGGCTATGTATAGCTGCTTTTTTTTCTGGAACTGCACCCAAGTTTACTTCTGTGACCATATTATACTCAATGTGCAAGGTATCTAAGGACAATGGCAACAGAACCACAACTAGCGACACAGCTTTCCATAGTTCCAAACTAGCGACCAAGGGTTATCAAGTCTTGCCCCCCAAAAAAATGCCCTATGGATTCCCCACGTAGCGGATTCCCCATTAGAAAATTATAAAATCACTGAAAAAAACACAGGCAAGTCACTATCAAATTAACATGGCTAGATGGAAAATCCTAATTGTTGATATCTTTTATTCTACAGGATATGAGGCAAATCCCGACTATTCCACATCTTCCCTATAAATATTCCGTTGAAAGATTGGTATACCCTCAGGTAATCAGACATGGCTTGCTGCAAACTACCCCATTTAGTTCGATGATTTTCCCAGCTAACCACCGTTTCGTTTAGGAGTTTCCCATTACCATTGCCATCTTTGATCTTCCTACATCTTCCATATTTTCCCTATAGATTTACCATTTTCCCTACCATTTTTCCATGATGTTTGTCCATTCAAAGATTGGTACCCTCTGGTAAATTAACACTTCGACCCTGCCATGTTTCGGGGTTGGAAGATTAGTTTCCACCAAAAACAGGCGATTTTCAGCATCTACAGTTATGGCCCTTAACAGTTATAAATGGGCTTATAATGATATAGAACTGATAGCCTTGGTTATAAGAGTTATAATTCCATTTATAACTAAGCTTCTAATAATATACAATAGGGCTATATTGGGACAATTCCACTTATAATGATATATAACTGATATATAACTGCTAAGGGCCATAAGATGCCATAAGTGTATGGTAATTTCCCAAGGTGATTTTGGTCGCTGTATCATCAAAAACGAGGGAACCCCTGAGACTGAAAGAAATCCGTCCTCCGCCTCTGTTCCCACAAATGCTGGGACCTGGCCACGGAGTTCCATGGTATCTTCTCTCTATGTGTGTATACATATATATATATATATGTATGTATGTTATGTATATATATATACATGTATATCTAGAGATGCATATCTATATAAATGTATATATATATAATTGTATATATATACAGTATATAGGTCTACACGAATCTACTGATTGCAAAGCATTTGGCGATGTCTTTTCTCCGGGTTTGCCTCCCGTCTCACGCTGGTGGTCTCGGAGGTGTAGAGGTACACTGCACCTTGGGAGGTTGTGATTCCTATAACCCAAGCATACCCAAGCATTGAAACTTGAGATATCTTGAGATCGGTTGACAAGTTTAGTTGTTTTGGATCATCTTGGAATCTTGGATCATCATGTTGGATTCGTTTTTTGGATTCCAGTTATATCTGTAACTTCTTTGTAGCCAGCACAAAGAATAAAAAAATCTGGGTAAAACAAGTCACAATTCACAAGTTTACTTTAAAAGGCTTTCAATGGGACAATTCCCCTTACCATCCAGGTCACAGAATTTATGTCACTATGATTCAACGTTGGATGAGAATTCTGGATGTTGAAAGCCAACTATTGCCATGTTCTCGAATCATTTCACCAAGTAATTCGTGTCATCTAACATCCCTAATCTTGATTCAACAAAAAGACTTTAGTACACAGTGATATATTATACTGTAGAAAAATCCTGTGTTTAGAACCTAAAGCCACTGTATATTACTACACAGTGATACCCTCTGGTAAACAAACAGTTTGCTATTGAAAATGGCCATAGTAATAGTTGATTTACCCAGCTATAAAATGGTGATTGTCCATAGTTTTTTGTATGTTTACCAGAGGCGAAAAAATCCTATGAATTGCTCTAGGGGAATATCTCTAATTGTATCGCTAAATCATGGGATATAGAAACAACAATAGTGATATATTCTGGGTAAATTATAATAATTCACTAACCTGAATTAAGGCCATTTGGGGATGATTCCCCTTACTAACCATGATTCCAGTGAGGTCGCAGTGAGGTCGTTATAATTTACCCAGATATATTATACCGCATCTTCAAAGGATGATCGAACTCCTGCACCAGTGGGATCCAGTGGGGGGCTCGCCTTGGTCCAGCTGCACCTCGGCGGTTTCACGGAGAAAGAAAAGGTCGCCAGAGCGAGCCAGGTCGCTTCAGAAAAAAATAACTCTTGGGTTTATGGTATGTTAATGGGATATGACTTTTGTGACTTTTGTTTCCATGAAATGATAGTGTTACAATTGCTGGTGTTCCCAGCAATATCACTACAATGACTGTTAGGTCACTGATAATGGGTTTAACTTTATTACTGATATTACTGGGATGAATCAAGTTTCCTATGAAATTCCGAAGAATCATGAAGTAACTGTATTAATTGTGGATATTATCCCGTTATCCCCTTATCCCCTTATCCCCATATCTGAAGCATCTGGCATCTTCCAAATAGTGTGTCTTCATAGGCAACTTGACACCTAAAAAAAAATATCCTAGGGCAACCATACAAAAAGAAGTGGAACCCCATGGTTTTCCTATGAAAATCATCTACTTTCATGGTGGCGTTTCCACATTCTTCCATACCTGGTGCGTTTTGATCTGTCCAAAAAGCGAGGCAGTCCGTTGAGAGAAACGTGTTTTCAACACTTGGCAAATCTGGGGTATGCCAATCATATATAATCCAAGCTTTAGGGTTTTTCAACGGGACAAAACCACAATATTGGATCAATAAGGGTACATCATCATGAACTATCTCACCGTATCCTTTTTAAAATATCCCCTTAACAGCATAAATTTTATCTCCAGATATTGAGGTTTTCCACAGAAATATTCACAGATATCCTTTTTTTTGGGCCAATGACAGTCTTTCCCAAAACAGAAATCCACCTTTTCGGGACGACCGGGACGCATGTCGTGATATTGTGAGGTCCTCCGGTTTGTCAATCGATAGTTGATCATGTGAACACGAAAAAGTCGTTTTCCTGTTGAAAATTGACATTTGGTGGTATACCATGGTATACCCCAGTTTTGGACCTCTCAGTCTTGGATCTTATTGATTCATATCCCTAAAATATGCCCATTGTTGTTGAGGAAGTCTCCATATAAATTCTTGGTTAAACTGAATGACAATTCTTCATGATATAACCTTTCCCTTTATTGGAACCTCTCACATCTTGTTGCTTCACATCCCCATGTTTGATAATGAAATATGGGTATGGATCAATACCTACTAATACCATTTTTAGGGGGATGAACATCCATTTACCAGCTATTTTGATGTTCACCAGGGGTACAAGGTTTTGACACACTGCCATATGGTTAACCTCACTATCTTTACGACAAACCCCTCCGTCACTTGGCTCCCCCGACAGCTTCTCTGAAGAAGAACCGCACTCGTGTGACTGCGGCGGAAGACACGGGCAGCGCCACTGGAGAGACCTCACGGGTTGGACCAGCGGCAACCCACAGGATGATTCGGCAGTGGGTCAAAACCTTGTACCCCTGTAGTTCACATCAAAATAGCTGGTAAATGGATGTTCATCCCCCTAAAAATGGTATGTATAGGTATTGATCCATAGCCATTCAACCAACATTGTGATGTAACATGATCTAACATCATTCAACATGATTTAATCAAGATTTATCATGATTTTGGACCAAAGTGGTGATTTAGCCACACAAAAATACAGGCGCACCAAGCGATTCATTGTGAAGCAATATATAGTCTGTGAAGGCTGTGTGATTGGGATGGTATCCCCAAATTAAAGAGTATATATATATATAAATACACCTTCTGGTAGTCAAAGCTGGCAAGGGACAATCTCCCATTTGGTCCCATTTAGTTCGATGATTTTCCCAGCGAACTAAAGCTCCATTTTGTAGTGGATTTCCCCCTACCTTTGATGAAACCAGAGGCTAACCCCAAGAATTGCTTTGTTTCGGCCAACGGCATGTCGTCATTTCCCACCCCTCCATGGTGCTGGTATTTCATCCCTCCCACAGGTGACATATATAGTGGACCCCCAAGATAGCTATGTTGGCTTATAACTACAATAACTCGAGTTGATTAGGGAATGTGTATATATATATATACATAATACTATAACACACTATATCTATAGTTGGGTGGGGTTATAAACCAACAATTATAACGTTTGGGGGGCCCACATGGCCCCACTATGTATGGTAGATTCACCTGCATGTCTTCGTATTGCAGGGCTATTTCTGCACATAAATACACATAATTACAGTAGTACATTGGATGGTCTGGGCAATTTTGTTCTATGATATCCACCATATGATGAATAGGAACCGCAGTGGGTGAAATATTTCTTCGTATCTTCTAGGGATTGGCGATTTCACATTTAGGTCAAAAGCTGTTGAGGTCAAATGAATGATGCGTCAGTTTCATATTGAGGCCATGACCATAGATGTGTTTGTCAACTTTATATGTCATAGCTGTATATAGATATGCTACATACACCTATATACACTGTTTGCAGATATTTATTTACATATATATATATATATATATATATATATGGTGTATATA
>Ga0126342_10014112_pt1 | contig 14120 bp, 13 predicted proteins | sample Cyp1metagenome_FD_92528 | JGI IMG/M metagenome (GOLD analysis project Ga0126342, IMG submission 92528) | Coral microbial communities from Lord Howe Island, Old Settlement Bay, Australia - Cyphastrea 1 metagenome | ecosystem: Host-associated > Invertebrates > Cnidaria > Coral ...
AACGAATTGGGATCACGAATTTTGATTCTTGTAGTTTTCGCAGCTGCCAACGTGCTTCGCAGATCCTTGCCTTGGACAACACTGAGGTAATGCAAATGCTTGCCTGGCCATGGAAGGCCCGGTATTGCGCGCTTGCTTTTTCAGGTCCATTCTCATTTAAAGTTAAATTTAATTTGTTTAGAGGTAATTGTACATGTGCAGTTAGCTGTTATTTGAACATATATTTGTAACTTGAATTCAATGGTAGATAATTACACCACCATAGAACCCCAAGCAGTGGGTGGATTCAAGAAGTCTTTTGAGGAACAGGGTCAAACACATGAGAAAGCATTAAGAACCCCTAACAGTACACTGTTTGAGAAAATGCAAAATGAGACCACCCGCCACAAAGGGAAACAAGAAGAGACACAAGCTGGGAGACAAGCTGGGAAACAAGATCGGAGACAAGACCTCGGGAAGGCGGACACGCCATCCAGCACCAAGGCGGACACCTTAAGAAAGCAGTAAGAACCCCTAACAGTAAAGTGTTTGCGGAAGAATGCGAAATGAGACCATCCAACGCAAAGGGAAACAAGAAAAGAGACAAGCTGGGAGACGAGCTAGGAGACAAGACGGAAGACAAGTTGGGAGACAAGCTGCAGGGGAGACGCCACCGACGGCGACTACTTCCGAGATGTTTTTCATCCAAGTGGTGGCGGGCCTCAGCAGCATTTGAGGTACGAAAAGTCAACAGCTTAGTTACTGCAACACCAATTTCTCTGTGGGCTGTGTTGTTGCTCTGCATGATTCAACTCAGTCGTGTCTTTGACACGACGGCAATTTGTAATTTGAAACTTCTTGATGAAGACAATCCTGTGACTAACCTGGCGTTTCTTTTAACGCTATGGATGTTTGCACTTGCATGGGACTGGGTTTCAGAACCCAGCAAGTCGCCTAGAAGGGCGCAGAAAAGATCCAAACAAAAAAAGAAATGGAAGCTGAGAAAAGTGCCCATTTGTGTCAAAGTAGCTCACGAAGCGAGAAAGGCAGGCAAATGCCGATTGCGCAAGATCCGAATGAGACACAGACTCAGGGTAAAGAAAATTCGTCAATTGAGACTCTCCTACTGGCTGCAGGGTCACCCTCAGCGCAAGAAACGAAGGAGACAGCATGTCCAGCTCAATACAAGTTTGGTCCTCCACTTGGACCCAATCCAGCAGCAACTGCGCTCTAGACAGGAGCAATTTGCGACAAACAGCCCCGACTTCTGGTCAGGAGCGGCCTTAGGATCACACACTACAAAGAGGAAAAGATGGCAAAGGAACCAGCAGGATGAAACTCATGATCTTGCTCACACCCTGCTGAAAACCCGTGAATCCTGGCAAAGCAAAGGAGACAACCAACAACCCAGGCAGAGCTTTTACCCAAATGGGGTAGGCCAGCATGACCAAAAGAGAAGGAGGGCTATGCCAGCCCAGCAACCTTCGAACATCCACCCTGGCAGTGCCCAGAGCAACCAGAGCAACAACCTGATTGGCACCCTGATGCACCTACTCCACACAGCGCAAGTTGGGCAACAAACGGACCGTCAGGTTGCTGATACTCTCAGCAAAACTTTAAACCAGCACATCCATGATGAACGACCCACCTCATGGAACAAGAGGCATGCTAAAAAAGATGGCCCACACAGCAATTCCACTTGGCAGAATAGCTATCCCAACACATGGACTTCACGCTGGAATCGGACCAAGTGGAAAAGCCCAAAGATTCTAACCTTGGTCCCGAATGGATGGACCGTCACACCATGAGTGTTTGCATACACGCTTGCTTTGCAGGAAATCAGGTCTGGCAAAGACCTGACAGGCAACCTGGTGGAGGTACAGAACATTCCAGAAGCTGAGCAAATTGCAACGCTATACGCCACACATGGATGTTCCCATCCTCTCACTCTACTTTACAACGGAGACACCGACAACACCAAAGCCAGAGACTGGAAACAGTCGGCTGAAAAGCCTTTGGTAGCCAAGCACAATGCCCATGGCAAAGACCGGCCACGGTCTTCCAGAAAGCAGCCGTTCGTGTGGCAGCGCCGGCAGATTACCGCAGTTTGCATACACCAAGAGATTCAGTTCACAAAATGCTTTGCGACATGGCCAGTTGGCAGTGTTGTCCCACCTCCAGCCTCACTGGCGGCACGTGGCAGCAACAGCAATTTGGCACGCAACAACTCACAGTTGGATGGATCAAAATGCTCAAGTCCGAAGCTGACAAGCTTTGCACACATAGTGGCCAACATGGCATCTTTCTGAACCTACAAGATGCAATCAACGTCCGGCGAAACATACAATGGTTCACTCGCGAGCCTCAGGAATCCATCGATTCTTATTTTCGCAAAAGTTCCAAGACAGCTCAAGACAAGAAAAAGCCGCTCCTCTACAGGAAAGGAGGCAAACACAACCTCGGCATGGAAGTTGACTCCGATACAGCAGCCTCCTTCCAGAGAAAAATCATTGCTCGAGGTCTTCCCAAAGAATGGGATAAACACGAATTCTTGGCAAACAACATGGCCGCAACAGGGTTGAATGGCTTTTCCAGGGCACCCCAGCCTCCTTGCCATTGCCCCAAACCGTCGAAAGGCCCCCAAACAGCTCAGACCACTTCGAGCACCAACCTCTTGGTGGAAAAGGGATGCGCAGCAAGGTAGCATCAATCAGGAACGTCGTAGCAGCACAGCCCAGGCGCTCCCCAGGCCAACCATGTACCTACCGAGACAGCTGAAAACGCCGAAAAGCGGGAAACATCTTGCTCACCAAGGCGGAACACACCTGATGTCGCACCAACACAGCCCGACAGCCAGCAAACGCAGGCTGCAGAGACACAACCCACAGCACCGCCCCGCACCAACACGGGCGCACACAACATCACAGTTCCCAAGCAACAGCATTATCCCAATGACCCTTCGGATGCCATTGCGCAGGGATGGATTGAAACCGACCACAAAGGGTCGGGTGATTGCGGCTACCGGGCCGCAGCAACTCACGGATTCCGAAGCCAAAGCAGCTGCAGCTGACCTTCGCGCCATTACTTGCCTCCATGCCGAAAAACATGCAATGCGTTTTGCGCCTTTCATATCCACTGGCCAGTCCAGCACAAATTCTGCACGCCACAATGGTAAACCAGCGCCAACCAACATAGAAAAATGGTGTGAGTTGCAAACGGACCCCAAGGTTTGGCTAGATGCCATCGGTCTGCAAGCACTCAGTGAGAAAACAGGAGCAGTCCTTGTGGTTTGGAGCAAACCCCCGATGGATGGACCAGAGCCACCTTTGCCTCCAAATTTAGCACCGGCATTGCTTGTGGTGCAAGGAAAGAGTCGGTGTTGACCCTGATTCTCAGAGACCACCGTTTTACATTCCTGAGACCGCCGGCCAACACCTCGACTCCGCCGACATGGCTCAAAAACACGTCGCACAGTCACATAATTGATTTGACAGGAGATGGAAAGCCCTCCTCACGAGTGCCATCAGAAGCCACACCGTCAGTGCACACAATTCGCACCTGCAAGAAAAGCGATTGCACCCCTTCGGTGCACACATACAAGCCAACACTGAAGCGCGCTGTAGGCCAACCTGATGGGAACCCCCAGGTCATATCACCTGGGGCGCCCTCATGCCAAGCTGAGAAGAGTTCTGGTAGCCGTAACCCAAGCCGGTCATCCAAAGCCAAAGATGTCGCCAAGACCAAGCCAGATACCAGAAAAAAACTTGCCAAGCCGCGAACCTCAAAAAAGAAAATTGGTGACAGCAAAACAAGCAGAAAGAACAGCCCTTACAGGACACTCAAAGATCAATTCACATGGACTTGCAATTTATGTTCTTGCGTGGTCGCGCGAGGACACCACCTACGAAATTTCCATGCCGCAGATCGGAAATTTGCCACGCAGGCTTTCTTCGAAAAAGCGGATTTTTTTCCTGTTTCGGATCTTCCCAAAGAACAAAGGGCATGGACTTGTCACAATTGCCAGCTCGGCCTTCCCTTTTTGGCCGGTGAGAGCTTCCGTAAAAGTAGGGCAGCCCATGTCAAAGCCTGCACTGGTTTAACCCCCAAAGAGCTGATGTATGTCCGTTTGAGGACCAAGGAAAGCCGCGAAATTTGCCGCCAAAGACAAAATGCTCTTGTTACCCAAAGGAAACAAGCTGCTTTGGAAGCCATGGAAGATTTGTCCGCTTGCACAGGACACCAGCTGGTCATATTGCCTTTTGCCACCAGCGGACGTGGCTGGAGCTTCACCTGTGCAGCTTGTACCTTGACCCGGCCCACTTTAGCCGATATTCGCAAAAGTGGAAAAAAGAAGCCCGTGCTGAAGCTTTTGCCAACCAAGCCAGACAGAGATGGTGGCGAGAGCGTCGACTAAGCAACTCTAACCTCGAGATGTTTGTGCAGACTCTAAAAGCCTGGAAAACAACCAAAGATGAAGCCAACCTGATGGAAAAGCACCTGGGTACTGGTCACAAAGTCCCTGCTTTGACTCAGACCACTTGAGACCACTTGGTATCGTGACCTCACAGAGGAAGGGGTGGGACCACACCCCGGACCGACAAAAGCCATTACCGCCAATGCGCAAGGTGCCCAGAACAGCTGGCGATTAGCTAACCTGGTCATCGCCAACCATATCCAAGTAGCTGCCCTTGTTGAAACTAAATTTAGCATTCAGAAGTTTGCTGATTTTGCGACCTTTTGCCACAAAAACGGTCTCCAGGTTTTTGCGGCCAATCATCCCACGATTGCCCGCGCGGATGACAGAACCTATTGCTCAGGAGGTGTTGTCATCATGGTTCACAAAAGTTTGAAAGCCAAACCAGTCAAATCTTGGTCTTCCGCAGAAGGAGATGCATGCTGCGTGGACCTGGAGTTTGATTTTCTCACCGGCATTTACAAACCACGTGAAGCGAACCACCATGCTTTGATTGATGAAATATTGGAATGCCAACTCTTTACCCGCCAAGGAGCCCCTTGATTGATCGCGGGGGATTGGAATGTGGAGCCAGTTGCCTGGCCTGAGCTGGCCACATTGCATCCATCTTCCAAACCATGCGCTGCTACAAATGAAGACCGGACTTTTGCACCCACAAGATGGCAAGGAAAACGCTCACTTGATTGGATCTGGTGCAACAATCCTGAATGGATACAAAGCTTGCTATTTTGGGAAAGCAAAGTTTCTGACCACAAGGTCGTCCAATTTGAACTGCAGGCAACGGAACGGAAAGCTCCGCACTGCATTTTGATTCCCACTCGAAAGTGGCACAAACCTACAGATGTTGAGATTGATGTTTGGATCGCCGCCCTGAAAGATGCTTGGGGTCCAACAAAAACCTTTCCTTTGACAGGGGATGCTGATGCCGATTGGAAGCTTTTCTGCAGCAAAGCAGAAAATATGCATCTCGAAGCCCTGCGAACAGGGGGACAGCTTGCAAATGACCGTGGATCCTTTCGAGCCAAGAGTTCAGTGCCAAAAATCACGAGACACAAGTGCCACACTGTCCGTGCAAAGCAACTTCTGCCTTTCAGAGAGCGCAATTTGCTGGGGCGCGCCATGGAAGCGCGCAGACAAGAACAAGCTGGACGCGAGGCTGACGCGCAGCATTTGTTGCGCAAGTTACATACCAACCAGGTCACCAATCTCAAAGATTTGGATGCTCAAACAATGTGTGAATGTTCTTTCTTCTTTGGTGCAGCAGGAAGAAACACAAAGCTCAAAACAGCACCTTAAAAGTTGGCGCGACAGTGTGCTTGGGAGCGATGCAACGGCAGGCGAATGGGTCAAACGCCGAGCAGTTGCAGCTTGTGCACAGGATGCACTAAAACTCTTGCGGAACTATTGGGCACAAATTTGGGAACGTGATCTCACTTTTCTTGCTCCAGCGGTCCAAATGTTCTCTGCTTTGGGCAGAACTCAGCCCACAGCCTGTCTAAATTGGAAACCCTTTGACGCTCGGGAACTATCAGCGCAAGCTTGGAGACTTCGAGCATTTGCGCCGGGCATTGACGGGTGGTCCGGGTCAGAATTTTGCGACTGGCCTCACAATGCTTGGTTAACCTTTGCGCATTTGGCGAATCATTTTGTAAAAAATGGCAGCGTCCCTTCAGCCTTCAAAGACTGCAGACTAATCTTTTTATTTAAAGAGGGTAGCAAAAGAGATGCCAACGGCAGCATCCCTTGTGAACAAACACGGCCCATCGCTGTGCAAAGCATCCTCTGGCGACTTTTGGCGTCGTCCTTTGTCAAAAGACTTACGACCAGAACATGGATTTTGGGCTGGGCCCCCAAAAATGCGTTTGGGTCCATTGCGGGCCGAGGTGTGCAGGATGCCATCAGCAAGCTTGAAGCGGCTTTTCGTAAAGCTCCTGATAACGTTTTGGTCAGTTTAGATTTTCAGAAATGTTTTGACCATATTCACCCTCAGCTGGCAGCAACTGCGCTGGAAGCCATGGGCGCCCCAGTCCAACTGGTGAACGTACCAATGTATGCCCGCCGCAATCCCAGTCAGCTCATCCTTGCCGCAAGGAGATGCGCTCTCACCTTTATGCTTGGTTGCAATCCTGGCCGTGGTGGAACAGAATGTTGCAACCGAAGTGCAGGCAGCCACTGGCACACAGATGCAACAGGTCACCTTCTTAGATGATAGAAACCTCATTGCAAAGGGAGCCCAGATGGCACGAAGCTGCGTCGATGCCTGGGCCACCATTTCTGCCCAGGTGGGATCAAAAGAAAATCCTAACAAATTTAAAATTTGTCCAGGTAACAATGTGACACATTCATCACTGCAGGACTTCGCCTTAGAGCAGATAGTGCAAACTGTGCGGATTCTTGGAGTTGATTTTACCAGCAATCCCAGAAGTGCAGACCGCCCAGTTGCGGCCCAACGATTGCAAGAGGCCACTGCTTTAGTGCGTCGCATAGGCTCCCTCCCACATGGTGTTTTTCGCAGAAGTAGGCTCATCAGTAGCTTAGCTTTAAGTAAAGCATGTTGGGGTATTTGGTCCTTTAATTCCACTGCAAAATTCTTCACTGAGTTGGAGCAGAGCATGAAAGTTGCGCTTTCCGTAACAATACCACTGCAACCTCACCACTCCGAGCGTTGTTGGAAGGTCACAGCCTTGACCCTAGGTTTCGGGTAGGCGTCCAAGCCTTCAGCTTCTTTGATCACCTCATTCGCGCTGGTGACATTTTCTGGCAGCGACAAAACTTGACTGGCACCTGGCCACAGCGTGTTTGTCAGTTCCTCTCTTGGCTGAACTGGCACAAGCAAGCTGGATGGACGTGGTCACACGACGACCTGGCTTCCATCTCCCTGCGCGCTGACGATGATGTGGACAAGGTACACTTCACATTACATCAGCTCAGAAATTCTTGGCGGATACGAGCATGGCAAAACTTCACACAACCTGGAAGACGTGAAGCAGCAGAGGTCACTGAAATGCCATTCCCGGCTCAGCGATATAAGCCGGCCCACTCCTGGTTTGAAAAAGGCTCTTCCCATGAGAGAGCCGTGCTATCCGGAGCTTGTGTTAGCCCTGCTCGCTTTGCAGTCATGCACAAGCAACCCATCCCTCAATGGTGCAGTTACTGTAACAGTGCTTACGTTCCCAGCTGGTTGCACCTGTGCTGGGAATGTGAAGGTTTCGCACAATCGCGGCCGCCTCGGCCACATTGTCCTTTGACTCTCGCACTTCACTGGCCATGCCTGGATTCAGACTACGGCCACTTAGTTCTTCAGCACATGGCTCAGGTCCGAGCCAAGTGTCTGACTGATCGCTACGATGGGGCCTAGTTAGGCCCAGGATGGGGTCACATCTCCGTGCATTGCGCTGCGGGGGTGGAGATCTCTCACACAGACACACAGACACACAGACACACAGACACACAAACACACAAACACACAAACACACAAACACACAAACACACGAACACACCAACACACGAACACACAAACACACAAACACACAAACACACACACACAAGGGGAAGGCAAGACCTCGGGAGACAAGGGGAGACACTGGGAAGAGGGGGCATGCAATGGGAGACAATGGGACAATCACAATGGAAGACATATGGGGGGCAATGGGAGGCAATGGGCGAAGACAATGAGAGACAAGAGGAGACAAGGCCTTGGGAAGCGATCCAACACAGGCACACATGTGGGGAGACAATGGGAGACAATGGGAGACAGCGGGAGAAAAGAGCTCAGGACGGGAAGGCGTGCACACCATCCAACAAAAGGAAACAAGAAGGGGTACAATGGGAGACGGGTGGAGACAAGACCCTCTGGAAGGCGGACACACCATCCAACAGAGGGAAACAAGAAGGGGCACAAGAGGAGATAAGACCCTCGGGAAGGCAGACACAGCATCCAACAAAGGGAAACAAGAAGGGGTACAATGGGAGACAAAGGGGGACAAGACCCTCAGGAAGGTGAAGGGAGACAAGACCCTCGGGAAGGCGGCCACACCATCCAACAAAGGGAAGCAAGAGTACAATGGGAGACAAAGGGAGATCCAGCAAAGGGAAACAAGAAGGGGTACAATGGGAGACAAGACCCTCCCTAAGGCGGACACACTATCCAACAAAGGGCAACAAGAGGGGGTACAATGGGAGACAAGACCCTCAGGAAGGCGGGCACACCATCCAACAAAGGAAAACAAGAAGGGGTACAACGGGAGACAGAGGGAGACAAGACCCTCGGGAAGGCGGACACGCCATCCAACAAAGGGAAACAAGAAGGGGCAGAATGGGAGACAAAGGGAGACAAGATCCAAGAAAGGGAAGCCAGAAGGGGCACAAGGGGAGACAAGACACTCGGGAAGGCGGACACGCGATCCAACACCAAGGCGGACACTTTAAGAAAGCATTAAGAACCCCTAACAGTACACGGTTTGCTGAAAATCGCTGTAGTTCAGTGCTTGTATGCATGCATGCATGCATTCATGCACATATGTTGTTGTACGGATCAAACACACATGGACGATTCCTCCACCAAAAGCCTGAACCTTCAATGGCAGCAGCAGTGCAGCCGGACATGCCATGGGCCCAGTTGGCAGGTCCCTATGCTCAATGTGACTGACTGCATCATCTCGTTTTGCATCGTGTTGCTGGTGACCACCTCTACCTTGTACCTCAACAAGATTGAGACTTACTTGCAAACAAAGATGTTTCTCCCAGTGTACTTTCACTATATGTATATACATACATACATACATACCTACGTACATACATACATACATACATACATACACACATACATACATACATACATACATACATACATACATACATACACACATATATATATACGTATGCGTATACATAAAACATAGATATATATATATAAATATACATAGATATACATAATACATATACATAAAACACGGAATGCATATATATATAACATATTTATTTATTTATTTATTGATTTATTCATTTATTTGCCTACTTATTTATGTATTTATTTATTTGTTTTTATTTATTTATTTGTTTATTTTTCATGTAGATAAGAACAGATAAACAACAAATAAATAACAGATATATAAATATATTGTTCCACACAATTATCTACATCTTGTAGAACCACTGTTTGGCTTAAGACTGTTTTTGCCGTTTTGGTGCAGGAGGGGGGAGATTGGTGCACGGCTGGTGCGCGGCAACACAAGCCTAGGGGCAAAGGTAGGTCTGGGCAGGGGAAAAAAGGGGCGAAGGTGGTGCGGGAGTGGGTTCTTGCCGATCCATGGACTGGGTCCAGTCAGCACCAATTTTGCATTTTTTTGGCACTTGTTGGGAGGCAGCCAAATTGATTAAAAATACAAAATTTTTGCAAGGTTTTGGTATGCTTTTGGGTGATTTAGCTGCTTCCCGACAGGTGCAAAAGTGGGGCCAAAAAGTGCAAAATTGGTGCCCGACTGGATCCTGACTGGATCCCGATTGATTGGATCCCGATTGATTGGATCCCGATTGTGTCCTGACGGGGCAAAAGTGGTGCGGAAAAATGCAAAATTGGTGCTGACTGCATTCTGACTGGATCCCGACTGCTTTTCCTCAAAAAAAAAAATCCCGCGCCCTTATTTCCAGAATTTGAGCACCTATTTCCTAAATTTTCAAAAATTTAGCGCCTTGCCGTCACCAGTCTGAACCCAAATACGGGCAACTCAATCTATATCTATATCTATCTATCTGTCTATCTATCTATCTATCTATCTGTCTATCTATCTACCTATCTATCTATCTTTCTATCTATCTATCTACCTATCTACCTGTCTACCTATTACCTATATATATATGTATATTTACACACATGAATAACTTAGTAAATATCAGATGTATGGTAAAAACCCAAATCCAGCGCAAACACACAGCACTTTCCCTTGAGAGCTCGGGATCATGGTTCGTCCTTTTGATTCAATTTGCACCCAGCAAAAACAACGAAGACACCAGACGATGAAAGAAAATGCGCGAACAGATATACAAGGGCTTTTGACGAAGTGACATTCTTGAAGATGAGAAACCTTTAAGATCCGCGAAAATTAAATGCCTCGAATGACCTTTGTTGGTTTCCGTGCCATGACATCAGGCAAGGGGCATTTAGCTACGGCTAGCTGCGGGTGCGGGGTAATGATCAGCAGGGCAAGGATTATTTAGTTTGGGGTGCAACGGTTTGACCACTTGTCCCCCTGCCCACTCAACACACGGGCCTTGGGGTCAACTCAGGACAGCACGATGTATGCCTTTGCAGCGGGTGTGTCGACTGCTATGCTGAGTGGCATCGGTGTTGCGATTGGCATCATGGTCCTTATGACCGCCAGCGCGCTCTTCTACCGGAGTGCGATGGGCGGTAAGAAGGACTTCCGGGGTTGTTGGAAGAAGTGAAAGCTTCAGTTGAAAATTCACCGACGGCACCATGTCTCCCAATTCTTGCATGTGGACTTTGATTCTGGCCTTCAGCGCGAAAGTGCCCTGGCCCTGTTCCAAGAGGACTCTTGATGTTTTTTGTATGAACAACTTGGTTGATTTGATCAGCCCAGGTCCGATTCTGTTCGCCCAAACCAATATCCAAAGATGTTTTTCTCCCAGCCTGGCAGGTGAGGGTCTCTAGATTTGAACAAAGGTCTCTTCTCCTCTCCTTCCATTGCAAAAAGTGATATATATATATATACATATTTATTTTATTCATACTATATTTGCTTTTATTTGTAAATAAATATTCTCTTTATTTTGAGATATTAAAGCAAGTGTATATCTATAAAGAAATAATTGATATATGAGTTATTTGCGGTTTATGTTATTTGATTTATATATATATACATATTTATATTTGATAATGTATGACTTGATATTATAGGAGATGATATTATGTTATGTTGTCTCGTATCATTTTTGTATTATATTGTATTGTAAAGTATGATATCATTTTGTATTTTGTTTTAATATATGTGTTTTAGTTGTGGTATGTCATCTTGCAATACACTGTACTGCATTGTTTTGTGTTATAGTGTATTGTATGTGTTGTGTTGTGTTGTATTGTCTTGAACTAATTTGTATTATTTTACATTACACAATATTGCATTGTATTCTATTTTATTTTCTTTTATCAGACTAAAAAAAGGCCAAATTATGTTTTGTCATGTTAGATCATTTTTTTTGATCATATATATATATGTCAGATAGAATATCGGAAAATGTTTGAGGTCAAATATCACAAATAGAATGCCAAAACTTATGTTTGATCAAGTGACAGATGAAACAACATGGCAGATAGTATGTCAGATAAGATGTCCAATAGAATGTCGCAAAATGTGATGTAAAATGTAATAGCTTATGTCTAGATAGATGCCACCGTGGGCCACGTGGGGATCACACAAAGTTAAAAAATCACGTGCCATGCTTAGTTTCCCCAAATACCACACATTGGACGCCGCTGAAGGAGTTGAAATTCTTCAACCTGGGAAGCGTGGCGTCTTCTGAGGAACTTGCCAGAAAGGTCAAGGACAGCATCGGAGTATCCAACGGATTAAGCGCTGGGGGGAAAGATAGGCGGAAAGATGAAGTCTCATTAGCATTTACCAAGCGACAAACAATGAAATGCCACCACGACATGAGAAAGAAATGCCAGTAGCCTCTGGCAATCTTGCATGGCCATGGCATTTCACCTTGTTTTAGCGCATTTCACCTTGCCCGTTTGATTGGTAGAACCAAAGGCTGACCAATCAAGTTGGCTGACCTCCAAAGGTCGCACAGCGCAGACAACGCAGGCGGTGTGCGTTGAGTTGGAGAAAGCAGAGGTTGCGGACCTCTCATCACAGACCTTTGATTGCAGAGCTACATGTGATCAGCATCGTGGGAGAGAGAGAAAGAGAGAGAGAGAGAGAGAGAGACCAACAGGGCGCAAGTCAAGGGGAATCCAGGGAAAAGCCGGATTCCAATGGTTGATACAACCTTCTATAGACATTGCCATAGTTTAGAGTGTACCCTTGGGTGTCATCAAACATGTTTTGCTCGAAAATCACCCAGCAACAGTTCAATGATTTTTCCAACGAACTAAACCCTCCATGGCTAGTCCGGGAATTTCCCAGCTTGGGTATTCCAAATCTCAGCTTGTATATCCTACTCATATCTCCATTCTATTCCCATCTTCACTTAGAGTTCACTCCCGCATCGCCCAGGCTTGGGGTGTTGGCCGTGTTTGACACGCGAAAGATCACCACTTGCATTACACTCCTGGCCACTGAGGTGCGGGAGAGTTGGCCTCGTCAAAGGAGTTGTGTCATTGGGTCATTTATGCTATGAATGAGTATTTCATGGATATTGAACCAAAAAGAATGTTTTTTTTTGGGGGGGTAATATTGGATATAAGTTGGAAAGTGTTTGAAAACCCTCTGGGAATCAAACGTGGCTAGCTGGAAAGCCTGGAGCGTATACTCGGAAAATCATACTAAATGAGGGATTTTCCGCCAAGCCACCTTTGATTACCCGAGGGTATGTGAAGTATTAGCATGCTTGTACGTGCATATATATGTGCTATGGTGAAAATCGTAGCATGATCATCAGTCCATCAATGCCAGTTTATTGGGAATCCCATTCATGATGGGTGCCCATACTCTATACATCCCATGCAGCTTGACCATGGCACATATGAAATAAACCAATGAGATTCGTGGGAAACAAACCCCACATACACTCTGGTAAACTAACAGCTCGCTATTGAAAATTGCCATAGAAAGTTCGTTGATTTACCCAGCTAGAAAATGGGTGGATTTTTCATAGTTTTTTGTATGTTCACCAGAGGACAAACATAGTAACTATAGTACTTTACAAATTGCTATGGAAAAGTTTGGATCTTGGGACTTGGGAAACTTCGCGTCGCGGCGGCGTCAGGTTGCACCGCCTGCAGAAGATGGTCGTTCCTTCAAGTTCAACAAGCAACTCGGGATGGAGACACAAGGGAGCCCCAAAGAACATGGGTGTAAAGTTTCACTGTTCCAATTGTCAATCTCCTCAATGGTTCACTTCCACGATTGTCACCAAATTGTGTATCGCGCACTCACTGCATTGTTTTCCTCTGGACTCAATTGTATTCAGGCTCAAGGCCTTGCGCAGCATATTGTACACGGACACTATGGTTGCATTGTGGAGCACATGGTGCAACAGCATTGTTATTAACACCGTCCCTTGCTTCCATTGTCGTTGCAATTGAAGCATCATAAAGCTGAACAATTGCTTTGCCAGATTGTTAAACTGGAAAGACATTAGAACTGCTATTGTTGGATCTTTGTTCAGAACTCAAATCATTTGTCGAAGGAAGTTTAGAAGTCAAACTTCCGACAATATGGACAGATGAAAAGTAGAGATGGAAAGGGTCAGAGAGAAGAGGAGAGTAGCAGAGAGAAGATCAGAGAAGAGAAAGAGTCGGAAGAAAGAAGATGCAGATGCGCGAAAAGGTAGGAAAGTCGCGAAACACGGTGTTTTTCAATGATTTGTAGCTCCGGAGGGTCGAAAAGTAGGCTCGCTAAAGCGGCGGGTGCGGAGCCATCTGGCCAGATGAGAGATGAAAAATTGCACACCGTTGTGGCGCGAAGCACATTTCGAAGTCAAA
>Ga0126342_10014113_pt1 | contig 14119 bp, 14 predicted proteins | sample Cyp1metagenome_FD_92528 | JGI IMG/M metagenome (GOLD analysis project Ga0126342, IMG submission 92528) | Coral microbial communities from Lord Howe Island, Old Settlement Bay, Australia - Cyphastrea 1 metagenome | ecosystem: Host-associated > Invertebrates > Cnidaria > Coral ...
CCGGATGTTCTACCATTTTGGGTCATTGAATTAATTTATCTTCTATTTGAAATGGATTTTTCCGCGCGTCCAAACCCGTTTCAAATAGAAGATCGGTTTTCCGACAATTCTTGATTATCTTCTATAATAACGGTATGTACTATATATTGTATACATATGCACATGTATAAATATACAGTACATACACATGTTTAAGGGCTCAGAATATCTGTATACTGTATATTAATGATTTGTAATGATAGTTCATCTGGGCCGTCTTGAACACAGGATTGAAACGAGTGGACAATCGTGGGTGATTTCATAACATGATACACAAACACAATTACCCTCTGGTAAACATAGCTATTGAAAATGGCAATTTATAGTGAGTTTTCCCATTAATAACATGGTGATTTTCCATAGCTATGTAAACGTTTACCAGAGGGTATATAACACCCCAGCAATACATGGATGATTATCTAACAAAAAAATATCCTACTAATTCGAAATCCAAACAATTGACCATCACCAAGAACTGAACTGTGCTAGATCCCATACAAGGTGGGGGCCCAAAGGATTGCTCAGTTGCTGTAGAGTGCCAGAAAAAAGGTGATGGTAGATATATCCGCTGGTAATGAATTTCTTTTTCCCATGGATTTTTATGGAAGAATCCATGGTACCCATGGAAATCATGGAAAAATCCATGGTTTTTCATGGGTAAAATCCATGGGTTTTTCATGGGTAATCCATGGATTCTTCCATAAAAATCCATGGGTAACTCATGGAACAAAGTTTTGGCCACTTCCAAGGCAAGCATCCGAGTCCCCCATGGAGAGCGTCAGGCCCGAGTCAGCTGGTTTTTCGATGGGCCAAAATGGTGTTTTTTTGGGGAGTCACTGAGGAAATACGTCACGTGTTTTTTCACGTGTTTTTTTTCACGTTGTTTTCCACGTTTCTTTCACTTTGTGTGTGTGATTTCAACATATTTCTATGGGAATTTCCATGGTAATGTCTATGTAATATCCGAGAAGCATATATTTTAAAGAGCTCTGGTTGAGGGGTTGGAATAGTCACACGATGAACATTTTCTACATGACATGATCAGGCGAGCGGCGGAAGAACTGGAGGCCACTGCAGTTCCTTGGCGAAGTTCAGAGCGTAACTTTCACGGAGTGCATCCAGAAATATTCAATGCTTGTGTTATGATCCACACACATATAAATATAATATGTAAATATAATATATACAATTATATATACATAGATAATATACACATATATATATATATATTATGAGTTAAATAATATATATATATATATTCTAGCCTTCTTGTTGCCCATGGTTGTTGGTTGTATTCTGATCTTTGTTTTGTATCCCCTTTAGCCAGATCCCCATGATGAACATAAACCATCTTCCCCATACGTGTCCACTGTATCGGTTGATCTTCCAGTTTTCATCATCAAAACCGGGTGATTGGTAAACCCTGCTGGTGAATATACTTTCAGCCAGGTCCCTCGGTCCCTCGGCCATACATTGGTTGAAACAATCAATTAGAACTAAATCCACCATGAATCCAATCCTCTGCCTGGTTACAAACCGAATTTCCTATCTAAGGTGGCCCTTTCCTCTTGTAATCTTCTCAAGAATCCCAATGTTTCAAGCTTAACTGCCACTTTTTGATGATGAAATCCCAATTTCTAATGCTGAAATCCCACATTTTGCCAGTTTTAATCGCAGTTTTTGATTCTTAACTCCTGATTTTTGCCAGTGGAATCCACATTGTTTCATGGGTGAAACTTGGTGCTATGAACGCCGTGCGTTCATGACCATTTAGGATTTCCAAAGTCATTGTCGGCACCTTGGGCACCACAAGCATAGACGTAGCATCAACTAATTGATATATAGAACGCAAGTGCACGAACATTACTGCCCCAACCCACTTCAAGCCAACCCCACCCCAAGTGTATGACGTAGGCCCAACAAAAGTATACAGTATTGAGTACGCAAGTGCAAGGACGTTTTTGCCCCAACCCCCCCAACCAACCCCACCCCAAGACGAACGCACGGCACCTTTTAGGTGCACGAAAGCACGGCTGCATCCAAAGTGGCACAGGGCAAGTTGCTGGCACGGCACGAGGCACGGTGGATGTAAAGTCGGGGTGCCACAGAAATTACCGGTTTTACTGCTACGGGATTTAAGCGTGAAAAGCTGGTTTTGTGTTTATGGGATTTCATTTGAGCTCATTTGCCTAGAGAAGTGGCTGTGGCGGTTTTGTAGGATTGAGACACTAAAATTGACGTGATGTCTATTTAAGGAATGAAAACTTGGAAGGGAACCAACAATACTTGAAGATGTTTGGCCAGCAACAAATGGAGGCTTTAAGATGCTTTAAGCAAGGTGTGTTTGATTCCAAGTGGGACCCTAAACAGATCTTGATGTTTTTTCCCAACCAAATCTGAGGCGTGGACCCAACAAATGGTGCAACAGTCGGTTTTAGGTGGTTGAACCGATGGAAAAACCTAGCAGCAATAGCTGGAGGCCCCTGATCACTGACATGCCTTTGAAGAATAGGCAAATCGTGATCGTTCTTCCATTGATTGGCATTATTATAGTATGGATTTGTCAAACATGCTAAAAAAACATTGTGTTGTTTCCAAGGTCCCGTTCATCCTTTTTCACGAGCATTCCAAATGATGAAGCAAGGAATAAGAAATCGAATTCTCAGGAATCGATATCCCAAAGACCAGACTTGTTGGACATAGATTTTGATTTTCCTTGAGGCCGCGACCATTTTGTTCAAAAAGTGGATCCAATTGGAATGGGTGAAAAACACATTTTGAATGGATTGGTTTAAGGGAAAAGATACAGGAAACCATAGATTTTCCCATTAAATATGGGGTTTTCCTGTAAAATTTCCCTTAAACCAATCCATTGACATTTTGGAAAGGGTCATCCCAGTGTCATTCGATCCAACATAGATCACCTTTGGAAAGCAACCGCTTTGTTGGATGATATATGCCATGAAATATCTCCGATGACCATAAAATGGCTGGTTGAATTCCTATTGTATACATATATATATATATACGTATATATATACACATATACATATGTAAAATGTATATATATGTATATATATATATGTATATGTATATGTGTATATATATAATCACTACTTCAAAACGTGTAAAAATAGCCATAGGTGCTCCGAAAAAAAACATCCCAATTTCTTGGTTCCCTTTTTTGTGGGTGAAATCCCAATCAAAGCAGTCCGTTCCGATACTGAAATCCCATGATTTTGGGCAAATTTAACCATTAAACCAATCATTCCACCAATCATTGACAAACAATTATTGATTGGTTTACAATGGGATAATAGTATATAATTAGTAGTATTTTACAATAGTTGAAGCAATCATTCAACCAATCATTGACCAATATTCACCAATCGTTTTCTGACTTCCCATGATTTTCTGCTCCAATCTTTCGAGGCAGCTTTGGCCGACGATGCCCAAGAGGACTTGTCGCCGCGCCGGAGATTCCGGTAGATTCAGGGACTTGTCGCCGACTTCACGAAGAAAAAATATGATGACTGGTGGTTTCCTAAGTCATAGGGGTACAAAAACAGTCATCATCCATTTATATATAGATGGATTTTCCCATGGAAATCGTCACCATTCAGCGATATTTTGGGGTACCCCCATGGCTATGGAAACCTCCATGACTGGGAATGGGTCAAAAGTGAAGACTCCCCAGGGACAGATTGACTTGAATGGATTGACTTGTCTATTTTTAGTGCCATCCAATTATTGGGATACCCAATGACTTGACACCCCCATTGAAAGCTATGAAGACTTCATTAAAAAAACACGCCCCCAAAATGGAAAAGGTCCAATCTCTCACTCTTTTCGGTTTGGATTTTGCATTTCTCCCCTTTTTTGGGTCACTATAAATGTACATAGATAGGATATACTGGGAGTTTGAGTAACCAACAATGGAGATCCAACCATTTGCTGCCCATATGGGGGAATCGAAGTTGACAATGGGAAGAATACCATCTTTTTAGACAAAACAGGACAAACCCAACGTGGCAATTTCTGGATGGGGAGGAGGATCGTGGTCCATTTGACCCAGGGAAGATCCCTTTGAGCCCAGCGTGCTCAAACGGGCTTCGGATATCTTCGGATGGTGGTCATTTCGCTTGGTTGGCCCGTTGTTAGATTGGAAGTCAACATACTATGATACCACATATATACATACTTATATACATGATATATGAAGCACCACCTGACCTAAGATACCTAGTTTTGAAAGTATGTTGATTTTGAACCACAACCATACAACAATATGGGTCAACAGTCCTCAACGCAAGAGGTGACAGGTTCGTCATTGTAACCGGCATCGCCTGGGACCTTGATCATCTACAAGACAGATTTCCTGCTAAAAATAAAACATGTAAAAACTAAAGATGCTAAGACCCGGAGATGATTTTTGAAGAGAATTCCAGACTTCTGACTCGTTTGCGAAGCGTCAATCTTCAGGAGTGGAGGGCGCTGCGTGTGCTGCAGGGCTTGACATATTTGGCAGGAAAACATGAGAAGATTCTGCAGGACGGGCCCGACTGGGCTGTCTGGCGAGTTACTCATACCACTTGGGGAACTGGGGAAAAAGGTGAAAAATCACGGGGTTGTCTTTTTCACAACAAAGATACCACTTGAATGTCCGAACACCTTTCTTTTTGAGGCAAGATTTATGCCAATTTTGGTGGGGACAATGTTGGTTTGTACAACCACATTTTTTTGGGGGGTCACCCATCATTTTTGTTAATGAGCTCGTAGCAAAAATGACCAGGCGCACATGGGGGTATTGAGGAATGCTGAGATTGACTAGTCAGAACAGACAGGGTAGACGCAATGAATATACTACATATCAGAATCTGAATATATATATATATATCTGTATTGTGTGTATTCACTAGATAATTACATAAATATCAGCTATTAAATTCACATGTTTCACACATAAATTAATGCATATCCCATAATAAATATTCACACATGATTATGTTTCACACATACTATACATTACACATAATTACATGAATTCCCATGTTTCTGTTGTGTGGGTCAAAAATGATTGGTGGCTCCATGGGTCCCATCCCACAGGAGGATGAAAGACGCGTGAAGGACTACCAGGTGCTGATCTCACAGGAGAACAACGAACTCAGTTGTTGTTACCCAAGCTGGTTATGACTAACAGTTTGCCATGGTATAGATGGTCCATAGAAATAGATGGTGTTTACCCATTAAACAGGGTGGATTTTCCATGGCGAACTGTTAGTCATAACCAGATGGTAATTATAGTGATGATACCGTGTATCAATGGTCATATTCTAACTAACGACTCAATGTTTTTGCCCCTGGCAGGTGCAGTTGAATCGGGTGGAACGTTGGAAGGACTCGGCGCGGCACTTGAAAGAGGTCACTGACGCACTCCGTGAGGTTGTGAAGTATGGAGGGGTTGAACTATCAATGAGTGGTTCAACCCACCATAATTGTGAAATGGTGGGTTAAACGATGGGTTTAACCATCATCTATTGTGTTTTAACTATCGAATAAATGATTCCCATTAATGGTGGGTTTAGCTTTAGCTAGGGAAACGGCTTATTTAATGGGAATGCTATAGTGACTGTAATGGAATAAGCGGGGGATTGTATTGGATATTATGGATAAGAATCTGGATAATTAAATTAGTTCACGACTGAACCCTGCGTCGCTGGAACTATGATTACTGCGTATATCCCCATTAAATCTCATTAAAACCTACAGTTTTCCACCTTTTTCGGCTGTCAGGTGGCAGGTGAAGTGGCTGCGCAAGAACAGAAGGTCCGAAAAGTTTCCCAATTTGGCTGAGATTGCCATGATGCGAGGGTGATTTACAGTACTGTGGTAAAACCAATGCCATAAACCATGCCCAAAATCTCCAATTTTGTGGATGGTATAAACCATCCCCAAATGATAGATTTAGCTAATTGGGTTTCCCACATTCGCTGCTTTTTACCTCTTAAATCAACCATTCAAAGTTGAGAAATTGGGACCTTTGGTGTCTTGGCTACAGTATTTTGTTCAAAGAAGATAAACTTATGAGAATCTTACAGCCACAGACTGAGTCCGGACCAAGGAATTATTTTATCTGATAAACTATAGCTGAATTTCACACATTTCACACATCACTGTTTCAGTGAAGAATGTGAAGAGATTTTCCATACTCGAAGTCCTCAGAATTTTTAGCAGATTCCCAGAAAATCCATCCACTGGGGCTCGAAAGTCGATGCTCCTGCGACGACTTTCGAGGGCCTGGCGGCCTGCAGCTCACAAGCTGATGTTTTTTATAAGCTATGGCAGCTATGGATATGTTTCTTCCAACTGAACTGAACTCCAGGTGAACAAATATTGCGTTGAAATATGTTGAAATCATGATTTGTCACCAGTTGTTGATGAACTGCGATTGTCAGGGTTTGAGCCCGCAGCTACTGTGAAGAGGTCACCATTTCCCTCCAGCAAAAATATTGGATGGTAGCAACGCTTTTTCAGCAGTTCCCAAGTGGATCGCAGAAATTCGTGATGGAACCCCAAAGTGAGCAGGAATCCAATAGAAAACCCATCTCTCAACGCATTCTCGCGGGTACCACCTTAAATTCAAGGGTATGGAAAATTTCTGTTACAGAGGCATACAATGTGCTGGACAAATCAAAGACCGGATATCTCCCCCTTAGCCACAAATTCTTTTCGCCTAGTTTTTTTTTTTCTACACCCCACTGGTTACCTCACTTAAAACAGGTCCACTTACTTTTTTTTAATCGCTCTGTTCGGGAGCGCAGCCTGCACATTCTTGTTGTCCAAACTTTCAGCCTTTTTTTCCTGGCTAAATTGTCATTACAATTTTCTTCTAGCCCCCCCTTGTGAAGCCTTTCTTCGCAGCTTTTGAAGGTGTCTTTGGAAGCTCAGGAGAGGAGGCGGACGCCTTGAACACTGGAGGTCTATACAATTCATGTTTTAACTTGAATCATGATATGAATAGAATAGATATGAATGGTATAGACATGATTGTACCATTTATGATATGAATAGGCTAATCAATCTAATCCTGAGATAAGACAAATTATAGCTCTTTTTTGAGGAACACCCAGGATGATTCTTATCCATTCAGGAGGACATCATTTGGGTGTTGGGGACATGTCATAATCGTTGTGGAGGACATGAACGGGGATCCCTATCGAATGAACTTGGAAGATGACTTTTCTTGTTTTGGATCGCACTGGCACCAAATTCTTCGTTTCTATCACACACTATCACTACTCTTGTAATTGCAATTTTCAGAAGTCTAGAGAGTCAATTGTGATGTCAGTTGTGATGTCTAGAGTAAAGCCCGAATTTGGCAACCAGCAGGGCACTGTTTCAGCTGACATCAGCAACCAGCATATCGTCTTGTTTCAAGCTTTGGGATGGCTTTCTTCGCCAGGCAAAGATTGGGAAAGCATGGCTCAGCCGATGGCGCCATCTGAAGAAAGCTACCCAGAAAAATCTGACCAACATCACCCAGGGAAAATGACTGGAATATGTCTATTTTGTGGGGGTTCCTGGCCTATTTTTGGAGAAGCCCAGATGGTTTGACGACCGATGTCTCACGGCCGCCAGCGGGCGCGGGGCGAAAAAGGATCGATCTGTTGACTGCGCCAGGTGGAGTCCATGCGATCCTTGGGGCGGAACCATAAATTGATTTGGGGATTTCACGACAATTCGAGATGAACATGAGGATGTAAAAATGACATTTTTGTGGGGTCAATAGCCTCAAAAATTCGGATTTCGCTAAGACATTGTGGGAATTGAAGCGAAAAATGGGGCCCGGGCCATGCTCCTACTATCCTCCAGCCTGGTCCTGTTTGTGGATGGTGATTTTCCGAGAAATCGCCAGATTCGATTGAGAAAATTTAGGGCAGCCAGTGGCTGCCACTATCATTGCTGCTTGGTGGTTTGGAACATTTTTTTATTTTTCCATTCAGTTGGGAATAATGATCCCAATTGACACATATAAATTTCAGAGGGGTTGAAACCACCAACCAGATTGGTATCTCACAATTTTGGCACAAAGAGCCACATTTTTGCTGGTGAAATCCAAAGTTGCAAAGGACCTCCCAATCTCCCCCGAAGGAACGTCCCCCCCGTGCAGGCGCAGGGGCGGTCGCGCGCCAAGCTCTTTTGTGAGACAAAAGAAGAGGCACCGAGAAACCAACAGATTTCTTAGGTTGGGAATATCATGGGCACATTGGCATCATGGGAATTCGAACACAATGGGAATGGGAAATTATATGGGATAAGAGCGTTTTTCCTGAGTATAGCAACAGACATATCTGGATGTGGCACCTGAAAATGGGGTTTGTTAAAACCCTACGGAAAATGATGGCTTTCCAACGGGATTTGGGGGGGCACAAATAATAGACAAACACAGATATCTAATACATAAGGATTGATAAATTGCATTGAAGGAAGGATCTGTTTTTCATGGTTTTTCAAAGGAATCTCTTTCCCCTAAAAATCGACCTGTTATTTCGATTTTGACCAGCGAAGATCGGAACTTCACCAGGAATCGGGGATTTCACCAGCAAAAAAGTGAGGATCTGTTGGTTGTTTTCCGGTTACCAGTAACACATGGAGACTTCACCAAGCGAAACGGTGGATTTCGCCAACATGGCGATGGGGATTTTCGCGAAAATGGAGAGTTCACCCCGCCAGGCGGAACATATCCCTGAAGGGAGGCGAATCCCTCTGCTGATCGCTTCTATGGGTGGCTCGGCGGGCGATGCAGGATGCGGATGCTCAAATATGGAGAGCTACCCCCATTTTGTGGTGGATTTCCATGTGGAAAACTGACCGCCAAGACATGAAGGTTTGCCTTAGTTGACCACCAAAATGGGTCAAAATGGGAGATTTCTGCAACAATTTTCGTTGAATACCTCAACCTTGGATGGTTTCATACCAAGACTGACGCGACACTCCGGCCAAAAACCACCTTCTTTGGTCCGTTGGTACCTGATGTTGAGCCATACTTGACTTGTATTTCAAGGATGGGAGGCTCACCAAATAAACATATATATATATGGGTATATATAGTCTGACTGACTGAGAGCTCTTTGCAGTGATTGAGGGCTCTTAACCAGACTATCCCGATATATAATATATAATAATATATATTTTAAGATATTATAATATATTAAATAATTAATCATAATATATATTATAATTAATATTAAAACATCATGTGGCCTTGGCTGATTCAAGAAGCACTGCCATGGAATCATGGAATCCCTGGGAATCCCTGGTTTCGGATTAGGGTCAAATACCAAGAACTTTTGGGGTAAACATTTGGATCACCAAAACCAAGATTTGGATAGAAAAGGCAACATTTTTCTTTGGGGTCTTGGTTTAGACATGTTTAGACAAAGACAGACTTGCCGACTGTCTTCTAAACTGTCGAAAAAACTCCGAAGTTTTGCCAGGAAAAATAAGTCCGTTTTCGAGTCGCTTCGAAAGAAAGGTTCCAGTCGAGATACAAAAACCCAGCTTCACCCAGGTTCCCAGATGTGGATATTTTTTCACCCACCACTCGGACCCTGATCTGATGACCTCCCAGGTAAAGACGTTTTTGAGGAGGTCCGTTTGATAGTGGCTGCAGCGTTGGAAGTGCTGCGAATTTTGTTTTGGGACCCAACAACAATAAACTAGGCTTCCCTGGATACTGTATTTTGCCAGGAACGACAGAACCCCTCTTATGACGACCTGCCGGAAATGTCCTCCACCCATTCAGCTGGTTCTGGTGGCACCAGCCGGGGCCTGTTGAATCTCACCGGAATTGTCCCAAAAAAAGATGACACTCAACTTACGTGGGCTTGGAATATGGCATGTTGAGTCATCCAGGGCCAATCATAAGTGGGTCAAGGCTACATTAGGTCATCCTTATGTGAGTTGCCAGCAACGCCTCATGCCTCGTGGTTTTTCTGATTCTGGACCCACACCGATGCTTTTTCCATGAGCATCATGACTTATCCGATAGATGGGAAAACACATATACCATCTGGTTATTTAACATAGCCATGGTATAGATGGCCCTAATCAAAATAGATGGTTTACCGAACTTAAAAATGGATGGATTTTCCATGGTTTACCTATGTTAGTCATAACCAGATGGTACAATATGGAGGTTTTATTCCAATCTTCTTTGATCCAGCTGATCCAAAATAAGTCGAAGTGTCCTGCGACACCTGCGACATCCTCATCAGGCCAAGAAAAGCGAGAGAAAGACCATGCAAACCCTCCATAGGCGCGACCGCCCGTGTCCGCTTAAAGTTTGTAACCTGGGGATGGGTTACAAGCTATATCAACTATTTTCTTACTATGTCAGAAGGAATTCACACATCCATTTTCCAAGGATTCTACCAGGGGTTGGGTTTTGACCTTTGACAGATTTAAGGGTAATGGTCCCTTTTTTGATGTTCCAAAAGCAAAATCAAGGCTATACCTCAGTGTTATTTTTTGCCACTGTTGCAAGAATTTTGGTGTCTCAGTGTTGCGAGACATGCGGATTTTGGATCCTTTCCCAGTCCAACCAAGAGCCAGATTTTGGGATATGTTATGGGCTATGCACCCTCAGCAGTTGCTGGGTAGTAGTTTTGTATTTCGACAAACACACTTCCCAGAAGAAAAGCATTTGGAGACTAAGCTACATAAGGATTTGGAATCATATCAATTTCAGTTTATGCAAGACATACTGTTCTATTTTTTTGATTTTATGTTCAGACGGGACCAGTTTTCGGTTTTTAGAGTTCTTTGATGAAAAATTATTCGACAGATCGCCATCGCACTAATCCGGTGTCTTTGCCACAACACATGGTCTGATGTTTCTGGGGATTAACAAGGCGAACAGCCAAGTTTTGTGATGGGTATTTAAGCAACAAAGATAACAAAGTCAAGGTTTGATGAGAAAACACACATTGAGTTTATATTTTTTTCCTGAGCATCTCAGCCTCGAAACCTGCACCACCCCTGCAGCAAAATCGAGGCAACGGCAACAGACCGTTGAACAGGACGAAGGGGTCACGTCAAACTGGTGTAGTTCTTTTTCAGGATGGCAGGTACCAAACTCAGGAGACCAGAGATATTTGGCAAGTTCTCACTGCTACACTATATGATAGAATGAGCACCATAGTATACCGTCCATAATTGCTATGATTCCCAGGGAACCTTGGTTGGTTGATGATTCGTTGATTTTCATACTACCCAATATGTTGAGGAATCATCAATGGATATCTATTACCCAATATATATATATATATGTATATATATATGTATATATATATATGTATATATATATATATGTATATGTATATATATAATATTATATCCATATGGGAACATGAATAGTGTAAGACTATATACACCTATGGGAATCTCCTTCTGAAGCAAGAGGATTTTAACATCGAATGACATCATGGTGGAGTTCTGATCAAATTACAGTTTTCCCCTCTGGTAAACTAACATAGCTATTGAAAATGGCCCAGTCGAAATAGTTGATTTACCCAGCTATAAAATTGTGGATCTTTCCATAGCTACGTTAGTTTACCAGAGGGTACCGTCTTACTTACTGCATTTGTTTTCTTTTATTAGAGCGTTCCTTGCTACAGTATGATCACTGAAACTGGTGGAGTATGGTGGAGTTATGGTCCCAGACCCCGGAATTGCTGCAGGGAAAGAGTTTTTTTTTTTTCGTGGAGTATGGTACTTTCGGTGGATATCGGGGCAAGTCATTTTGGTCAACACTTCCATGAATTTTTCGCAGCTTGCGCATACTCGTTCCAACAACTCTGGTTGCAATCAAGTATGTTAAAATGTCAGCTCAAAGAAAGATGACATTCCCAAAAAAAACACAATTGAATACAATAGAGACGAAGCAACTTGGCCTCTTAAATTCCATCATCGGGTCACATTCTGAAATAAATTCAGAGGATTCCAGAGGTCGCCAGGTATCACCAACATTTGAATCTGTCACGTAGCTGATCCAGCGCTCGAGTCGAAGTTTAGCACGCGTGACGCCGTGACGCGCTTTGAGAAGCGGATCTTTGCCGGAAAGCCATGTTGTTTGCGCTCATCGAGCAACTCTTCCCAGAGACTGAGGTGGCGACGGGGATGCGTTTTGGAGATGTCTTGAAGGTTAGAACTTCAAAACAGGTGATATCGTGCCCTGTTTGGCAAAATGTTTACCCACCAATAGTTTCAACCATGTTTAACATAGACAAAACAAAAACCCACCGTATTTGTGGATCATTGTCTTGGGTTAAAACCGAGGGGTTTTCCAGTTCTCGAATCACTGGAAGTTGGAGTTTCTAAAGTGATCCAAGATTGGAACTGCAAAAGCTGAACTTCGGGATTTGTAACAATTTTTCGGCTGTTACCAAGCTTCGATCAATCTTGAAGTTTGTGACCAAATGACCAACATTGACGGGGGAACATCTATCTACATCATATATATATATTTTTTTTCAGAGGGGTTGAAACCGCCAACCACATATATATATATATAAATAGATATCCACTGCCGTGTTTGATCACCGGATGGGAAAGCATGTTTTCTTGATGTAATTCTCATTTAGCGATTGGTAAATCAAGTTTTTTTTTGGAATTTATTTAAATATATGTTTAAAGCATGAAGCTCCTATCATCATTCGGTTCACGTGAAAATTCCTAGGACCTACGACTGGTGAGATTTGTGAAAAATGTCCCCATCGATGACCAGCTGATGGTGAAGCCTCCTGTTTTGGAGCGAAAAGTCATGGTTAAAGCTGGTTAAAGCTGGTTAAAGCTGGTTAAAACACCATTTTTTTCTGGTTCAACCACCATTTTTCCTGGTGAAATCCGGTGGCATTTTTCCCCTGACGGTGGTGGAATCCGTGCCAGGCCCCGGTCACGGTGTCGGCACCGAAGCGAGGCCATGGGGCCTGTCATTTCCTCAACAAAAACGAAGCCAAACAATCCCCAAGAGCGCAAATTTCGAGAATTTCTCTAGTGACTTGAAAATTTGATGTTTGGGTTGGTGATTCTTGGTGATGTTTTTCATGTGTTTTTCAAGCATTCTGGTGGCAAAGAATGGGAGAATCTAGCGACGGGATCGTATTGTATCGTTCGAGCTATGGGTGGAATGAAACATTGATCCACGCGATGACAGGAAACCAATTGTGTTAGTGTTACCGTTGAGCAGTTCGGGCTGTAGACGTCTGCGTGTTTTCCAAATTTTTGGGTGCTGGCTCCTCTTTTCGGTACAGATGAGCTGAGAGCCACTTCAGGGGCTAGAGCATAGAATGTGAGCGTAGGAATCATTGAAGCGACAGAGCTGTCAATGAAATTTCCCAGTTGCCTGCAGCACCTGCAAACCAAATTGATTTCCTTTAAGAACACGTTGCAGAAAAATCAGCAGCAATGTTGAAGTTCAGATTTGAAGCACAGTGAAGGAACTTAAATAGCTAGGAAGTGGTCTGCAAGACTTTATGTTCAGATCCTGATATAATGGATAGAAGCATAGATGTATATGCAAAAATATATGCGACGCATGGGATCAGATGGCAGGTGCTAGACAAATTCTGATTATGTTTGATCCACGTCGTTTTCGTTGCCATGCATTTTTTGTATTGTATTGCCGCAGTATTTTAACGCAGATCTGTCACATTTTCAGCCCTGCGCCCCACGCCCTTGAATCACTTTTGTTGCAATGGCTCCTCGCAACACCATCTTGGCAGCTGCCGGCCTTGTCGCCGGTGGTTACGTGGCCACGCAGGCATTTGTGCCAAGTGCTTCCGGGCCTGTTGTGAGCACTGAAGCCGTGGCCAACTTGCGTGGTGCCTCAGCTGCCCCATCGCAGGGATTCGGCAGCGCACTGCCGCTGATGGGCCTCGTTGGCGTCGGAGCCGTGGCTGCTGGACGCAGCCGCATGGCCCGACGAGCTGAGCCCGTGTCTGCTGCTGCCGCTGCCGCTGCTGCTGCAAAAGCAGCTGCTGCAGCCAAGGGAGCGACTGCAACCACCTCAGCTGTTGCA
>Ga0126342_10014114_pt1 | contig 14119 bp, 15 predicted proteins | sample Cyp1metagenome_FD_92528 | JGI IMG/M metagenome (GOLD analysis project Ga0126342, IMG submission 92528) | Coral microbial communities from Lord Howe Island, Old Settlement Bay, Australia - Cyphastrea 1 metagenome | ecosystem: Host-associated > Invertebrates > Cnidaria > Coral ...
GGTTTATGGATGTCGGGAGATATGAGGGAGTTGCGCCATCTATGTGGGCATTCCCAGCCTGATTTTGGCGAATGAGTGGGAGTTGCGCCATCTATGTCCCAAAAAGGCAGCTTGATGTTGAGAGAAAATTATTGGGGGAAACCAGCGCAGAAGATTGCAAAAAATAGATCATCTTTAGGGACATACATGGCGCAACTGACCTGTTTTGAATGGGAGTTGAGCCATCTATCCCCCGCATTTTGCATTTGACATAGATGGCGCAACTCAAGATTCTGAGCCATCTACTTTTAGTTACGAGTAAACCTCATCAAACCCCTGAAAGTCAAAATCTGCAGATTCTGCAGGCTGTATGTCCAGGGTCAGGAGGCGCAGGTCTTCGGAAACCAGGAGCTGGAACCCTCCAAAGGTCTCCAGTTGCACTTCCTCGGAAGAGGAAACTTATGGAAACTTATGGAAACTTACCCAACCTCTGTCGTCTTCCAAATCTCTCATCCAGTCACCAAAAGGATGCCTTGTTGGAATCAAAACACTGGATTTTCGTGGATCGACAGCTCGCATCTGTAGGTCACCTTGCATGCATCTACCAAGGTGCAGAGTTAAAGGGTCTCGGGTTTGGTGCAAATTCTCTGGAAAAAAACATGGAAAGGAAGCGGCCACAGGACATGACAAAAACGTCAAAGATTTGGGCAACTCACTGGGGCAAAATGAAGGTTCGACAGTTCGACGTCTCACCCATTCTCTTTTACACATCCAAGCCGAGCTTCTCGCAATGATGTTTCCTCGCTGCCCATGTGTGTTTTGCATAGTGGAAATCACCTGAAAAGGCTTCAGAAATGCATAGTCATGCATGTCTCAGGATCATGTGACATCAATGGTCCTGGGCTTTATTCATTTTTCCTGCACAGGCAACAATTGCATCGCTGCATCCCGCTAAAGCATGGTCAGGAGATTCAGTACCCACATGAGGAAAACCCACAGCAAGCGACTGTCATTATATAATCTCCCAGTTTTCCACAGCCCACTGCACCTCGCTTTTGGGCTGGGACACAGTGGTCAGGGCGATGTCGTTCGGGGCCGTGTCATTCGGCTGAGGGTCACAGAGATTTAAAGTATCTGTGAAATCAGCTTCAATTTCAGCTGCCTCTTGCTGTGATCGCATGGCCTCCAGCACTGACAGCCGGGCATAGTGAACTCTTGGCATTGACAAGTGGGTATGGGCCATAGGGGTGAAATTGAGGACAACACGCGGAATTTGTGATTCTTAGGATTTAGGGCCGATGGGGAAACCAACTGCGCAAAAAAAAAGGAAGCGCGAAGGTCACGAGTCATTGCAAACATGAACTCGGCATATTATGGGACAGCTTTCTAGCGCAAACGTGCTCAAACTCAGCTTTCTAACTTAAATAATCTTAAATAGATGATTTTCCAAACCCCAAAATTTTTGCCCATCGACTATAATCTTGCCTGGATCAAAGCACACATCTCCTTGAGCTGCTCGTCCAACGAAAGTTCTTCCACCTCTGCGCTCTGCTCCTCTCCCCCTGGACTTGAGGCAGGCAAGCCCTCGCCAGAAATGGACGTCTGGGCGGCTGCATCAGCTCTGCTGGGCGAAATCGGCGAAGTGACCGGGGAAGCTTCAGGCGAGGCTGTGGAATAGGCAGCTTTCGCAGCAGCTTCCTCCGCACGCATCTCGGCACGACGCAGTGGCTCATCATAGCCAGAGACAGAAACGTCAGGCCGCCCAGGCTCTACAGGGGACGAGGTCTGGTCGTGGGTGTCGTGAGTATCATCTCCGTAGAGCGCTGATTCAGAGGGAGCTGCTGCAGCTGAGGTTCCAACCTCGACTGCAGGAATTGCAGCGTCATCAACAGGAATGTGGACCTCCCCGTTGACAGGGCCAGCAGAAGGATCGGGAGGAACTTCACCGGAAACCTAGGTTCTGTGAAAAGCCCACTGAGTGATACCAAGGAGTGACCAGAAACATGAAAAAAATCCTGACTGCAAGGTCTGTCATCACCTCTAGGTGAGCCTCTGTGGGCTGATCGAAGCTTCACTCCGAATCCACACTTTGAGTCCAGCAACGTTTGTGTCCTGAACCTCACTTGGTGCAGGTCTTGACCATTCTGGATGCCTGATTGGAGCAGAATCCGAACGTAGCAGAGTTTGTCATCATTGGACATGTTCCTGTTTACCTGCGAACTTCGGAACTTGTCTACCACATATTTGACCCATCTTTGTACCTGATGGCCTGATGGCCGTTTCAGAACAAAATCAATCAACAACTCATTGAAGCTTAATCACCACCTCGGTCACTAGGATACATTCTCATTGCTGTGGCAGTACGAAGGCATAGGATGCGTTGGTCAATCACACCAAAGGCTGAGGCGGCTGAGGTATTGTTTCCGAAATTTTCCCAGCTTGTGAGTCCGGTTAGAAAGCACAATGCAAGCGAGAGAGCTGTGGAACACTTTGCAGCCTGCTGCAAAAGGGGCGTCATTAGTTTCCTTTGATCCTCTGATCATCTGAAATGAAAGATGTCGCCCCTGCTTAGCGGTATATATCTAATGTAAAGTTACTTTATATATATATATATATGTATATACATTATATTATTATTCATCTTGCTCCCACTGTTTGGCCTCGTGCGATGAGAGGACTTCACAATGATTTTCTATGGCATCAGTTGGAAATGCGTCAAACTTCCGAAGCAGGCTGCACGAACTTGCACACGAAACCTTCCCCAAACCTGCTGCTACCCAGTTACTTCTTCACCACTTCTGCTGCTCGACCCTTGCAGCAGCCGCAACTTTGGACGTGGAATGACATGGATGTGTGTTGAAGTGCCGCTGGAGCAGGATGCTTTTTGGGTGGATTTTGTCTTCAATTTTTTGGGAGAGATTGCTACTTGCATTCGGATTTTCTGCTGTATGTGTGTGTGTGTGTGTCAGTTCTAGCATGTTCTAGCCCTACTGCTGCCTGATATCCCCATGATATCCTCCGCCAAGCGGCCCAAGGATTGATGGGACAGTCCATGGCCGCCATTCCCAGCTGCTGCGCGATGATGCGACAGCCAATCAGCGCCAGCGCCAAGGAGGAGGTGACCTTCCGAAGAGTCAGGGAAGTCCTAGGGAGGTCCCAAAAAGTGTCTCCATGTGCTGCCTTCTTTTTTTCTTGTGGGACTGAAGCAATGATTTTGTGACAGAACTACAGTGAAACTCTCCATTATACATCATCATACCCTGTTCATAAAGGTTTATGATGGGCCCCTAGTGGAGGCAATGTTGTAACCCCATGTGCAACTGGTAGATGAGCTGCAAATTACGGGCGCTTGCAAAAGATGAATAGAACTGGTAGCTGCCAATCGCAGTACTAGAAGGCCAGTGGTTGTCACGAAAAAGTCAGGTTGCAACACCATGAGTCTGGGTTCCAAGGCTGATACCATGTTATACCCCACTTATGACGCTAGGACTTGGCCTTGTGAGCCTACCAGTGCACTTTGTATCAGCTGATGCTGCCTCCAGCTGGACATTTGTCTTGCTGTTTTCAGCGTTGTGCTGCGCACCTGTGGCTGGGATACAAGATCTCTGTACAAGATCTCTGTGGCTTTGGACCATTTTTCAGTGAAAGGATCGTGAGTTCATGGATGTTCATGGTCACTCAGGCGTCTCACGTCTGGTTTTGGCCCATGCACTTTTTTTACTGAAGCAGCTCCATCATTCTAGCTGTGTGGTCGGCAGTTTGGGATCAATTTCACAACAGGATCTCAGCCAAAAGCACTAAATGTATGTTTTTTAGAATTTCCCATGGACTAAAGCATCGCAAAGATGTTCTCTTATGAACAGTCGAAAAGCGAGTTTGCTCTCCATGTTAAATATTCTGATATACTGACAAAAATATGTCAAAAAGGTGGTAAATGATTGTCCCCGATGACTTCAAAGTTCTTTCCCTGATGGATCTCAATGGTATGTCAACAGTCTCCCCCAGTCAGGCACAGCAGGCCTTGCTCAAAGTCCTCCATGAGTTGCCTTAGAGCAGGCCTCGTCAGGGAGGAAAAGGTTGTCTATTTATCTCCCACGTTCTCTGCGGCAAGCGGTAGAACTGCTTGAGCCATGATTTTTCATTTAACCTCCACTGAGTTACTTTCATTACGTTCAACCCGACAGTTGCAGGCTCCATTGCCTCAACTCTTCCTCTCGGGGCGCCAGCACATTCACCTCAAAAAGAGTGGTGAAAGCTAGCTCTTTTTGCAGAGCTTCTGGTGCCAAACAGAAAAACAACGCCCACCCCGCAGATCACAAGCCTTTCTCAGCATGTCCACCATTCGCAGGTGAAAGCTCTGCATTGGATGCGTTTCACTCTTCGCCTGGCATCAGCACAATGAATGATACAACTTCGCACCACCTAGGCTCAGAGGTTGTCCTGAAACCTGAAGCATGCTGACTCGGGCATTACAAGTAGCATTGGCCATTTTGGCAATTCAAATCACTTGGATCTTGACTTCTTCACCTCACATCCTCCCAGCTGCTCCCAATTTCTCCCAGTGCTTTCGGGTGCTCAAGCCACCTGAGAAAGGCTGTGCCGAAAGGAAAAGTGGCGAGAGAAGACGTCCCGTCGCTCCTCCTCTGCCAGCCAAGGCCATGGCAACTCCTGTCTGCGTTGGTCAGAATTGGTCAGGATTGAGGCGTTGCCACATCGCCCGGTCAGCTCCGTTTCCATCCCGCCAAGGATCAAGAAGTTCAAATATGTTATTGTAATTTCAATGTGTAATTGTGTATACATACGTTTGTATGTATGCATGCATGCATGCATGCATGCATGCATGGATGGATGGATGGATGGATGGATGTATGGATGTATGTATGCATGCATGCATGCATGTATGATTGATTGATTGATTGATTGATTGATCGGTTGTTTGTTTGTTTGTATTCTTGTATTCTTGTATTCTTGTATTCTTGTATGTTTATATTCTTGTATTTTTGTATTTGTGTATGTTTGTATATTTGTGTGTTTGTGTGTGTGTGTATGTTTGTATGTTTGTATGCTTGTATGCTTGTATGCTTGTATTCCTGTATGCTTGTATGTTTGTATGTCCGTATGTTTGTATGTACGTACTGTGTATGTAATACATTATACATACGTATATCTGCTGGTCAGGAACCTGAGAAGCACTCCATAAGGGCAGTCCCTGCTTGAATCGTAGTGGTCCAAGTTAGAACACAGCATCACAGAGCTCATGGAGAAGCACTCCTGGTCTAAGACAGGCCGAAGGATTTGCATGATTCTCTGGTCCGTTGGGTCCTGCAAAGGAAGCGTTGCAGGTCCTCAGGCCTGTTTGCTTCCTACACTTCGGATTTGAAAACAATTGCTTGCGACCTTCAAACGAAAGCAATGAACCCTCGCAAAGGCCAAGCCATTTCAGGAAAATGCCATTTTGGCATATTTTGGCAGGCTAACAGGCTCCAGAAACATTTTTGCCATCCGCCCCGCCTCTGGGCGCAGGTTCAAACACGTTTGCCCATAAGTCTCCACCTTCATCCAGCTCTTCACAGGTAGACCTCCCATGACTCAAAATGGATTCAACCGTGGTCCAAGGCTTCAGTAGTGATCACGGGATATCTTCGGAACGTTCCACGAAAGAAAGGGAATAGAAGGGACCTTTGACATTCTGTGACCATTCGTCAATATTTTGTTTCTCTTTCTGACACGTCACTTGAAGCATGGACCAAAGAAAAGTTGCCGTCTTTGGAGACTTTCCAGTCAGTATGCTCAATTGCTGGTCAAGGTCTCTGCAGCAATCCACAAAGAACGTCATAATCTGTCTGCATGTCAGACTTCAATCAGTCGCATTCCAGTTTGATGCAATCGGATGCAATTGAAGCACTTGTGCATCTGCCAGCACTTACAACACCGACAGCAGCAGGACCCACCTCCAGGGCTGCCTGAAATGGTTTTGCGCCGGGCATCCTGCAGGCTGAGAGACAACCGGTCACACTATAGGACAAAGTTCTTCAAACATCTTAAAAATCTAAAACCATTCTGAGTCTTTGAAGATGTCTTGAAAAGGGTCAAACACCTGAATGGGCTGGAATTGAACCCAAATGTGCTGTCACTTGTCTATCTAGCTTTTGCAGGCTGGCCATTCCAGTGAGTCATAAGACCTTCGTTGCATGATTTCATTTATATATATATTATATGAGTGATGCAAATCCTTTGTGATCAATTTCAACGTGGTGCTGAGATGTTCTTTAATTTTGGTTTGGAGACCCAAACAGCCAAAATCATATAATGTTCCTAGCAGCATAAACACCTTCCTCTTGATGGGCCTATGAGGCCTATGAAGTAATTTTTCCAACACTAAAGTAAGCAACCTGGACGTTTGGAGGCTTCTAGTTTCAGTGATTCCGCAGTCCAAGTATTCTACATTGCAAGTGTTGGAGAGCTTAAGAGGATATATTGCTGGCTTTGGTACAGGAGAAACAGGATGAGCAAGTGTTCAAGCATGGATTGCAGCTGGAGCGGCACCTCTGCCAGTAGAACTGGCCCTTCTTGAGGCATGCCGGTGCCTTCAAATGTTGTGGCATGCTATGGCTCTATGGGTTCATTGGCACATTGTCATTGAAGCAGGACACATTTCACACATGTACAATCTGTACACAATCAACATCCACCAATACCATCCAATACCTGCACAGTGATCCCCGCTTGAGTCAGCTACCCCTGGATATTCATGGCTTCATTGGTTTTGGGTCTCATAAAATTGAGTCTGGAAGCCTTGAATCTGTTTGGGATTCTGTTTAGGATTCCTAACGAGCATTTCAAAGACCCATGTCTGTCATTGATCGCCAAAGCTGCCTTTGCGCCCTTCAGATGTTGTGCTCTCGCCACCACTGGATTGCTCACTATCCAGGATCAGCCTCTTGGCAGGCTTTGAACGGACTGGCGACCTCAAAACCCACAGCATTCATACAATCTCATGACTCATACTAAAGAGATGTCCCATTGTTCAATGAAAAGATAGCACAGTGGAGATATTTTAGCCTGTCCTTCCCACTTGGGGTATGGCACATGCGGATCCAGCGTATCGATGTGGGCCAGGTTGGATGCAGTGAAGGGATGGTTTCCAACTCATCAGAGGGGCACAGAGGTTCACCGCTGTAAAAGTTGCTGTAAATCGGAAGGGGCCAACCGAACCCTGATAATATGAAAAAATACCAATATGTAATACGTATGATACTGTATGATGTTTTCTGAAGGAAAGGCACATACAAGTGCCATCTAGTGCCTTGAGTTAAAAGAAGCCTCGTGTAGGGGGAGAAACATAAGCTGGGCTGATTGTATGCTATGCTTTCGCACAGAATTTCAATGCATGCAAGCTGGTCATAGGAATGCATGGGAATCGAGTAAATCTTGAATGGTATTCCTGTGACCACAAACGGCTACTTGCAACCCGACCAAAAGTTGCCGAGTTTTCAACCTGAAAGCAGTCCTCTACATCCTCTACTGACTCTCTACAAAAAGAAATTGGGTTTTCTTAGGAACACGGTCATCATTGGAACCTTTTTGAGTCTTTTTGTGTTGCAACCTCGCCAATCCTCGCCATGTGCTCCCCTGCACCTGTCGATGGCTCTGGCAGTACGCAAGGCGGAGTGTGGGGATCTCCATCCCCGGCCGCTGGGGCTGGCAACCTGGCAAAGTGCAAAGAGAGGTGATGAAATTGAGCAGATTGGCCCCAAGATTGGCTTCAATTCCGGGCAAGTCACCTCCATGTTGTTGCAGGACACGATTCCAACCAATTCCAACCATATCCAAAGTACTGATGTAAACGTTGTGGTATGCTTCCCATTGAAAGGGCCAAGTCCAGTCCTCAACCAGTAATGTAATTACTGAAACTAACACGGAAAGACCCAGCCTGTTGTATCTGGTCTACATATCCGGGGCTGTTCAGCATTGCCTCAGGTGTCAAAGTGTGATACAGCGTTGGTTGCAGCCATGACCTCAATTCCTTGCATGGCCATGTCCGCAGTGGGATTCCCTGTTCCCTATGGTTCTTCAGCAAAAAGATGCAAAAAGATGCAAAAAGATGCAAAAAGCATAAAATGTTGTACTTCCTTAGGCAAGTGCCAAAGCCTGAAGTCTACAGCGGTGTCCAGGCAACACCTTGAGGCTGAAAGGTGGCACCACCGAAGAGTACCGAAGGCACATCTCCTAAGATCTTGTCACCTTGGCACCTTGGCACCTTGGCACCTTGGTACCTTGTCACCTAGTTTCGACACCAAATAGCTGGTAAATGGTGGTAAGATCTGGTAAGATCTGCGAAGCGGGTGCCCCATCCTCCTCTCACAGAATTGCACCCTGTCGTTCAAGAGTTCACAACGCTCCCTGTCGTTGGCAGCATGGCTTGATATCAAGTGGCAAGGGTCGAAACATTCCTTACAGGAACCAAAATGTTGCCTTTCAAACAGATCTTGAGCATCTGGGCTCTGCTACGCTCACTCCAAGCTGAATCTTGTGTGCCCAAATGCTGTAGAGAGTTCAAATTATGCTAAAACATGTTTAAAAAGTACAACGCGCAGTGAATTCTGCAGCGAAATTTTCAAGAAAATGTTGAGGACCTCACTGTGCTGTCGGGATGATGGTGTGATGCTTCCCTGCTGGTAGTGTTGTAGAAGTACTTGCGCTGCCCGTCCTCGCCGGGCAACTTTTGCAGACTCCAGCCCTGGGAAATGTCTCTGAATGTTTCTCCATGTTTCTCCACTTTCCTAAGGCCAACCATGATATATGTCTGTATATACTGTATATTTATATATATATAATTATATATATATATATATAATTATATATATACACAATATTTATGTATTTTCCTTGACGCGACTTGGTGCAGCATTAATGCTCCTCAAGAGTTAGATCGAGTCCATATCAGAATCTGGAAGGCAGCTCCGACAGTTCTCGGACAACTTATGTCAACCCAATACCCCAGATTATGCACGATGATCTATGATGATTATGATGGAGATCAATTGACACATCATGTAGTCAAGTCATGTCACGTCTGCAAAACCTAGGATGGTTTTCTTCGCACTACGTATCAATGCTACTTGAATTCCCTCCCGGATGTGTCAAATAGGGAACCCTGAGAGGTCCTCCCCAATTGCCTCCTGCCACTGGCGCAGCTCCTGGGCTGGCAATCTGAAGTCGAATTCTGGGGAGACCCAGAATCAAACAAAACCAACCAAATTCCAAAAGATCTAATAAGCCTATCAAATCTATCAATGGCCAGAATACACTGTGTCTCAAAACCAAAAGAACGCAAACTCTCAACTCTCACCGACTGAAAAAAGAGCAAGCACTAACCACGGGCGGATGACAGACCTACATAGAGGCCCTCACTTTTTGGAGTGTCCGATTCCCGCCGGCCTGCTTTGCTCTCTGGGTCCACTCTCCGTGCAGCTCCTTCAAGTGTTTGTCGCGTTCCTGACAGAGTAGTGATAATGTCAAACAATGATAAACAATGTATATTTGCTGCATGTTGAAATCATGGATACGTTTGCTGCATGCTATCAAGAGGTACAGTAGGACACGTATCTGCCAAGGCTGCGTACATGTCGTCTAGCTCTCCATTAGCATCCAAAAGCCCACCAGCATTTGTTCAAGCCCCTAGTGACATCACTCCCAACATTTCTTTTTGGTTTGAAATCTGCGCACAGCAGCCATCTGCAGTCTATTCAGCCAGCTTTCTTCACTGAGTGATTTCCGCTGTCTCTTGTCGGCCTTCTTCATCTCAGGCGAAGATCTTGCAGCCTTATCCTAGGCTTATCCTTGTGTTCGCTTCTTTTTTCGAAGCTTCTTTGCTGGTTTTGCTTCCACACAGTCGATCTGTTCGTCTTTTCCGCCATTCAGCAAATCAAAGTCGTCATGGAAGAGCACCTCACCAGTAGCAGCTTCTGTCTCCAACATCGTCATCAAGGCTTCATCATCATCATCGCTGTCCTGTGCAACTTGTGCGACTTGTGTGCCTTGTGCGGCTGTCGCAGGTGTGACCTTGGTTCGCTTCTTCTTTCGCTTCTGCTTTGGCATTGTGTCCTCACCGGCACCGTCTGAACCACCCTCTCTTGAGAGATTTAGAGAGACTGACACGAACTTTGTCGCGATTTCCTTCCTGTATGATGGATGGAAACGTTTCAGTTGACTTTGAAAGACACGATGCAGAAGCCGCAGTTTGGACGCATTGCAGCCAGCCATGCCTCCTGCCAAAGCTGTCCAACCTTCTTTGTCTCCCACGGCAAGGGTCGAATAGTTGATCACCTGTGCTGAAACCAAGGCAGCCCTCAGCTTGAGGTCGGGAAAGGGCAGTACTTTGGGAGAAAAGTAGGGCGGCTCAAAGTCCTGCACTTGGCTTTGCGGAATCTCATGGCTTGATCAAATTTTAATAGCCCAAAGGTTTGCTGGTCTATTTATGTATTGAAGGCGGCCAAAGTTTGTCTGGCATCTTAAGTTGTGGCCCAAACCCAATTCTCACCCACCGTCCTCGGTGCTGAAGCCAAAGGAGAGCGCCACCCGTGGCGGGACACTCCCACTGTTCCGGCCTGCGCTGCCCCAATGAATGGTGCGATGTGTATGAAAGGTGCAACCACCAGCTGGCACTGGCACGCTGCGGATCTTCTGATAAGCGGCCTTGTCCTGGAAGACCCTTTGCAAAGGATCTCCATCTTCCGGATCTCCGGCAGAATACCCTGGATCCACACTTCTGGGCACGAAGTGCAAGCAGGAGTTCTCTGGAGTGGCATCAGTAAGCGCAGCCCACAGAGTGACGTATTTCGCCATACCATCTGCTTTGAAGGTGCTGGAGGTTTCTGCTGCAGCACCCTTGGGCACCCAGTCCTCCGGTTGTCTATCCCTATGAGGCGAGAAGCCCTTTGTCTGCGTTGGACGTACCAGGAAAGCAACCACATCCATACACAGGCTGTTGCCTGTCGCTAGTCGCATGATTTCTTGTGCATCCTTGGCCATGACCCAAGCTTCGTCGTACATGGCGATGAAGGTTGGAGGCCAACCCTGACGTTCGAGTTCAAAGATGCCTTCAGCCAGCTGTGACACCTGCACAGACCAATGCACCTGGGAAGGCTGCAGAGACGCAAAGCCTTCCTCCAGAATACCGGCCCTCACCTCCCGACAGGCATCAGCGGCAGTTGGTGCCTTCTGCAGCAGTCTATCCTCAGGGTTTGGAGCAGAACAGCTTGGAGATTCTTGATCCAAGCGTGACGCACAGTTCCAAACCGTCGGGTAAGAGGAGCATTAGCTCGCCATCAACTACTGGGAATATCTGGGAATCATCAAGAATCGCAAACGATACCAGGACATCAGTAAATTTTGGGACACCTAGACCCAAAACGGCACATATTAATTAGTTATAAATACTGAGTCTTGAGTTTCCCTATTTTTGGTGTGCCCAAATTTGATCCAAATCACAGTAAGACCGTCCTGATAGTTCTTGTCTTCCACATGCAGCTGAGGGCACAGCTGCCTCCAGTAGTCAGCTGACAGAAGTTGCTCCAAGCTCTGCGACTTCTGATTGGCCATGGAAAAACATCGGCCAAAGGATAGAAGAAAGACTCCGATGAGAACAGCCCCACTGTGCCACTGGTCACTAAAAAATCTACCCTTGCGCTTTTTCACTAACTCTTAGGATTCTTAGGCCCTTAGGCAACTCAAAATCCCATTCAAATGTGCATCTTTAGAACTGTCTGCAACAAATCAATCCACTATCTGGATCATATTGATCCAAGCTTGAGCCCAGTTCTTGATGGACGAACACATTCAAAAGCATGAGAGGCATTCTTTAAGGCATTCTTACTTAGTCATCTTAGTCTTCCTTCCACTGTCTCATGTCGAAAGCCATGCAGTTCGGACGGCCCCTGGATTCATCCCATGTCTTTCCTCGTTTCTTTCACATCTATTCACCATTTATATACCATTTATTAATATATTCAATTTATATTCAATTTATTGCCTTTTCTTCCCCTTGATTATGTTTTCCCATGTTTTCCCGGTATGTTAATCGTTATTTCCGTTTGTGACTTGTTGCGCATATATTTTTTTCTGATTCCCGATTCATTTTTCCATGTATTTCCCCTTCGTTCCCCCTACAGGAATTATTCCCCGTGTTTGTTGCCAATTTTCCTTTCGGTCCCCGATCTGCCCTTGATTCCACATTCATTCTCCATCTATGCCCTCGCCGTGCCCACTCTATCCCCGGTTTCTTCCTCATTTATGCCCCATGTATTTCCCCGTTTGTCCCAGTTTATTCCCCATGTCTTTCCCCTTCCCTTCACTCCCCCAGTGATTTGCGATTTCACTCCGCATTTCCGTTCCCTTGATGTATTCGCCATCTATTCTATTCGCTTTTGATTCGCCATTGATGTCCTAATGGGTTTGGGACCCGCTACTCATTTCTCCTCCCTTCCCCGTTGCTTCCCGTGTTTCCTATTCATTCTCCATTTGTGTTCCCTCTTCTTCCCACTTCTTCTCGTGCTTTTTAACTTTGTTGATCTATATATTTTGATGCGTCCAGTCAATGCCTGGCTGTTGTGCTTCTCTGTTTGACTTCCAAGATTGACAAAAGATCTTACACTCTGAAGTCCCGTGCATGTCTCCTTGACGCTCATGGGCATGATTTGGGAACAAATGTTGGTCAGCTCCTGGCAGCTGGTGAATGCAACTGCCATCTTGGTGGAGATAGGAATAGACAAGCACTTGACAAGCAAAGTGTCATAACATGTCACAACGACTATCTGGCATGGCACTGCACAATATCATCTCCTTAAAGATGGGTGTCAATGGGTGTGGCCATCTTGACTCCCCAGTCACCTAGAGCACAAACAGAGTGGAGGATCCAAATGGCACCAGTTCCCTCATCTTCGTATCCTATTGCATCTCTGTGAATTGTCAGCACACGTTCAAAAAACCTCTTTGACACCACTCAGTTCTTTTTTCGGAAATGTCAGGAAGAAACAATGCAACCAACTTTATCCTGGAGCAATTCTTGGAATTCTTGGTCTCACTGTCATCTTCGCCACTGCACAGGACCGGCCGAGCAAAGTGAGTTGCGGACTCGATTGTGGAAGAACCACCGCCCTTGATCATCCCGCCAGGCCTCACGGGGCAGTCGCAAGTATTTTTTAGCCTGACCTGACACTACATCACTTACTTCCAGTGAAATCCCATGTTGCTACAAGCGCTACAAGGCGGATATTATATAATATAATATTTATATATATATATATATTTTTAAAACAAAAAAATACTTGTGTATAGCGTCTACATATAAAGTATATTATATATATAAATATTATGCAATATATCATATACATATATATATACATGATTTATATACATATAACTTAACATTTCCATATAAGACATTCTAAGACCATCGTCGAATGATGGAATAATGATTTGCTTCAACAGCAGACTTAAGCCAACTCGTCCGACAGCGCTGAAGATCGCACTGTCCAAGGTTCAGGAAGTGCAGCCTGCACGCAGAGGTTGGTGTTTTATCGTCTAGATATGACAGAATATGACAGAAAGGATCATGAAGAGATGGAAAGAGTTTCTCACTTAGAATCTAAGAAGTTGAGTGGAAAAGCACACGCAAATCAAATTTGAACCATGCTGAACTCAAAGTTCATTGCCCGGACAGGTTCTTATTAAGTGTGCTTGCGTAAACCTTTCTTGTTCAAATGCTTAGAAAGATAGATAGATAGATAGATAGATACATAGATAGATACATAGATAGATACATAGATAGATGGATAGATGGATAGATGGATAGATGGATAGAAAGATAGATGAATGGATGGATGGATAGATGGATAGATCGATAGATAGATAGATAGATAGGTGGATAGGTGGGTAGATGGATAGATGGATAGATAGATAGATAGACAGACAAATGGATAGATGGATAGATGCATAGATGCATAGATGGATAGATGGATAGATGGATAGATGGATAGATGGATAGATAGATAGATGGATAGATGGATAGATAGATGGATGGATAGATAGATGGATAGATGGATAGATGGATAGATGGATAGATGGATAGATGGATAGA
>Ga0126342_10014115_pt1 | contig 14119 bp, 8 predicted proteins | sample Cyp1metagenome_FD_92528 | JGI IMG/M metagenome (GOLD analysis project Ga0126342, IMG submission 92528) | Coral microbial communities from Lord Howe Island, Old Settlement Bay, Australia - Cyphastrea 1 metagenome | ecosystem: Host-associated > Invertebrates > Cnidaria > Coral ...
CGCGCGAAAGCCGCGCGAAAGCTCCGCGAAAGGAGTGCACCAATTTCACGCCGCGAAAGCCAAAACTGTGCGCGCGAAAGCACCGCGAAAGCCGCCGCGAAAGATATTGCGAAAAAAATGCCGGCGCGAAAGCCAAAACTGTGCACGCGAAAGCACCGCGAAAGCCGTCGCGAAAGCTTTTCTATAGTAGAACCAGATCGCTACCCGGTTTACGACGCCGCTCATTTCAGAAAACAAATATCAATGGATTGGTTAAAGGGACAAAAAATACAGGAAAACCCGAGCTAGATTTTTCTGGGAAAATCTCTGGAGTTTCCTGTGGATTTTGTCCTTAAACCAATCCATTGATAATAGGTACCATCTGGTTATGACTAACAGTTCGCCATGGAAAATCCCAACCATAAATGGAGGTTGATGTCGCTGGGAAAATCATCCCAACCATAAATGGAGGTTTCTATGATAGTTGAGTTGCCTAAAGTATCTTCCATCAGACTTTGCTTAGATGGTAAAAAAGCGTGGCAATGTCAACCACGTGGCAATGTCTGAAAAAGTTACGTTACTCCAAAAATTGGTGAATCGCCATTACATTTCCCTATCATTTGATAGACATTTGGAAGTATATACCCTCCGGTTATGAGTTCCATGGCTACCCCAAATTCCATGATTGTCTGTTTGGTGGATAATGGTGGTTAATGGTGGTTAATGGTGGTTAATAATGATTAATGATGGGTAATGATGTTATACTAGTTGCTGGTTTCAAACATTTGGATTATTTTCCATTTCATATATGGGATGTCATCCTTCCCATTGACTTTCACTCCATCATTTTTCAAGATGGTTAAAACGCACGCACCACCAAGCAGTTTTCGCAGCTACTGTAAAAACCGAAACCTCCGAACAAAAAGGCGAGTTGGGGATCCCCTGGCCGCCATCAAAATGACACCAGAGGGTATCCATAGATGTCCCAAATTCCCATTGGTTGGTTGATGAAAATAGAGGGGTTTGAAGGTTTACCCCTTTAACAACAGGTTTCCATGATGATAGATGGGATTAACCAGCTCCCGGCCCCAACCTATTTTTACCAAAAGGACATTATTGGTTACCCGGCCTGGTAAACATACAAAAAGCGAACTGGAAAATCACCATGCTAATGGGAAAATCAACGAACTCTCGACTGGGCCATTTTCCATAGCTTTTAGTATGTTTATCCACTATAAATGGCAATGTTCAATAGCAAACTATGGAACATGATCATGCTATTAATGGGTAAATCCACTATTTCGACTGGGCCATTTTCCATAGCTTTTTCTATGTTTACCAGATGGTAAATCATCATACATCATCAGATCAATGGCCATTTCAGGAACCTACAGTAAATTGGAGCTACCTACCATATATAAGGCCTATGTATATAAGGCCTTAATTTCAGGGGATCTACCCCCAATTCATATGGCCAGAAATATGTTTACCAGGCCGGGTATCCCCAAAAACCTCTCGCTTCCCAGCTCCGCCCCGCCCAGAAGTGATGGAGCTCTGTCCCTTTCTGATGACACGCCGGGAGTCTCAGAAACGGTCGCGCCCCTCGCCGCGTTGCCCGGGAACGGCGTCGGCGAAGCCGAAGAGTTGTTGGCAACTGGGGGCTATAGTGGGAATATCCTGGGGCTATAGTGGGATAATTAGATATATATATATCTATAACTAAGAAGATTATACTTAAGCGTGTCTGTCTGAAAATGGGTGATAGCCGAAAAAAAAAATGCATAATGGCAAAATGGGTGAAATGACAAAGCATCAAATTTGCGAGTATCTTATTTTCAGAGAAACCAATGCAATGGGTATAACCCCAAAAATCAGATGGATTTTCCGCAGTACTGACTGGTGATGGGGTATAAGCCCATGATGGTTGTTGTTTCATTATATCTTACGAGTGGAAATTCGTCACTCTTGATGCGAAAAAAAGGACTACCTCATCAGTATGCAGCACAAGTAGTTTTTCAAAGAATAAAAATCAGAATTTCTTATTCTTTGGCCTTTGGCCACCGCTCAATGGACCTGATATGTCAGGCCTGAGCATTCCGAGATCAATGTTGAAATGGCCGAAGTGGATGTGTCCTAAATTCAAAGGATATGTCCAACATTTTCTGGTTGGTGGTTTCAAACATTTGGATTATTTTTTTCATATATTGGGAATGTCATCATCCCAACTGACGATTTCCATCATTTTTCAGAGGGGTGGCTCAACCACCAACCAGTTTTCCACTGCAAAACCAAATTTGGGTTTGTAAAAAGCCACGATGAATCCACCATTTCACGTGGTGTTTCGTGCGAAAGTCTGGACATATCTCACTTGGACCTCGGGCCGAACGTCAAGTTTCGTTTCTGAAAGATCCGAAAGTTGTCGGCGTACCGTACCCTAAAATCCAGCTTTTTCATCATATCTTTCCCATTAAAAAAATCGCCATAGATTGATAGATTGGCAGAACGTCCTTAAAGGTGAGGACCCCCCAGTGGTGTGAACGTTGGTAAACCCCATGAATACTAGTTCGTTGATCTCCCCCTCGTTGACCTAGTTGATCATAGTTGATCAAGTTATGATAGGTCAACTTAGCGATTTCATCAGCTATAAATCCCATTCAACACCTTTTTTGCTTGGTTCAATCCCTATTTTTCCATCGTTGTTCAGCATGTTCACCAGTGAAATCACCGTTTTCCGACGTTTTTTTCCAGGGCCTGGGGGCCCCAGGGGCTTCAGACGAGGTGATAAGAGCGCGCAGTTTGCTGTGGCCTGTCATCTCATTCCCTTGCCCGGCGAGGTGCGATTTTTTTCGGAAGTTGCGATGTGGATTTTAATGATTACCCTCTGGTAAACTAACATAGCTATTGAAAATGACCATTTATGGATTTTCCCATTGAAAATGGTGATTTTCTATAGTTATGTTAGTTTACCAGAGGGTAAAATACTATTGGTCTATTGGGATCACATCACACTCTTTCATAAATCTGGGTAAATTTGATCACGACCTCACTGTTCTCCCTCACTGGAAATCATAGTTAGCAAGGGAAATCATCCCCAAATAGCCTTAATTCAGGTTAGTGGAATATTATAATTTAGCCACATAAATGGTTTCAACATTGATTTTGGGATTATTTAATGCGATTTTTTATTTTCCCAATGGGAAATCCACCATGTGGGGAATCTATAGTGATTTTTTTAAGCAAATCACTTGAAATAATCATTTGCCACATTAGTCACTTAAATGATATCCCATTATGGTATCATACTAATGTGATATCATATATAGGCATATACAACCATTTACTAACTTAACACTATTTTTTATCATACTAATGTGGCAAATGGGATACCATGGTATGATAATATATATATATATATATATATGGGACGTCGTGGAATAGTATGCTACTGATATATGGAATATATGTATGATACTGGTATGATGGATATATATATATATATATACACACTGGTTGGTGGTTTGGAACATGTATTTTTACATTCAGTTGGGAATTTCATCATCCCAACTGGTCCGAACTCCATCATTTTTCAGAGGGGTAGGCTCAACCATATGGGATATCACGGGATACCATGCTGTACATGGGTAAATTTCCCCAATAATCCAATAGCATAAACCCAGTAGTAGACATGTGTAATGGGATACAATGGGAATAATGTGGTACATAGTACATCCGATAAGAATGTGGTACCCAACTTCGAGACATAATCCACAGTGGAAGAATGGAGATCCAATCAATCAAAATAAATCCACATGATTTGAAATGGGCAGAACCCCATCACCAGAAATGCAGTCATTTCTTTAAAAGAAATGCGAGGTCAGAGCGCGATGATTTTTTAAGGGTAGGCGGAGGTCTCAATCAAAATCACTGGATCCATGGGAAGATCTTGAACTGAACAGATAGAAACTAAATAACTAATCCTTTTGTTATTTAACATAGCCATGGAGAATGGCCCATAGAAATAGATGGTTTACCTACTAAAAATGGTGATTTTCAATGGCTATGTTAAATAACCAGAGGGTAATCCTTTTGTTTTTGTTGCTATAAATAGATTATATAAATAGACAATAAGCTGCCAACCAGCAAACGATTGATTTTGTTGTGGACTACCCTATGGCAATTTTTCACATAGCTAGTGAAAATGGCCCATTTATAGTTGATGTACCTATCAAAGATGTGGATTTTCCAGTTTGCTATGTTGGTTTACCAGAGGGTATTGACGGTATTGACCATGCTCTTGTATCTTTTAAGATCTTTCAAGGACAGAAAATTGATAGGACCATCAGCTCGCGGGCCGGACTCATGACCCCACCAGGGGGTATCTTACCCATCAAACTATCCTTATTTCATAAGCATAGAAATTGGATATGTTGGTTTATGGGATTTTATAACCAAGAAACGATCCATCAAAAGCTAAAAAATTGCGATTTTGTTTTGTTCTAAAACGAGCAACTTCGCCAACTTTTCCTGGTGCACCACCTGTCATTCCGTTTGGGCCTCCAAAAAGGGACCCCTTCCGCCGCGCCGCGCTTTGGGCTTCCAGAACTTGACGCGCCCGCCGTCCGCCACCGTGCGTCCCGGGGCGTTAGTGCTGCCGCGCGCCGTCGCGAGCGGTTTTCGCCATGATGAACATGGGAGGCATGGGAGGCATAGGAGGCGACTCCATGCAGAGCCAAGCAGTGATGCCCATGGGAGACTGGGACTTTCGAATTTTTGAGGCTGGAGAGGGCTAGGATCCGATGATTCGCCATGAGATATTTTAACGCATCACTAGTGACTAAACCGGATTGGGGACAGTGAATTCCGAGGGAAGACAGAGCTGATGTGCAGTTTCCTTTTTTCTCCAGGTGAGCAATCAAAACCCCTGTTGGTTGATGATTGTAGGGGGGTTATACTATCCAATATATTGAGGATTACCACAATCCATGGTGGGATTTCCTATTAACCAACCACTATAAATTGACAGAGAGTTTTGAAGCCTGGTCAGGTAAAGTCGTGTTTTGTAGGCAAAAAAACATGTGAATGTCCAGCTATCAAAGGGTGCGGGACATGTGACTTGGGACGGGGCAACTGAGCTGAATTGTGTTACGTGAACATCGACAATTACTACCTAGTTGGGAAAACAATTTATGACAACTTCCTTCAAGCCTCCTTTATTTTTGTTCTGTGAATCAAATCCTGGTGATTCCTTGAAAGCGTTCAGATGAGGGCCTTTATCGATAGGAGAAAACAACAGGTTTGACAGCGTAAAAATCATGTGTTGATGATCTGGTAAAGGTATAAATGGAATATTTTCATGATTTTTCCATTCACAGAGTATATTGCCAGAGGGCATCTCATATAATATAATCGTGCCATCGCACTTTTTGCATACTGGACTCCACAACATGTACCAATTCACAAGTGCCCGTGGGTTTTCCAAAATAGACAGAAGGTTGACAGGTCATCCCAACTGCATTCCACCACCACTTTCTTCGATGCTTCTCAGGAAATGGCATGGGTGGTGGCATGGGCGGCTGCATGGGTGGCATGGGTGGCATGGGTGGCATGGGTGGCATGGGTGGCATGGGTGGCGGTATGGGTGGTGGCATGGGAGGCGTGGGAGGCATGGGAGGCATGGGCGGTGGTATGGGCATGATGGGCAAGGGTGGCATGATGGGCAAAGGCGGCATGGGGATGGGATGCATGGGCAAAGGCATGGGCTGCAAAGGCCCCATGGGCCCCATGGGGAAGGACACTTGGAAGCATTGGCGCGGAGAGCCATCAACTTGACTTGGGGGGGTGGAACGTACTTGGGCAACCCTTCCAAGAAGTATCTTTACAAGGGACTCTGTCGGACTCTGTCGGATGTTTTTTCTGATTTCCCAACTCCCTTGGTTGATTCTGATTGTTGCTTTCTAAATGCAGATCGCTGCTGGACAATTTGTGACCACAAAAACCATCAGCAGAAATGTTGGTCAAATGGTGGACACCATTGCCTTTAATCTGATTTAGGATTAATTCTAAACTATATATATATATTACATGATAAACATGATACACATTCTTACCAATTTTGCAGATGTGGGAACAGACTCCAAACATTGAAAAAGGGGTGAGACCTATATTCATCGCAAACCTGCACAGATTCCTCGAGGCTTAGCACAGAAAGTCAGGCTAAGCGCATCTGTGGTTATTTGATGTTATATGAAAACATGGCAATCTGATATGGGAGTCTAATTTACCCTTTTCTACTATTACTATACAGGATGGTGCCCCCCAGTGATGTTTGTTGGTTTATATATAAACCCCGTAGTATACATGGTGACAATCTGCTACTACGGGCCTTGAAGGATCATCAGGAGTAGTAAGTGGTGAAGATCACCATAGTAAGTCCCCAGCCATCGTGGGCTCATCCCATAAAAAAAAAAGTCTGGGTAAATTTCATCACTACCGAAGCCTGTTCTCCCGAACCCTGGTTCGTCATGGTTTATTTCATGGCAATCATCCCCTTGGCCGAAGAATTCAGGTTAGTGAAATATTATTTTATCTGGTTGGTGGTGTGGAACATTTTTTATTTTGCCATATATTGGGAATTTCATCATCCCAACTGACCAACTAATATTTTTCAGAGGGGTAGGTATACCACCAACCAGTTATAATTTACCCAGATAAGTGGGTGAACCAACCCCAGTTACTAACCATGTACACTGCCACTCCCAAAACATCTCAGCAGAATTCAATGAGGGGCCAGCAGCCCCAGTTGAGCCATGAACAAAATAGCCTGGTTGATAGGATATTTTTGGGAATTACAACCAATTTATTGGGGATTGTTATAACCCATAGTAGGGAAACCGTTTTCAACCAACTAGTATAATGAGATGGGAAAACGGAGTATTTTTAACGACCCTACTTGAATTCCATTTAGTGGTTCATCCTACTCAAAGTAAGTGAGAAATCAACGTATCACAGAACGCACTACAGGCCTGGGTAGTTCTGTCGGGTAAATGGGATTCGTCCATTGGTTCGAAGCGTGGTGAAGCGCCAGCCAAGTAGCTGAGGGCATGATGGGCATGGGCTGCATGGGTGACTTGGCTTTGATGATCCTGGTGCGGCATTGTGAGTTGGAAATAGTTGGAAGACAATCCCCAAAACATCAAGAGTCACAAGGGCTGCATGCATGGATTGTTGTAGAGGAAACGCATCACCAACTTCATCAGGAAACACATGCTCTCCGGACTTTGGGAAGTTGGTGCCAGTGTGGTGATGTGAACGTTGGCTTATAAAGGTTTAATTGCCCCAGAATAGTAGTTCGATACATCATACGGTGGCTGGAAGAAATCCTGCACCAGTTCATAGGTGCTTTATTCCGTTATTCATAGGCTTTCTACCATCCCAGGTGGTGCAGGATTTCTTCCATCCACAGTATATCTATAACATCATCAACCCATTCGTGAAATTGGAGGTATGTTCACCAACTGAGCGATTTAGCGAAGAATTGGGTACCACATGGCACCACCTTATAGTCATTGATGGGATTGTAACTTGGATGTTCATCTACACATTCTTTGAGATCGCAACGATATTGATTTCAATAGGTGTAGCTTTCTAAAAGACATCAATCCGACAAAGCTTTCTAAAAGAATCACAACTCTCCCAATTCTTTGAGATTGACCTTTCTCCCTTTCTTTTTTTACTGATCTTTTTCAGGCCCCGAAATGGCTGATCAAAGAAGAAGTCGTAGCCGCTACGGATTGGTAAATGATCCATTGATGATTTGACGACAACAAAAACGACTTTTAACCGACCAATCCAAAGGCTACGACGATGGAGTTATCCATCGATTTATCCATCGTAAATTTTACCATTGATTTGACCATAGCGGTTTCGTAGCCTTTGAAGTTACAGATGATTTCACTACCCTCTGGTAAACGTTTACATAACTATGGAAAATCACCATGCTATTAATGAGAAAACTCACTATTTCTATGGCCATTTTCAATAGCGAACTGTTAAATGACCAGAGGATACATTTGACGAGATGAGTTTTTATCGCGATGTGAAATTCGCGGAGGAGAGATTCTTGACCAATTCCAAATTACTTAGAGACAACCCCCGAAGCATATTGGTGGCGATATATATATATATATATCATATCATATATATGTAATATTATATTTACCTTATCATATACATATATACCTATCATATGTGTATAATGATATATACACCTATATATATACACACCTATCATAACATATATATATATATATCACATAAATATCCCCACATCATGGTAGGTGATCGGATGAAGCCAATTAGTGTGTGGATTTGGGTTGCTTGAATCCCCATCGTTGGTGAAAAATTGACCTCCTGCTGGTGAAATATCCAATTTTTCTTGTTTAAACCGATAACAATGATAGGTATAGCTGTATATATATATTTCCCATGTTGATTTATGTATAAAAAATATCGTATTTTCCAGCTACTAGCTATAAATATTTTCCAGCTGTTTGATTTTGTTGTTTAAACCGATAAAAAGCTAATTTTAGATGGCTGTATCCCCATGTTTGCTGGTGAAATCATGTTAGTTCCATGGATTTTTTTGATCAAATCGATTTTTGGCTGCTTAAATCGCATTTTTGCTGGTTAACATAAAAGTATGCTAAACATCACATTTTTCTTGCAGGATGGTGCCCCCAGTGATGTTTGTTGGTTTATAAACCCGATGAACTATATATAGTTATATCTACCATAAAGCATAGAATTCAGCCGTTTACAAGGTAACTTAGCCAACTATGGGGCCCCCTCCTGTGGTGAACTCCCCCAAACTTCGGCTCTGTGTGACTCGCCTGAGGCAAGGGCGATGCCTGGGGTGGCAAGGGCTGGGGTGGAGACATGAGTTGCTTGGCAGTCATAGAACTGCGGTGGATGGGAATATTGATGGACCTTATAATAATTTGTGAATGATCATATTGGATGATAATATTTGACATATCATAGTATCAATGGCCTACAGTATCATAGTGGATTAATATACAATGAATACAATGTGGGACCCCCCAGTGATGTTTGTTGGTTTATAAACCCCATGAATACTAGTTCGTTATTTGCGTACCATAAACCATAGTGAAATGGGAGTTATATATTTGCACCAACTGAACGCTATCGAACGGGGGCCCCACATTGTATGATGTGGGTAAAAACAACAATGCCATGTTTACCAGGAAAATCACCACTGATTATCCATGCCTATCCCATTGAATAAGCCATCCCACAAAAGGAGGAACTAACCCTACAGGATGGGGCCCCAGAGTTGGCTAAGTTGGGAAAAATATAGGTGGCTGAATTCTATGGTTTATGGTAGGACATTTCAAAAAATCCTCACTAGAATGACATGAGGATATGTTTGAACATCCGATATGCTATCTACTCCAGGAGGAGAATAACTACAATCAACAGTATGCGATAAAGTAGTTATATAATATATTTTGAAAATAGTTACCCTTTGGTTCTTTAACATAGCCATGGAAAATCATCACTTTTAATAGGTACATCATCTATAAATGGCTCATTTTCCATGGCTATGTTAAAAAACCAGAGGGTAATCCTATCATAGTTCTTGGAGTCTATTTGACGAAAACCATGTCTTTGGATGGAAATGGGATATCTATCTATGAGAATATTTCAGAATAATTATGTTTATAATGCTAGATTTATCTATATTTTTCTTTAATGGGATATGTCTATCTACATCTTTGGTGTTACCATATATACTTAATATATCTATGGTAGATCATCATGGATATATATATATGGTGATTGTTTGATGCTCTGATCATATCTGATCCAAAAAGTGGAGGTTTCAAGGGCCCTCCCGAATAATTTTAGGCTCACCAGGTTTTTCGTGTAGCCGATTTCGGTCTGAAGAACACTGAAATCTTAAACATAGCTGGAAGCCAGAATAGGGAAAATTATCAACCAACTATCAATTACCATCTGGTTATTTAACATAGCCATGGAAAATCCCTTATAAATGGAGGTTTCTAGCTGGGAAAATAATCTATACATGGGCAATTTTCCATGGCTATGTTAAATAACCAGAGGGTATACTAATTGGGGATTATGATGAATACTACCTAATTTATTGGGGATTATGATAAGCCATGGGAAACCTATCAACCAACTATGGATATTTCAATCAAACGTGGCAATGGAACGTTCACCATTTACTTCGACGATTTTACCAGCGAACTAAACCTCCATTGAGTTCGTGGATTTCCAATTGCTTTGTTAGAAAACACCGGAGGGTACATATTTTTTTTGTAGATACCCCGTGTTTCATAGAATTGGATGATGGGAAAATTTACAGGAAAACACCATATTTAATGGTAAAAACCATGGTTTCCTGTAGATTTTCACTTAAACCAATCCATTGAGTGTTTGGGCAAATCCCAAAAAACACTGACCCGGCACGTTTGGCTCAGCTAACAGATCCATTCTGCGATGTGACATGACTACGTAATCTCAACGCACGTCTTCATGGACTTGATGTTGAAGAGGTTGCCCTGATGCTAAACACAACCTACCCTCTGGTTATGTCAAAATAGCTATTGAAAATGGCCATTGAAATAGTGAGTTTTCCCATTAATAGCATGGTGATTTTCCATAGTTTTTTGTATGTTTACCAGAGGGTAAGCGCAAGGTTTCAAAAAGAACAGTTCCAATGCCAAATCCGTAAAGCATGGCAATTCCTGTGAAATTCCCGCGTGCTTTTATTGATAATTTTGGGCATGACTTTAGCAATTGTCTGCACTATCGCGATCAAACCCGATAAGTCCCGCCAGGACCATTATATCCCATTATATTGTCCCTCAATGTTGTATACCATTGTATACCCTCGGGCAATCAAACAACATGGCAATGGAAAGTTCCCCCAGTGGACAACATGGCTACGTGGATCCATCATCTGCTGACAAAGGTGCAGCAGGTGAAACTGATGAGGTCGAGCTTCAGGTACAGTGCTTGACTGGAGAAGGAGTGACACTGAGCGTCAGTCGCTCCATGCTTGGGTCTGACCTACGCAGGTTGGTGTCAGAGAATCTTTCATGCAAGCCAGGCGCAAAGCTCGTCGTGCGTCATGTGAATGGAAAGCTGACGCTGAATGAAAACTTGAGAGACCAAGGGATTGTTGGAAAAACCACAGTGCTGTCCTGCACTTACATACCAACTGATGTGTATACAGCATGGCGTTATGCCTGTGAACTCCCAACTTGTGAGAGAGAGTTTGCGCTTGAAGGTGTTACACATCTTGAAGGAGCAATCAACCGAGAACATCTACACCATCTCCCCTGCAGCCTTGCAAGCCTGACTTTTAGCGAGAATTTCAACAAAAGCCTGGAGCAGGTGACCTTGCCATCAAGTCTTCAAAACTTGAGTTTTGGCCTTCATTTCGACCAAAGCCTGGAGGGGGTGACCTTGCCATCGGGTCTTCAAAGCTTGAGCTTTGGCGAGTATTTCCACCGAAGCCTGGAGCGGGTTACCTTGCCATCGAGCCTTCAAAGCTTGAGTTTAGGCAATCATTTCAACACAAGCCTGGAGCGGGTGACCTTGCCATCGGGTCTTCGAAGCTTGAGTTTTGGCCGTCGTTTCAACCAAAGCCTAGAGCGCGTGACCTTGCCATCAACTCTTCAAAGCTTGAGTTTTGGTTACACTTTCAACCAAAGCCTGGAGCGAGTGACCTTGCCGTCGAGTCTTCAAAGCTTGAGGCTTAGCTACTGTTTCAACCAAAGTTTGGAGCGGGTGACCTTGCCATCGGGTCTTCGAAGCTTGAGTTTTGGCGATGAGTTCAACCAAAGCCTGGAGCGGGTGACCTTGCCATCGAGTCTTCAAAGCTTGAGCTTTGGCCTTCGTTTCAACCAAAGCCTGCAGCAGGTGACCTTGCCACCGAGTCTTCAAAGTTTGACTTTTGGCCGTCACTTCACCCCAATGGAGCTGATGTCCTTGCCATTGAGCCTTCAAAGCTTGAGTTTTGGTTACAGTTTCAACCAAAGCCTGGAGCGGGTGATCTTGCCATCGAGTCTTCGAAGCTTGAGTCTTGGCTACTGTTTCAACCAAAGCCTGGAGGGGGTGACCTTACCATCGGGTCTTCGAAGCTTGAGTTTTGGGGCTGAGTTCAACCAAAGCCTGGAGCGGGTGACCTTGCCACCGAGTCTTCAAAGCTTGAGTTTTGGCGTGTATTTCAACCAAAGCCTGGAGCCGGTGACCTTGCCATCGAGTCTTCAAAGCTTGAACTTTGGTGATAATTTCAACCACACTCTGGAGCGCGTAAGCTTGCCATCGGGTCTTCAAAGCTTGAGTTTCGGTTACGATTTTAACCAAAGCCTGGAGCGGGTGACCTTGCCATCGGGTCTTCAAAGCTTAAGTTTTGGCAATCATTTCAACCAAAGCCTGGAGCAGGTGACCTTGCCATCGAGTCTTCAAAGCTTGAGTCTTGGCTTTCGTTTCAACCAAAGCCTGAAGGGGGTGACCTTTCCATCAAGTCTTCAAAGCTTGAGTTTTGGTTGCAGTTTCAACCAAAGCCTGGAGGGGGTGACCTTGCCATCGGGTCTTCGAAGCTTGAGTTTTGGGGCTGAATTTAATCAAAGCCTAGAGCTGGTGACCTTGCCATCGGGTCTTCAGAGCTTTGCCGCGCCTAGTCGTGGCCGTTTATCATGCAATGTCTTTGTGAGTTCTGCTGGCTGTGCTTAGTTTGTTTGACGCTTTCCCCGATATCGAAACAAAAGAGGCCTGCGTTCCCAGGGAAATCCGTAGGAAGGAGATAAGGGCCCTGGTGAGGGGAATCATCCCCAAATACCTTCATAAATAGCTATTTTTAGGCTCAGGTTAGTGAATTCTTCGTAAATATAGTATAATTATGTATAATTCATCCAGATATTTTTGACATTTGGATACATTTAGATACATTTAGATACATTTAGGCATATTTTGGGCAAATCAGAAGAAGTGATTGTGTACATCCCAGAAACAGCCAAGAGGACGACCATGAATGAAAACCCAGTTTTACGACGGGGAGTAAAAAGCCCAGGTGTATATGAGCTATTAAGCATTGACTAGTTGGGTCCTGCACCCCCAAGTACACCACTTGGATAGAAGATATAGAAGTACGGCAACGTTACTATGGCCTCTTGAAAAAGTCTAGAAATCTTCGACACATTTTCCCAGAATCATAGACAAATCATAGAGCCAATCTAGCCTGGACAAGTAGACATTCAATTCATTTACCCAGCTATATTCCCCTAAGAATGTAGGTTTCAATGGGCCCCCGTTGGATAGCGTTCAGTTGCCTTATTTTTCTGGCTGAATTCTATGGTTTATGGTAGATATAACTATAGTATTCATGGGGGTTTTGTTATGGTTTATAAACCAACTTATAACTGGGGGGGCCCATCCTGTAAATGTTCAACTCCCAGGTTTTCGACTAAACATGGACCAAGAAAGTCTGAGATCACGAGATTCATTTGGAATCTGGAAACAAGTAGTGTGACAAACCCAAAACCATAGACCATCCCCAAATTCAACAAAAATTGGTAGTACAAACTTATTCACCAACATTAAACAATACTAAGCACATAAAAGCAATATGAAATATTAATGCTATAACCCTACTGTGGATGGTTGCGAAATCCCCACAAGGATGGCTGAAACATGCTGAAAGCCTATAAATAATGGAATAAACATGAATAAACCACCTATTAACAGATGGATGTTTTTTGGGCCTCTGAGGCATGAAAGGCAAAGCCAAAGGCCCGAGTCCCGAGGGCTGCGAGGAGTTTAAACAGATGAAATGGCTGGTAGGTGAAATGCTGGGGACGATGTTCAGTTTTAGCTTTGAAGTATCTTTGGGGTTTTACTATGCCCACAGATGCAGAACAGTAAACATGATCACATATTATCACTATTTTAGTCGGATTTTAGCAACTTCTATCTGAACTTGGGGATTACTATATATAGTTAAACATATTTCTATCTGAACTTGGGGATTACTATATATAGTTAAACATATTTCTATCTGAACTTGGGGATTACTATATATAGTTAAACA
>Ga0126342_10014116_pt1 | contig 14118 bp, 12 predicted proteins | sample Cyp1metagenome_FD_92528 | JGI IMG/M metagenome (GOLD analysis project Ga0126342, IMG submission 92528) | Coral microbial communities from Lord Howe Island, Old Settlement Bay, Australia - Cyphastrea 1 metagenome | ecosystem: Host-associated > Invertebrates > Cnidaria > Coral ...
ATCCAATGGAATTCTATTAAGATCTAATTGACGTAAGCCATATCCAAAGTTTTATGGTTCAGAGTTGCTTATTATTAAGGGGCGATCAAGAAAACCAGTCAGAAGGTACCTCCCTACCTTCTGTGGGGGGGGGGGTTATTAATCCGGTGTTGGCATTATCGGATAAAGACACTACAAAAAAAACTGGGATCGATGATCAATCCAACAAAGTTCCGGGCTTTACCAACGGAATACGGGATGGTTGCAAGTGTTGCAAGTCACAATCCCAACAAGAAATGGATGGGATTTGATCAAGGACAAATGGATATCACCAGTGACAATGTGGCAAGAATCCAAGGGTGTCGTCTAGGTCTGGTTCTAAGTTCCAGTTATGGGCTCCCGAAAAGATGAGATCCAATGCTAAACCAGGGGAAGGTGTGCATCATTTTGCCCGTTGAGGATGCCTCAGTACTGGCTGAACGCGTAGACACCCATCTCCCCCGGCGGAACCTCTTGAACTTTCACATCAGAGGGGTAGAATCCAATCCTCGCAGGCCAAAAACTCCAAGGCACAAGGCTTTCCAGGGATCCAAAAATCGTGGCGACAAATGGGGCTCTGGGATCTAATGATTTTTGGAACCATATTCGGGGATGTTTCATAAAATATGAAATATATCAAATCAACATCCAATTGTTTGATATTGTTTGATACCCACAGTTATTTCTATAATATATTATGATATCATTTAATTAGCTACTTAGGAAGGGATTACTGATTACTCATCTCTTCTTTGAGATTGATCGCCCCAGAAGAACAGCAGTGCCAAGTCGCTGCTTATCCAGTTCGCCCAGAAGCGGATCCACACCTCGTCAGAGGAAAACTGGGGGTCAAAGCTGGGGGTCCAAGAGGACCTGCAAAAAGGTTCCTCAACTTGACTCACTCCCCAGTTCTATTGCGAAATGTCAAATGTGAACTTTTTACTCACCAAACTTCGCAAAATCCCGAGAGGTTCCTGTTTGACCCCAGCTCTATGGCGTGTGTTCCATGGCGGCCTCGATCGTCGATGTAAAAATCCGCCACCACCTTTCCAAAGTGAACCTCATGGTACCTGAAACAAAAAAAGCTAGACAGCTAGATGCAGTGTAGCACTTCAGTGGGGAGTAGTGTATGGGATTTGAGCATTGATGAAGTTCAAAATTGGATGTTTGAACAGTGTATGGGCTGCTGGGTCTTAGCTTCCGAGAAACAAATGGTATATAAATGGCAAATGAATGAACTCAAGTCAAAGCGGCTACCCCTAGCAAGTATTAGCAAGTATGATTGGAAATGCCAAAAAAAAACTAGTGATCCACGGAGGATTATCTTCCAGGGTCCAAAGTTATGAACTCTTAATCGTTCCAGAGAAAAAAAAAAAACAGGACCTTCGAAAACTGCCCCCCACCCCCCGCATCCGTTTTGAGAACAAGAGATGGGGGTCGCCAGTGTCGCATGGAGGTTTCTATTCAAAGATTGCCGACCTACGCTACAATACATGACAATACACTGTTGATCGTTCGCAGGATATGATCTTTACAAATCATATAAATACATATATATATATATGTTATACATATTCATACATACATTCCATTACATTACATTACATTGCATTACATTCCATTCCATTACTGATTGGTGGTTTTAATATGTCTTAATCATCTTGAAAAATATGAGTTCGTCACTTGGGATTATGACATTCCCAATCAATATGGCAGTGTGTCAAAACCAATAGTACCCCTGTAGTTCACATCAAAATAGCTGGGATTTATGGATGTTCATCCCCCTGAAAATGGTATTAATAGGTATTGATCCATACCCATATGACTTCTCTATGTGACTTATGATAAAAATTGATAAACTATAATTTACCCAGAATATATGGAAAAATAAAAGCCATTCCAAACCACCAAGCAGCATTATTCCACGATCTTCCGTCAAAACCCCAAGGGCACTCCACCCCCAACTTCTGCAGCAGCTCCAGGACCGACGCGCCCTCTTCCGCGGACCGCTCCTCGGTTCCCATGGGGAAAAGCTTGGAGAAACCCAGGGAAAATGCCTGGAAGATATGGAAAAATGTGAGAAACATGTGGGAAAATCATGATTTGAGAAAAGAAGAAAGGATATGAGTAGCGGACAAAATTATATGTTAAATTTAATGCCATGTACAAATTAGGGTCGTCCCCTATCGGTTGTGAGAATTTCAGTATTCCCGGAAGTATCACAAATGGGGTATCGGTATAGGCTTATAGGGTCGTCCCCTATCGGTTATGAAGGTTTTGTGCAACCTCGGAAAGGCCAAGGCGAAGCAAGACTAAATTAGTATTACAATAATTTTGTCGGTTACTCATATGGCAGCTCGACATTGTTGACTTCAAACAAAAGTTGCCATAGTCCTACTGCAAATGACTTTGTAGGTCCGGTTGATACCCTCTGTGGGAGGGATAACGACATGGGAAGTACTTGTTTTCAGGATGATTGTCCAGAAGAAGAAAAGACATGAAAAGACTGTTGTTGTTGCTCGCGCAGCAACGGCCCCGTTCCTATTGACTGTTTAACACACCAATAAGGCCTAGCCACACGGACGCAAGGCGTATTCTGGAAGGATTGTCATGAGGATGTTGACATATAAGACTCTGATAAGATTCAATGATAACCCTACCATTTGGAGATGGTTTGAATCCCACCCATTTTTGGTAATATTGGGAAGAGCTTATGGCATTGGGTGAATCCCACATTTTATTAAAGGGCATGGGTCAAAACACCATTACCCTGGTGCACACCCAAAATAGTTGCTAAATAAATGTTATATAGTGCGTCCCAATAAATAGGGTATCAATGGGTATCATACGTTTGACACATCCCCGCAATTCCCCACATAGAATCCTTGAGCAGCAAATCAGTCATTCGACATGGCCAAACCTACTATTCCCTCAATTATTGAAACCAGAAAACCATAAAGTACAACGGTGAACTTGATCGGTCTGATCCTCATATGTTGGTCATGAGGGATTACATGAGATCACTATTGATGTTGATGATACACATTCTTTCTGTATATGTTTGTGTCAAACTCCCAGGTTTGTTGATGCATATCACCAGTTCTTGCTGGTTCGATCGTCCGCGGAAAAACCACATATTCCGCCATATGGGGATGCGCTCATCCCTATGAGACCATTTCTAGGGGGATGAGCATCCAGAACTACCAGCTATCTCAGAACTATGTTGCATTATTCTGTCCTGCTGCGAAAACCAACGGAAAATCCAGGGTGAACGACCCACAGGGCCGAGCTTCCGTCCAAATGGCCACATGATGGCCTTGTTTCTTCAAGGCTCGGCAGAGGCGTAGATTCCGCTCAATGCTCTTGCCGTTCCTTGGCGCATTGGCTGCACACCATGAGAACGGACCGGACTCGAGAAATCAACTTGTTGAAAATGATGCCATCCACATTTCGGATTATCTATTTGCTACAAACCCTGGTTTCATCTTGGGTCTGTAATCATTTTACCGGCTTCCATTTAGAAGAATTTAGGGGGATGAGATTACAACATATTTCCCCTGTTTGGAGCCCGTTGAAGGGTGCCAATGGTGAGCCACTTCACCTGTTGGACCTCCGAAAAAGATCATCTTGGATCATGCCACATCATGGGAGGAAATGATCTATCTGGACTTACCCTCTGGCAATTTAACATAGCTATTGAAAATGGCCATAGAAATAGTGAGTTTTCCCATTAAAAATGGTGGATCTTTCCATAGTTATGTGACAGTTTACCAGAGGGTATTTGAAACCACCAACCAGTTGGAACCAGTTGGAACCAGTTGGACCAAGACTCTCGGTGATCAGAGTACCTGGGCATAGCAACAGGATCTGTGAAGCAGCTCCCCAGGCAACACGCATAGCTTGTGATGTCTCATCCAGTGATGTTATCGGGAAAAATGGAGGTTCGGGATGGTTTCTGTAGCATTTGCATCCAATTACTGTGAGTAACGTCTGGCAAGCCTGGTAGAACTGGCGTGTTGCCCGCGTCGCCGGCTCACGAGTACCAAGTTGCATTCCACCAACATGGCCCATGTTGAATGGCAAAATATTGCAAGACAAGTAAATCAACAAACATTGGGGCTTGGGGATATGGAAATTTCCATAGTACAGTACATCCCCTATGAATAAACAAACTTTGGGGATGTATCATAAAAAAAAAGCTTGGACTAGAAACTCTAGGGGAGCACCATCGCAAGCATTCATGTCCAATTGTAGGGTCGATCCACCGCGAGGTGGGATGAAATTCCATCCAGATCTGAGACTCCTCGACTCGTGATTTCAACATGAATCTCATCATCGTCACTACCCTCTGGTAAACAGCCACATAGCTATTGAAAATGGCCATTGAAATAGTTGATTTACCCATTCAAAATGGTGGATCTTTCCATAGTTACGAGTATGTTGGTTACCATCCCCCATGATCCCCTAGCCGAGGTGCCGTGTAGATCCTGGCAGGGGGAACAGATAAAAAAACATCTGGCATGTCACCACACCGAACCGGAGCTCACAAGTTGCCGAAATGGCCAGATCATTCACCTGGAAATGTCACCCATGTTTGGTGCTTCAAAGCCCCATTCTCCATGGCGAAATCCACAAAGAACAACATGCTTCGAACCCTCGATGCGGAGTCAAGATCCGTCCTTTCGGCCTATGTAAACTTTCACCGTTGGGGTCCCCATTTTCAGTCGAGCTTCAAAGACGAATCGCATCTTTGGCTGATTCGGCCACTTGGCACACCACTCTGCAACCTGCGAAGCAAGCACAGTAGGGATGGGCGAAATGGCTGAAACCATGGAATATCCACATGATCTCATACAGTGAACTTAGATGCAGGACACTGTCAGACATCTACATGTATAGCATGTTCAGAAGTCCTATAGATCTAACAGATTTATTTATGTTTCCTCATGGCCAGAAGGACGTATTACCACCTGACAGGCCTAGCATGTTGAGCATGTCTGGATCTGGGCTTTGACCATCAAACTGATTCCAAACTCGCAGATCACGGGCATCTCTGGGGACTGTCTACCTAATCATTTATAGCCTATGTCTGTGTCTAGTATCTATCCAAAAATGAAAATATATATGTGTCGATCTATCCATCTAACATCATCTAAGTACATGTCTATCCAGTTTCTGTTGATTGCCCTCGTTCTCTCTCTCCATCGATTTTTGTTTAACAAAAGTCAGCAACAACACTGCCCCGTCCAACCACCGCCACCACAGCCACCACCCTGTCATGCCGCCTGGGTAGGGGTTCCCAGAACATGGAAGTCCTGCCGTTCCAACTTGAGGCCGCGGAAGGGCGCGCCTTTGCTGATCATGGCCTCGCTAGCGTTGTGAGATTCCCTGGATGAGATGCCCTTAACGTTCCATTTGTCAGGGATTTCCTGCCATGGATTACCAGAGCCTTAAGGGTTTCTTGTTAATGACTTGTGTAGGTTTTGGAGAAACCATAAAGAACCGTTTTTGTCGGGGGTACCATCATGCTGAGTGGTTTTGCGGTGGGAAAACTGTCAACTTTGCATACTTTTGGGGTTATACAGTTATACCGTATACCTCTATACCACTTAAGAGCTGGAGTGGAACTATAGAAACTAGACACTTGGGTATTTTCATGTTTTTTTTATGGATACACCAAGCTGGTTGATGTTGCTTCCTCCCCAGCCCAAATGGCAGTGACTGCTGGTTAAACCAAGCCGCAAAAGTGTGGATCTAAGCAGGGTTGCCAACAAAAACCCAACAAAAGATGACTTGTTGTGGGATGAATTACAATAACTGCTCTCCTTTCACCCCGAAAATTTCTGTTGCGATGAAGGCGGAACTAGATTCCTCCATGCCCAGTGGCAGCAATGACACCGGAGGTGTAGAATTCACCCTTCTGATCCTGGCTCATCCCATTGCAGAAAGATGCTTAGCCGGCTTAGCCAAGAAACAGAGGGGGGGTTGAGGAAGCTGAAGTTAAAACATCCTGAGCAAACATTTGATACATGCTAATACATGCTAATACTATCTCTATATAATTCAGTATAATTCTATATCATGCTTGTTCTTGTTCGTCAAAATCATTCAAAACCCAAATTCTAAGTGGGAAGCTGCCGCCGAAAAGCAGGGACTGCTAACCGGCAGTTCTTAACCTTTTACTGTACCAAGTACGGAAGGTCATCTCTTTAGACCCTGGAACTGGCCAGAAGTGGGGCCTTTCATCCCAAAGGTTAGCAGCTGGAATGGGGATCCTGTTGGATACAGCCATCTTGACCCCCAAGAAGAGAGGGGTTGGAGAAGGATTTTGCATGATTTTGCGGCAGGATTTCATGAATTTTGGATGGATCTATCCCGGCCACGGCACGGTCCCCATGCCCTAGGCCCGCCTGACTTAGCTGCGTCTCGCCACGTTTGATCAGCTCTTGACCTTGGCTTTTGAGACTCTCCCTATCCACATGACAAGGGACTTACAAACAGATCCAACAGTGGGTTTGAAGTCACACTTGGTGAGTGCCAACCCCAGAACATCCCAGAACCACAGTTCCTCGGCGAGCAGATAATCCCACAAAGATAACTACAGGGTTTGGCTTCTTCCCACCAATGAAGGCTTCAACAGGTAAATGATCTACCAATGTAATTAGTCTACACATGGGGGATGTTCAATTGCTACAAGTGGGCTTAATTAACCCCATTTCAACATCTCAAGGATCTTCCAAAGTCCCAACAATAGATGTCTCTTCACAAGAATGCACACCTTAACCAAAGTCCCAACCATGCACCCGAATGAATGGGGATACGACCAACCAGAACTTTGATCAGAATGTTGGTTAGTTGGTTCCCAAAAAAAACCTGGTTTAACCAGCAAAAGCAGCAGACAAAATGGAGGCTGACGGTTGAACCGGCCGAGATTTTTTGGCGTTCGCATGCTTTAACCAGCATAAAATAGAGGTCGTCCCAGACCTCAACGACGTTATGAGTGTGCGCGCTTTGAATGGTGGGTTTATCTGAGTCTGAAAATAGGGTATTCAGACACACCCACCTTACATAGCCAAAAATATTCTCCGTGTTGTTAAAATCCACCAATATCCTTTAGAGCCTCAAAACCATTGACCCTCAAGGATCCCCTTGCGCCAAGTGGCACTCCTTCTCCAACTCTTGACCGTCTCTGAAGCAATAGCAGCCTCATCAGGGTAAACAGACGTAAACAGATCCACAGAGATTTGCGGCCAGAACATGGGGACAGAACATGGCTAGCACTTTTGGGCAGATCGCACCTGTGTTGGCCCAATCGCTGATCTTGATCTTCTCCTCAGTGCGGTGCTGAACGGGACCTCTTTTTTCTCATGGAGATCAAGATCACGGAGCCTCTGCACAGAGAGGACTTCACATTTCACTGACACCAATGTGACACCAAGGAGAGTTGGGAGATTTGGAGATGTCCAAAAAAAGTCGTCCCCCACAGTCGTGAAATGTCATGAATTTACCAACTGCACAGAAGTTTCCCATGTGGATCCATGTTTCGGATGGCTTGATACCACTTCAAACCTCCAGTGCAGCTGAGGCACCTTCACTTCCTTGATGTTGTCTGCAGCATCCATGGTGATGTAACCTCAACGCGGTGATTTTGGGGGGCGTTCCCCACAGCCCGGGACACCCCAATCTATCATGTACGTCCAATGATTCTGCGTACAGTAGGTGAGTCATGGCAGTCCAAATCAGAGAGGATGCTCCTTGAGGCACAAAAACGATGCTTCTATCCTGACTGGTTGGTGGTTGACCTACCCCTCTGAAAAATTATGGAGTTCGTCAGTTGGGATGATGACATTCCCAATATGATGGGAAGGTCATAATCCAGCCATGTTCCAGTCACCACCAACCAGCTCATGTTTCCAACTTGGGCATCAAAATGTGAGCCTTCCACCCCATGTCCCAACGTCCCAACACCTTCCCCGCTTCCTAATCCCAGCTACTGTACATGGGTTTGGGTTGCGTGTCCTTGAAGCAAAAAACCGCATTGTGGGTCTTCGCCTTGGGCATCCCAGGACGTGGCGGTGTGGAAGCTTCTATCTTGTGGCTTTAAACATGTTCAAAACCCATAAACAATCCTGCTTCATCATGTTCACCCTGGAAGTTTAGTACATTTATGTAAATTTGCGTCAATTTGAGAGTCTGTTGGGTATGACTGGCGCCAATTGCCCCTTGGAACAGGCGTTCTGTTGGCTCTGTGAAACTCAGACCCAACAGGTACCACTCTTAACAGCCGAGAAGCTACGTCTCGGAAACGTTGGACGACATCGGCAGTGTAGAAAGTATCACCGTCCTTGGACACATGGGATTTTACCCTCTGGTTATGTCAAAATAGCTATTGAAAATGGCCACTTATAGTGGATTTATCTATGAAAAATGGTGATTTTCAATAGCTATGTTAGTTTACTGGAGGGTATACCCACAGATCATGGGATTCTGGGCTCAAACCGACCAAACATTGATAAACATTGTAGCCTGGGTCTTAAGTTTCAGCCACCATACCGAACTCAATCACTGAAACCACATTAGAAACAGCCACTAGTTTTGGACTCTAAATTGGCCATTGGTTGTGGATCCATCAACACTTGTCTGGCTGTGATTCTGAGTATTTCTAAGTGCACCTCTAGTCCCCGCTCCCCCAAAACCATTGGCAGGCAGTTCTGGGGTCTAAGAGCTTCACCATCAATGGTCAGCAGAAATTTGTCAAACACAAACCATTTTGTTTCTGGATAATGTCAATCCATCAAGTTGACAGCTTTCCAAGATCACTCATCAACTATACCTATGGGTCTTGGCCGTGAATTGGCAGATTTACGGGCAAAATCCACCTGGTCTTGGGAAACATCCCCCAAGTTTGTTGTTCAAAACCCAATTCCGGAGTCTTTTCTCATTTGGATAACCCCTGGATGGACCATTGAAAAACAATGTCGTTTCACCAAAAACAACGGTTCGCTCCCCTCTCAGCCAAAGTCTCTGCCAGCAAGGTGGGTCGCTTCAGCATCTCCTTCGGGAAGCGGTGCTGGATCATCCGTTTAAAATCCCCTTTCATTATTTACAGAAACATTTAATTAAAAATAAAAACAAAACCCAACAAAAAGAAAGGTAGGCCCTTCATCTGCCCCAACCCAGGGCACCCTGCCCCCCACCACCCCACCGCTCCGGTGGCAGCGACTTCAAGCCGATCAGCACTGTCTCTGCCGCGCCGCGCGTGGGGCCCGGAAGTTTCACCAACCTGCGGGGGACGCTTGGCGCCCAAAATGGGAGATGTTCAACTTGTTCAACTTCTTCAACTTGTTCAACTTGTTCAACTTGTTCAACTTGTTCAACCATCAAAAAGTGGGGATTCCAGCATCAACATGTGGGATTGAATCTGTGGTATACCACTTGCAAGTGCAGGTTCATGTCGATAGGTGGCATCAACATACATCACATGTTCATGGCCAACCTTCCACTCCATCCCAAAAATATCCAGCTAAGGATCTTATGGGCTACTAACCTGTTGCAACCATGGGAACTCTGAGGTAACTGAGTTGACTAAGGTCCTAACCCACAACTTCCAGCCATCTCTGACCTGCCTGATTCTGGGATCTCGATCTGCCAGTTGTTCCTGCCTGGGGCATGGCCCCATCATGCCCGGCATAAAGATGCACAAAGAAGTGGGTCATTAGGTTTTGGGATTCCTCGAAAATCTCGAAACTTTGAGATTTGTCTATTTTGAGTGGGTTGATTCGATCCGCAATACCCAAATATACCCGATACCCCAAAAAGGTGGCTCTGCTTGACACGCACTGCATTCGCAACACATCGCGTGTCAGGCCTTTTCAAACTTTCGAAAGCCAATCACAAGACTTCAGAATTCTGGACCAAAGGGGAAATGTGCGCCAACATGGCTACACATGTGCAAACTGGATTAAGAATGCTGAGCTGTCCCCACCAGAAGCTGGATTCTGGATAGCCCAGTGTGCCAATGAACCAGCTTCCCCCATCCTTTGGTGGTGGTTCCCGCAGCAAAAAATCTCCAGCCGCGTGACATGAAGTTGTCCATGCTCATCCAATTGGGATTGTAGATCACCACCAAGGCGTCGTCCGCTGCCAGCGACAAGTTGTCCACCACCCAGCGGATCATGGGTTTGCCTTGGCAACAAATCCGCATGGGGGGACCCCCAGTTCTCATCCAGTCGTCATGGATGATCAGGACTTAGCATTGAAAGAAATCATGGTGACTTGGGGATCTTCCATTTATTGAAGATGTTTTATGAACCCCCCCCCATATGACTTCAATTGGAATCTCAATTGAACTCCCCAGATCTCTAGGCACGACCCGCCGGAGACACCAAGGTACCCAGTACCGGGATGAAGGGCTTGGGTCTTTGCAAGTACCCCTCCGTCTGGAACCGGCTGCCAACACCACCCAAGGGAATCACCACGTTCCTGAGGGATGGGCCAAGCTTCTGCCGGGAGGGATGGGCCTTATTCATGCCTTGATGTTCAGTGAAAAAGGCTCTTTTCTACGCTCTTCGCCCAATCCCCGTTAACATCTATAGTGTATGAAGTTGAGACATGTAGTTACCCGTAAAACCCTATCACATCAGCCGATGGCTGTTTTTCTAGGTTTTTGTTCTTGTTCCGGGCTGGCAGGCCCACAGGTGTCTGCAAGTTGAAAGTTGACCAAATTTGCTGTTTTCTTCGGCAGTTCTCAAATCTTCAGTGGCAATTTCAGTAGCATCGCCGCCAAGTCTCATCTTCTCAACCCAAATTGGAAGAGCAAGTTATTGCTGCGTGCGGACGGGCTCAACCCTCTATGGCGAGGGGAATGGGGAATGGAAATACAAGAGACCTGGTGCTTAAGTTCAACACATTCAACACGATCATTTTGCCCGTGGTTCTTGAAATAATGGTCTAAAATCATTCAATGTTGCGCTTTGGAAGTTCCATCTGGATCAAACTGCCTCCGGAAAACTCCGGCTGAGCCAGGAAACCAGGCAAGGCCATAGGGCCATAGGGTACCCCAAACTTGGATAGTCATGTGATTCTTCAAAGATGATATGGCAGTGTGTCAAAACCTTGTACCCCTGGTGAACATCAAAATAGCTGGGATTCATGGATGTTCATCCCCCTAAAAATGGTATTAATAGTATTGATCCATACCCATATGAAAGGATAGTCATGCCATGGGGGACGAAAAAGTGGAAAATGTGGAGCTGGCTACCGCGAGAAAGCCTCACAAAAAGGGAAATGGCCGAGACTCGGAAACCATTGGATCTTCACCAACTGCATTGGTATCAGACAAGCAAAATTCAGGATACAATGGGAGTTGGCAACCAGTCACCCAAAGAGTGTACCGATGTAAAAAAGCAGTGATTTCCGCACCACCTTCACAGGCCTTCGGCTCCCGGACCCCACAGCAACGGAGCGAAGATCCCTGGCGACGGCCGCTTGGATTCACTTGGCAGAACCTCTCAGAATGGCCGTGGATTCAGATGGACCCCAGGCTACACGGTCAAATCATCCTTGATGACTCCAGGTTCCAGCTATTTCCAACCTTCCATTCCCAGATTCTTTTGATTTCTTTTGGACCATGTCAACCTTTGAAGATCCCCCCCACCTTCCAGTTGCGGCTTCTTGCGCGCGAGACGCGCCTGGCCACACAGATCCAGGGCTGGAAACTCAGCAAGTCGTGGAGATGTCATTTGGGGTTCAACAGTTGGAATATTGTTGGATGGTTCAATCTCCAAAACGACTCCACTTGTGTCGTGGTTTGATCTTGTCATCCAAAAAACAGAGGATCATAGAACATCATATAACTACCCTACTGTACAGAGGGATACTGAGGGCTGTAGCCCCCGACCTTTTCCCCTCCACACCCCCCTGGCCGTGCTCTTCGCCAGATCGTCAAAGGCTTCGAAGGTCAAAGCACAGGCCACCTGAGACAACAGAAGTTCATCAAAAATGGGCACTTTGAAGCAACGAACATGATGGGAACTGCAAATTTACCCTCTGGTAAACTAACATAGCTATTGAACATTGCCCATTTATAGTGGATTTACCCATTAAAAATTGTGATGTTCCATAGTTACGTTAGTTTACCAGAGGGTAAATAGGGTAATGGGATTGTTGGATTTAGCAAAGTTCATGGACGATCATGAGATATCATGAGTGTTTGACAAACAATCCATGCGTCTCAATCTCAAGAGCTTCTCAACCATCACCGGTTGAGTCCATGTGCCCGCATATCATGCTAGTTCAACCTATGGGACCTTTCAACCCCAAAAAAACTTTGCCATCTCTTGGTCTTGATCCATCTTTCTTTGGGATGATCTCCATTTTCAACCCAAGTTTATCCACCTTTCCCCAAAATTAACCCATGTGTTAATCCACCTTTTACATCCTTTTAGCATTTTTGCCAGTCCCAAAGAGGTTGAAATGTGACCCACTGGTAACGACTCGTCGCCTGGCAGCCCTCCTCCTTGGACACCGCCGGCAGCTCGGAGAGGAGTCCACGAAGAGCCTGGCAAAAAGGGCGCACGGCCAGGGTCCCTAGGAACGCCCTTAGGCCCTTATTTCAAGTTCATTCCACATGTAGAACATGTGTGGTGTTTCCCTTTTCTATCCGAAAGATTGCACTGTGTTCCATTTAGGATTGGGATTATCGTCATTTTTCCACTTAAACTTGCTTTTTTGGGCTATACTCCATGGTTGAAGAAACCCATGGAAGGAGCTTCGGTGCCCCAACGTGCCCCGGCCTGCAACACCGGATCTTCCGCATCAGCGCAAGGCGCTCGATTGCCTCGTCTCAGACCCTCAGCCGCCGTGGTAGCTGCGGCCTCAGCTGGGTGACTTTGGGATACGTAGCGAAGCGCAATCTGGGGTTGCTCCCAACACCCCAAAACATAATGGTGGGAAACTGGGTACATGAAGAGGTAAAATGACCACTTCCACATCCCCATTCTGCCTAACTATCATTGACCAATTCGTTTTCGATATATAATGGGTTGGAGCATGTTGGAGCAACCATGACAATAGTGAGACAAAATTGGGTAGATGGTTTCTTGGGGTTACCACACTACTAGCTTAGTCAATTCTCATGACATATCATACTGCTGGATTCTCGCAAGCTCTTCACGAATGCTACGTTCACTGAGACAGAACAGCCAATACGTTGGTTTCCTTTTCCCATTGGTCCCAATCATGTAGGATCTACTGAGCCAAGCTGGTTGGAAAGGTCTCACCTGGCGATTCACATCAATCAGTGCCAACCATGCTCCGAGTTTCTGAGGCACAAATCCCCCCTCCAGAATGTACTTGAATGTGCTGGAAGGAGTTGGCAGGTGGTATTCACAGTGGCTAGTTCACACATCCTTTACAAATGGATATCTTATTGCGAAAAATAAGAATGCTACCCCAGTTGTTCATCCTTACAAATTGTCACAATGGACTTATTGACCACCTACTCCCTATGGGAAACCATCGCTTTCCCCGGGTGGCTGCCCTGATCCCCGCAAAGCTCCGGGCCAAGCGCAAGGTCTCCAAGCGGATGGGAACCAAACCGCCAAGGACCTCTGCAGGCGCTTTGGGGCAGAAATGTGGTGATCAAAAACTAAAGATGCCTAGAAGATGCTAGAAGTACCGTACCGTGATTCTATTGAGCTTTATATATATATATAATTATATATATATATATATTTAAGCTAGCCATTGTTTTGACGCAGCCGATTTGGGTAATCAAGGTTGGGGTGAACCGGAGCAAAACAGTTGCTCTTCTTTTTACATTATTTAGGGGTTTCACCCCATGGACCACACCCGGGGGTGGACATGCCATGGCATGGTAACATCCCCAACCTGCCCAGGGTTAGGGAAAGGGGGGGAGAGAAAGCACTGCGGAACAATTACGCATAAACTGTCGTACAACTGGTCAAGACCATTTGATAACTCCTCTTTTTAAGCTAGCCATTGTTTTGACGCAGCCGATTTGGGTAATCAAGGTTGGGGTGAACCGGAGCAAAACAGTTGCTCTTCTTTTTACATTATTTAGGGGTTTCACCCCATGGA
>Ga0126342_10014117_pt1 | contig 14118 bp, 15 predicted proteins | sample Cyp1metagenome_FD_92528 | JGI IMG/M metagenome (GOLD analysis project Ga0126342, IMG submission 92528) | Coral microbial communities from Lord Howe Island, Old Settlement Bay, Australia - Cyphastrea 1 metagenome | ecosystem: Host-associated > Invertebrates > Cnidaria > Coral ...
TACATACATACATACATACATACATTACATACATTACATACATTACATACATACATACATACATACATACATACATACATACATACATACATACATACATACATACATACATACATACATACACATAATATATATATATATATGTATTATGTGTGTTATTAAAAGTATATTCATTTCATTTAAATGGAGATGTGAACAGAATTGACCTGCAGCATATCGCATTCTAGTTGTCCTATAGATAGCATCATACCCGAATCATCTGCCACGGCCGTCCCGCGTCCCTGCCTTGGTCATGCGCCGCAAGGGGTTCTCCAGGACGTATTTGCCAATCTCATCCGACAAGCGCAGTTCCTGGTGAAATATGTGAACCCCCCCAAATATCCCCGAATTTGATCATGATCCTTCCACATCCTAAGACCCTCCGATATCATCAAACGTGGCTAGGAAATCCCCAAACGAAATGAATGTTCTTAGCTGGGAAATTCAACGGTGGATTTTCCATTGCCACGTTTGATTAGCCGAGAGGGCGTATAATCGAAACCCTGTGCTTAGCATCAAAGGAGTCAAGTCAGTCACACGAACGACCCAAGCATCGTCGCTATCCTATCAGGAGGTGCAGTCTCAATCCAGCTACCATGGCTAGTAGCTGAGTGGCATTTTTGTATTGGATTCAAGAGATCCCAACATGTCCAACCCAGCATTGCTGAACAAAAATCCGGACTTTGTCTTTGACCCACAGCCTCGCAGTTCAAAATGACCATTGTCCGGGGGATGGTATACATGATCATTCAGGAGTGAGCCGTGGTAAAAATGATGCTAGAAGTGACTGGAATATCCTTAAGGCAGGTGATCAGTTTCACTTACTCTTGATTTTCCAGCAGTTCAATAAGTCCGGCATTTTGTGAACAATATGTTTAGACAAAACAGCATAATTATATATGCATAAACAAAGTTTCGCTATGTTTGGGACATATATATATATAATGCAATAATAAAAATATAGTATTAATATATATATATTTGATTATTGGATGATTCCCACGTATCAAACCCATCCTTGCACCCGTCGCTACCAATTTTTCGAAATCGCTCGCACCTCTTCTTCTGTGAGCTCGGCGACGATCCTTTGGTGGCGCAGTTTTTGCTAGCGGCGCTGTTAGCGACCCCAAGGAAAACACTATTTTTATGTTTACTAATTTACTACTGGATTTAGTTTGTGGGGGGTTCAGGTGGGGGGGGTAGGGGTGTGCAATAACGTTCATTTGCACTCACTAGCATCCTACAAATCTAGAACATGCTACGTCTCTTGCACAAGAGATGATGCTACGCTACGGCCCGTTAACTACATGCATCTTCCTTTATCCTATGTTACTAGATGTCAAGTGTAATGTACAAAAGATGATGCTACGCTACGACGCGTTAACTACATGCATCTTCCTTTATTCTATATTACTAGATGTCAAGTGTCATGTACAAGAGATGATGCTACGCTACGGCCCGTTAACTACATGCTTAATCCTTTATGTAACGTCACTAGATGTCAAGTGTCATGAACAAGAGATGATGCTATGCTACGACACGTTAACAATAGTACTTAATCAATAATACTTATCTTATGGTCGTTGATGTTATGGATCATGTATGGCTAACTTTTGTTTTTCGGTTCAATCACCGAGAGAACTTCATGAAAGACCTGGCCAAGATGGCTAACAAGAGACGATGAAGATGAGAAAAAAGAGGCTTTGGTGGGAAAGTGCTCTGGAATCACATTATTTTAAGGAAAAAAGGTTTTGACATGCAGAATTCCTATGGTCAAAAAAAAGGACCTCGTCCTCTTGTAAATACCAATGACTCCTGATGTTGCAAATGAACTGGAAATTGTGAAAATGCTGCGACACGCAGGTTTTTTGAAAGATCACTGATGGACCAATGTGCAAGTCTCCCAGGGTCGCTATTGGCGCCGGTACCCAGTTTTTGGGACACATTGAGGTATCAGGATAAAACATGTTGACCGTGTTGACCCATATTATTCTCCAAAAGAAACAACAGTAAAGTCTATAAATTTCATTATTTCAGTAAGACCATAAATTTTACAATATTTTTGAGGATCACCATATATTATGAACCGTGCCTAACTGGGGATTACTCCCATGTTGGTGGGTTAAATCATTGAAATCAACCATCACTAAGCTGAACAGTTCCGCTCTTTTGGGATAGTTGCCCTGATCCTAAGCATCCTTCCAGTGATATTGCAGTGAGATCAGTAAACTTTACTACACAGGTGAGGTATACACCCAGAATAATGACCGTTGTGCACGCAAAATGGTGGTAAACCATGGTAAACCTGGATTTTGCAGGGATCCAATTTTCAGATAAGTCTAAATGTATCATGGAAATTCATGGAATTTTCGAATTGGAATTGGAATTGGAATGATGATCATCACGTTCCTCTGGGTCCGATTTGGAACCCTGGTTGGAACATTCTGAGTCCACTTGGATCATCAAAGATCTGTGAGGCCCTACCCAGGGACCCAACCAACCTACAACACTGAGTAACTTAGACTTCCACGCCAATCCGGATCTGTCATTGAGTCGCTCGCCAAAGTGCTGCAAAAATTGCTGGGAACTAAGGGTCCCCACAATTATGTGGCTTCATTGATGAGACCATCTTTTGGATTTCACATCTCAGAATATATACAAATAACACTTATGTAGGTCAAACTACTATCCAATGCCTTCTAGTGTGCAAATGGTTCACTGCCATTTAATACCCTGAATACTGACCAACAAATCCGTAGGCTGGGGGCACCTGTTGTAGAACGTGCACATGCTGGCCGTTTTACTCGTCAACAGAGGTCTTTGCAATGACATGTTTGCTCACAATGGAAGGTCGAGTAGGCAAAATCATGCCAAATCAATGTCTAATTGCCGCTATTACAAGGCATTAAAAACAAGGTCCATCATGGAGATGAATAGGATATGTTGAGAAGAAACATCGTTTGACTGATGACTTTCATTTCCCATAAATCTGTACTTCGGCCTGGTGCATCCAGCAAGGATCTTGCATATGTGCTGGACATTTCTGTAGACAGACGGGAACTGAATCGAAACTTGCACCGTGCATCGCCCAAAACAACATATGTTCTTAGAAAAAACATGATACATTTCCTGTGGATTTACGGGGTTTGTCCTGTCTCTTCAGGTACCAAAGCTACATGGAAAACACCAAGGATTGCCAGAAAACTGCTGGTATCTGCTGGGTGCTGAGCCATTCTACAGCCAAGACTCTTGTGAGGGTCCAAAGAGGTATCCACACAAATCTTGAAGGCGGTGGTCTTGCCAATGCCATAGACGCTGCAAATCAGAGCATATGCCAACTCCTTGTTACCTCGCTGGTGAGGAACCAATGGTTAGTATTTTCAGGAAACCGTACCGAGAATATCTGAGGATTGGCTGTTTGGAGTTTAGAAATCATTATAGTAATTTGATTAGAATACTATTTGTTTGTCAGGGTTATAGGTATAGTGGCAACATTGGGAGACAGGAGCTGTGGCCCACTGTGGCAAATAAACTCAACTGATTTGCTGCCAAAAGAAAATTTAGACAACAAAACCATATTCAGAAACACATATTCCTGGAAGACCGGTGTGTATTATATATACACATAGGTATGGGATGGTATGGGCCAAAGCGTGTCTGAGTTATTGGGTTCAGTACCCCAAAATGATGGCTTCAGGTCCTACAAATGAGCAACTCTCTTTTGCATCTATACACATGTGGCATCATGCGCATCTGATATGTATGTACAAAAATATTACTGTACATGCACAAAACCGGTGGAGGGTCAAACGTAAATATGTATTTGTATTTACATAACACAAAAAATAACGATACACTACTTGATATCAATAGAATATGTAGGCTGTTGAAATATCTATGTATTACTGTATATATATATATACAATTAATTGCAACAAAAACATAACAATATTATATGTATGCAGTATATATATAATATTAAAATATACATACATGTTTTCAATGCGTCCAAGCCGTTCCTTTGGCCATCAGCCCATAAGATGTTAATGTTGATGTAAAGTTGCCACATCTTCATGGATACTTAGTCCAACATGTACCTTGTCATTCCCTGTTCGTCCCCTGTCAGTTGCATCTCCTGGAAATTGGAACATGTTTTTCAAGCATGCTAGAGATGCAGAACACGATTTATCGGCAATCAAACGTAGCAATTGGACATCCCCCATAAATGGAGGTATTCATGGGAACATCCCTGAAAATCGTCTACAAGTGGTGACCAGCGGATGAGTTTTCATCACCTTTGAAGGAGATGTTGGCCGATGCTGGACTCGCAGCTTGGAAGCCGCCGCTTGGACATCCACCAGTCACCAATCAGTGTCAAGCAAATTCATCCCATCATATCCAATAAAACAGTGATGGTACATAAACCCCCATGAATATCATCAAGAATCCTCCCACACATGACCCATGAAGTCCATAAACAATATAGTACCCTTATCCCATCCCACAAGATCCTGGTAAATAGGCAATAGGGATCCCATTCTGGTTTACTTCAGAATCACCCAACAAACCAGCTATAATGTAATATAATATATTAACCCTGTATTCACCCATCAACCAACCATCATTTCTCGTTCCATCCTTCAAGGCCAAGGCGCGTGGGATATCCTGTGGGAACGAACTCAGGTTGTGGCTCTGGGAAAAATGCTGGGAAAATGCCCCTATGATGTGGGACAATGATGATCAACTATGGGATTTTGAGTTAACTATGGGATTTGATTTTTTTTGGCAAACAACTATGGTTTCGTGCAGATTTTGTCTTCAATTATCCTGATATCAATAGATGCAGAGAAATCGGGTCATGTTGCCTACGAAACCATCCAATGTTGGGTTGTCTGGAGTATTGAACCATATTCATCCATATTCCCAAGTATAGAGGGCGAACGTTGCTGCACCAGAACGTGGGCTGGTTTCGATGGTCTAGTACCAAATAACTATTGCTTGACTTGTCCCGCCCTCACTGCAGTATTTTAGTAAGATTTTGCTTTTTGATCATTTTCTATCTTTTTTGGGGTTGCTCAAACACCATTCGGAACCACTAGGCAGTTTTGACAACTAAACCGACTCCTCTGGTTTGGCGGATCATTTTTCCACACAGTAACCTGCATCCGGTATACCGGACTATGGGATGGAGGACGACTTTTTTTGTGCCTCTCTACATCTGAAGTCTACACATTGGACATCTGATTTCGTGCTGTTGCCAAAGGCATCTAAAGTCAATGTTGTCTTCTTGAGGAATATGACATTTTCCTCCAGAACAGGGAACATTGCCGCAATGACCCATCAAAAAACCAGCCATTCCCCCAGATTTCCACGCCTTTCCGGCCAAACGCAAGCGTCGCTGCGTCAAGCTACGCCTGCACTGGGCACGATGTGGGTGTCATGGAAACGTCATCCCAAATAGGGATCTACTTTGGGGTAAACTAACATAGATGTGAACAAAAACATGGTTTTCTCAGGTCTAGTAAATGATGTACAAATGCTTGATTTTCTACATCTACGTTGGTTCACAGGAGGTTAGAATTGTTGGTGACATATTGGAAACCATCTGTTTTTTGTGACTTGTCTCAAGCTTTTGACACCTAAAAGAGTTCAACTTTCTAGCAGTCCTGCCACAAGTTGAACGGTTGGTTATGCAATTTTTGATTTCGTTTGCTCTACTTTGCGCGCTCAGGGGTCACACCGCACACCGCTAGTTATGCAATCTTTGAAAGCAAATCAACTGTGTATGTAAAGTGCAGCCCGCAATTTGTTGACCATACCCAGCTCTCTTGTTACTTGACTGTTTACAGCAGATGTTTCCCACAAAGCAACCCTACTATTGTGGGACACAGCAACATGCCTGCTGCCTTCGGCAGTCAAGAATGGGGCAGGATTGGACCACAAATCTGGACACGTTTTCTCTATCAAACAATCCATTTGTCCCATTTTGTCCCATCATTTCGACATATTTCGACCATAAGATTCTTCAATACTGATCACATCCAACATTGATGTTGTCTTCCTATGTCGCAGGGGAATGCCGACCACACTTTTTGCGCGGCTGCAGGTGCAGTCGAAAAACAACACGAAACTCAGTTGTGGCTCATCAAACCTTTGGTAATTCAACCAGCAAATCGCATAAAAAAAAAAAAACTGTGGGTGATAATGGATGATACATTAAGTCATTAAGTCGCCTCATCCAACAAAGTCACCCCCATCTTTCTGCCAACAATTCCATTGTTATTTTGGTACCTTAGGGTAAACTTCATGTGAAAAACCTATGGTTTCCCTGGGAAAATGATCTACAAATGCTGCCAGGTTCCGCCTAATGCTGGCAGCGACCGCCAGCCCCAGCGCCACCGTCGAGCTGCCCGTGAGGCCGCAAGAGACCCGTGATGTGAAGACCTGGAGCGGAGCATGTTGTTCTGGATAAACAAAGATCTAGATATGCTATATAGTTATATATATATATACAAACAACATATCATACATATCATATCATTGGTTCATTGAATAGATTGCCAAAAACATGTACATACATATTATGACTATAGTGTGTTTAAATGGAAAACACATATGTATGTATTGTGTATATGCAGTTATGAAATAATGTAATATCTATATATATATTTATATAAATAATAAATAATACACATAGTTATATAATACATTCTATGCAACAAAAACTGGGTTGTACTACACGCGATGATGTAATAATCCAACATCTGTAAAGGGGTCACAAAACGATAGGGACGGACTGGGGATACATGTTCCACCTTGCAAACCATCGATGCTACCATGTGGATCGTCCAAAATGGCCTGAAAAAGGCAACTAAGTTAAGCTTTGCAAATATAATTATAGTTGCATGGGTGAAACTAAACATAACTAAAGTAATTTACCACTGAGGGGTCGTTTTCTGTATAATTTCTAATTATTGTATATATATATATATCATATACTTTTTGTTGAATTCCAAATCGTCAGATCAATGTTGAGTTGCAGTATCCAATACTACTCAATTACATATTACGGTAGTACCTATGTATATCTACAAATGATATTTATATAAAATATTTATGTATATATTATATGTATAATATTCTATATCAAAATACACATGTTGTACTGGATTGTTTCATTTATGCAGTCAACATGGATATCAACTTCATGGATCATCCCAACAGGGGCCCGTCAACTGCTAAGTATGTGTGAGCATTGTCCTTGGAGCATAGGGTTTTTTCTGTTGCCCACATCCTTTCCATCTTTTGAAAGAATGAGAATCTATGGTTTCTGGTTCTATCCGGTATTGTCCGGTATTGTCTGTGGCAATTATGCTTGTTCGTCTTGTCCATAACTCGCCTTGTTTGCAGCTTCAGTCACTTCAGCCAGTCCCGAACAAAAACAACATGAATAGCCCATATTTTGAAGGTATGATCTCATGATATCTCATGTACGCAATCAGGCTGATATCATTTGAAACCACCAAATCATTTGACAATCAAATGATACAAAACAAACCTCATTCAACCGAACCTTATCTTCCTGTCAAATTCTGAGATTGGATTGCAAGTGACTCCATTTTTGTGGCTTGGATGATCTTGGATGCCTTTCTTTAATCACCGTTAATCTTGCCGCAAAAATATCATGTCAACCTCGGATTAGTGGTACCGAACTGAGGAAAATTGGCAACTTCTCGACCATTGGTGATGAACCCATAAAAATCCCATATTGTCATTGTCATATTGTCATATTGTTCAATAGTATCCGATTGAGCCATAATTTTCATGATGGTATGAATCACTAACCCATTCAAGCCCAGTGAAATAGAACCATATCTTGTCCCATATCATCACTAACACTATCCCATATATTATACCATATTATCACATATCATTCTCCCATTTAAAAAAACTAGCAGAATGACTTCTCACCCTGCTGCTATCGCCGCTGCCGCCGCCTGTGGCGCAGCTTCCGCCCTCCGGACGCTGCGAGGCGACGTGCCGGTGCCGGCTGGGAGGAGGAAGGCGGTGGAGGACGTGGCCAAGACCTCCGGCCGCTCCAAACATTGGGGAAGCCAAGAAACATTTGGGGATGGGTAACTAAGCCAGAAACTGAGAATTCATTGCAGCACTTTTTCTTTTTTTTCGCAAAAACACATTGAGGATCACCATATGATATTTCTTGAAAAATCCATGGGATACCAAGAATTTGAGGTTTGAATGTGTCTGAAAATGGAGTATACCTTCAAAATTAAAGCCATTTAAGAGGGACATGATGGTGAACCAGTGGTTTTTTGGGTGCCCTATTGTCAGACAAACCCTGATATGCATTTTGTAGATTTTGTACATACTTGTACTCAATTTGGGTGATTTAACCTTCATAAGTTGGGATATGACCCCTACAAGTATGGTGACTTTATATCCCCAACTGCAACCCCAATTTGTTCCCTCCATCTCAACACATACCCTAAAAGCCACAATAATGCCTTAATGTGCTATTTAGATAGATTTGTTCGCCAAGTGGACAAGAGTCCCAAATCTGGTATTGCACAAACTCTACGTTGCATGCTTTCCCCAGTAACACAGTCAGAACAACATCCTGCCAATAAACTTGACAAAGTCCACACAGATCTAGCTTGCCCGCTACCATTGGCTCTTAAGATATCATTCATCCTGAACAATGATCTACCAAAGCCTAATTACCCAGAAGCAACAACAAGTCTTAGAGTCTTAGAACTTAGAACTTCCTATTTCCTCTCATGATGAAAAACATGGCTAGCTGGAAAGTATCTCCTGCGTATATTTATGCTTCACCTATTGCAAACCATTTTTTTCCTATCGGCAGTCATTCAAAACCCATATGACCCATATGTGATATGTGTGTTTAACGTGTGTCTCCCATCTTCACAGCTGAGCCACGGCCACGGCAAACAGCCAGCGCCCCTCGGTGGCGATTTGGCGATTTGGCCAAACATGTGGATATATCCTGGGATGTACATGGGAGGTTTTTTGTCAACAACTTGATATAGGTTGGTCTGAAACTTGGGAAGTTGTAGCCCTAAAAATTTGACATGGCATAAAATTGGCAATTTTCATTTGGACATCGATGATTAACCAATGGCTTTGGGGGGTATCTTATGTACAAACCCAAGCATCTACCCATCTACCTACCTGCCTGTCTATATACATACCCACATGACCACTGTTTCGGAGGCTTAAACAGTGCAACCCATAAAATGAGAGGTACACCATAAAAAATAAAAGGGCATGTTCTTTTAATGCGTATGCCGTATGCATGTGTGTCTGGGTGGGTTGATGGATGTATACAGTATGTATGCAAACGTTGACAGAGAGAGATAGAGGAACAAAAACAAAAACAAATAAGCTTGCTTGGTGGGCAAATCACAAAACCGCTTACTTTGGAACTAACACGTTGTCCCACAAGGATTTTGTGTAATGTGAATGTGTTCAAATTGTCGTCGTTTAATCCCACAAATGCTTGAATATCTTCAGGTCATTGTGTCTTGGATGTTGATGGATTTTCACCCCTTCAGTCCCAAAACCATTCTAACATCTCCACATCCTGCTGTCACGGGGAATCACCTGGATGAACCCAGTGCAAATCATACCCGACAGCAATTTGACATAGAAAATTTCAGCGGGGCATCTTCGATTCCCTGCGAGAAGGTGATGCTCGAAAATCAGCCACCAAACGGTGATGACATCGGCACGTAGCTAGTACCCTTTATTCTAAAGGACCCCCGAAACATGAGACCCCTTACCTAAATGGAATGATCATCCAAGTTGAACTCAGTCGAGTCCGTTCCCCTCAGCCAAGCATCCATGGCCATGGCCGAGCACGGGATAGCCACGCGGCCAGCCGCGTTTTTGCTTTCGAGCCACCGCTATTTGCAGGAGCAACGCGCGGGTAAATGGGCTTTTAAATGGGTTTGGCGTGATGGTGCATGTTCTCAACTTCAACAGAATTCTGACTATATCATATTGATTCATATTGTATCTATAGTATAGCTTCGTGGCTCAACCAATATTTACATTGAACAAAGGTTCAAAGGACCCCCAGGAAGTCACAGAGGTACTCCTCTTGCCATACAAGGTGTAAAGGAATGTCCCTAAGGCTTGGATTGGTGCCCGGGGTCCTGATCAAACATAAGAAACATAGCTTTGACCAAATATGATTGGGGAACACCACCACATGTGATGGTTTCGAAGCCCATTTTCCCCATACAGAAAATCATTGACTCAACAAATCCGATGTCTCATGTGAAAGCCCTGATCCACTGTTGATGCAGCCGCCAATAAAGCACAAGTGTTTGGACTTCAGCATGTCGAACCAGGAAAAATTAAAGTATGCAACACAATAGAGTGCAACCCCAAAAGGGATGAATTGCTCAATGGGAATTATAGTGTCCTTTGTGTTGATGTTGATACAAAACGGTGTCCCAAAATGATATGTGTTGGTTTCAAAACCCCATTAACTCTCACTATCATAGGTTTATTTGCCACAAGCCCAACAGTTAATCTACTTATAAACCATGTTAGCTACCTATGAGACACCTAACTCAGATTTTAAGTGATATCCCATATAGTTCCCCATGAAATATCATCACCTCTAGATGATGTCTCAATTTCATGGATTAATTCCGAAACATCAACGGGCTTGCAGAATGATTGATGATGTTGATGGTCGTTTGAGAAAAAACATGGGAAGGATACCCTCCGGCAATCAATCATGGCACTTGGAAATCCACTACATATGGAGGTGTCAATAGGAAAATCATCTACATATGAGCTCCCCTCAAAATCCTTTACGTCTGAGTAGTTGCTATTGTTATGGTTATCGCTTTTGGGGCGGCCTATTGCTTTCCAGGGTTTTGCAGAAATCAGAATATTCAAAACAGGCTCGGAAGTATCGAGGAGTTGTTTGTTGGTGTCAGGTGCTTCGGCAACAGTTGATATTGCTTTCATTTTGCATTAATGTCCTTTCATGTTCCTTTCATGTTGCATTCATTTCCTGTCATGTTCCTTTCATTTGCATGCATCTTCCTTTCATTCTGCATTCATTTCCTTTCATCTTCCTTTCATTTGTATTCATTTTTTAATTTTCCTTTCAGGTTCCTTTCGTGTTCATTCCAATGTGCATGCATGTCCTTTCATCTTCCTTTCATTTTGCATTCATTTCCTTTCATTTCGTTTCTAAGGCTATGGAAATGGCTTTATGGCTTGGCCAGGGGACCGAGTGCAGCAAATGGTTATCGCTAGGTTATCGCTAAACAACCCCTACAACAATATGACATTGCTGGAAGGATTTTTCCGCAAAATGACAGAGATAGAGAGAGAGAGAGACAGAAAGAAAGAAATACAGAAAGAAAGAAAGAAAGAAAGAAAGAAGGAAAGACAGAAAGAAAGAAGGAAAGACAGAAAGAAGAAAGAAAGAAAGAAAGAAAGAAAGAAAAAAACAAATAAAGAAAGAAAGAAAAAAAAAGAAAAAAAAGAAAGAAAAAAAAACGAAGAGACAAAGAGAGAAAGAGAGCAAGCGAGTTGGATGCCAAATGACATGGTACAGGAACTGCAGGAAACAAGGCACGACAGGTTGAATTTCCCTTATCGGTTTTGCCCGTTGGGTGAATGTGCACAACAGTATTTGCTTGGTTATGGTCCCAGGTTATCGCTTTTGGGGAGGCCCTAACGCCTTACAGTGTTTCGTGCACATCGCAAAAAACTCCTGCAATACTAAAATGGTCTTCAACCATTTTGACTGTGACTCATATGATTAATTTTCCACTGCCATGTTGGACTACCAACGGGTGTGTAACGATGCTCACAGAGGATTCCAAGAATCACACGCCACATCCAGGTCACCTAAATCTATGGATTCTACCACTGAATCGTGCTCGTCAAATCAACATACACTGTCCTAGAAACGGCTGTTAACTTTAAATTGTATCAATCAAGTCAAATCATGTTAATAGTCACATCTATTGACTGGGATAGAATAAGGATGAAACAAATAAACATCATCTCAAACAACCAGCTGCCAGTACCGACAATAATATCCAAATTCAAGGCACTATGGAAAACAAAAAACAATAAACAACCAAACATGCAAACTGAAAACAGGGAAAAACACATGCAAACCATGCAGGAAGGGCCCCTCCGGTTATCAACAGAAAAATCTGCCAAAACCCAGCAGTTTGCCTAGGCAGATTGAGCATGTGCTATCCTCCGAACCTAGGAACATTGAGGTGGTAAGCCACTGGATGGACATACTACAGACTACGAGGTTCTGTTGACTTCCAACCAGCCAATTATCTGCATAGGTTGACTGAGAATGAACATGTCAGGGGGTTGCAGGAAATGTCAAACTGATTTCGCATTCATCATCAAAATGTTTTTGCCAAACTTGCACAGTGAAAGCCGTCTATTCAAATACATGCAAATATCATGGAGGTTCAAACGACCTCCCCAAGGGGGTCCCCTAATAATAGATGGTTTAGATTTGCCCTTATTAAATGTGGTTGTTGGTAGTTAACAAACCTTTGTTTGATTGAATTCCGGTGTAGATTATTTGCTAGCAATAGCGTTTTCCAATAGTACCTATACCAGATTTTTCTTGTCCAAATGAGTATTTATGATTGTATAGTATAGCTATAACCAGTAGTGCCGCACAAGGCGGTGGCGTAAGTTTTTAAAATAGGAAACCTATAGGAGAGGTTGGTTGTTGTGAATCACGGATGGCAGAGCGAATCCACTGATGGACCGAAAGGTGGTTGAGGTCTCCTCTCTATCTCTCTCTCTTTATCTCTCTCTTTCTCTCTCTTTCTCTCTCTCTTTCTCTCTCTCTTTCTCTCTCTTTCTCTCTCTTTCTCTCTCTTTCTCTCTCTTTTTCTCTCTTTCTCTCTCTTTCTCTCTCTTTCTCTCTCTTTCTCTGACTACCTACCTACATACCTACCTACCTACCTACCTACCTACCTATGTATCTATGTATCTACGTATCTACGTATCTATCTATTTACCTACCTATCTACCTATCTATCTACCTATCTATCTCCCTATCTACCTATCTACCTATCTACCTATCATCCCTCCTGATTGTGGGGGGGGGACCCCCCCTCTCGTACATTTGTGCATTTGTAGAAGTATTATATAAATAAATAAATACTAATAATACTAATAATAATAATTATTATTATTAAAATAATAATTATTATTATTAAAATAATAATAATAATAATAAAAATAATAATTATATATATATGCATATATATATATACACATGTAAATGGTAGCCAACAAGGCTGGCACACCCTTTTCGTTTCCCTTTGTTGGACGGTGCTTCCGCCTTGCCGCGGGTCTCGTTACCCGGTGTCTCCCATTGCCCGTTTTTGTTTCGCTTTGCTGGTGTCGTTCTTAAAAACCCTGTCGCCCCGCGAGGCCTTGTCCGGGTCCTCGGGGTAGTAGCACTTTGCCGGTCGCTTGGAGTACCGGTCAGGCTCCTCCCCCTCTGAGTCAGTCGACGCCTGCTTCTCAGGACCCACCTGCGCGCGTAGTGCCACACCCCAAAAGGAAAAAATGCCACCCTTCTGTCAGGAAGTAGTTGTGGCCGGGTAGTTATGCATATTTTGTCTCTGCGCCCTTGCAGGTACAGCCTACTTATCATGCACATCCCTGTGAGATGTGCCAAGTACTAACCGGCCTTGACCACCACGAGGCTTTTGTCGGACGACATTCCCTTTTTTTGGTAACGTCAATGTCTCTTGTGTTTCTCGCGTGCGGAGTGCTTGCAGCAAAAACGCTGCGGGGACAGCGCTGGCTCTGCACAAAATAGCACTTCACCAGCAGTCATTTTGGGATGAACCCCCTCCCAAAAAAAGTGAAAGATTGTTCCAGTGGCGTCATAATTTCTTTTTCCCCGTCGCCATCCATTGTCAAGATGTTCCCCAAGATGTCATCTTGGAACCTTAAACGACCACCTTAAAGCAGGTGTTTTGCTTGGGAAAAAGTGAAGGTTTCTTCTATGAA
>Ga0126342_10014118_pt1 | contig 14118 bp, 11 predicted proteins | sample Cyp1metagenome_FD_92528 | JGI IMG/M metagenome (GOLD analysis project Ga0126342, IMG submission 92528) | Coral microbial communities from Lord Howe Island, Old Settlement Bay, Australia - Cyphastrea 1 metagenome | ecosystem: Host-associated > Invertebrates > Cnidaria > Coral ...
GTCGTGGCTCTTCTTACATTAAGTGCAACAACATATAAACCCTAAAGGTGTCGTGGCTCTTCTTACATTAAGTGCAACAACATATAAACCCTAAAGGTGTCGTGGCTCTTCTTACATTAAGTGTAACAACATATAAACCCTAAAGGCGTCGTGGCTCTTCTTACATCAAGTGCAACAACATATAAAACCCTAAAGGTGTCGTGGCTCTACTTACATTAAGTGTAACAACATATAAAACCCTAAAGGTGTCTTGTCCCTGGTGATCCCATTTATGCCCAAAGTGAAACTCAAACATGTACGCCCAAAGTGAGCTCGAATTTATGGCAATTCTGTAGTAAGGTGGCCCATAGTATCGTTTTTTGGACTGCTTTGCACGTAATTTGCTGGTAATTCATAGGGTTTCACAAACATTTCGGCGCAAGTGTCATATGTGTTGCTCCGAATGAATGTCCCCCTGCAGTTGTCAACACAATCCTTACCAGGATTTTGCGTGGTAGTGTGTGGTGGCATTTGCTGTTGCCGGGACTTTGCGCGGCGAAGTCGTCCAACACTCGGTCAGAGCAACATAGTGATGCAGCAGGTCTGTAGCGTGGCCCTTGGGATTCGTAAGTCTATGGCATAGCTCGGCATAGCCACGATACTCCAATGCTGCAGAGGTACCAGACTGGGCCCCAGCCGAGGTTTGAGGGAACTTTCCCATTCTGCGCAGGTCAGCGACCAGGGTAGGTCAAGCGAGGTCATGGCAGATCACGGCAGTAGGAACACCCCAGCAACTTAATAGCCAAGCTGAATACGCTGCAGGAAGCCAGTGGAGATGCTGTGCACTTCAATCGGATACTGCTGACGGGGTACCAAGCTCCTATCAGAACCTTGGTCGATCAATTATGAGCCCCATGCCTTTTGATTTTTTTTGGCTGGATGGTTGCCGGCGGCACCACGGTTTGGGCCCACACCTCTGTGAGGGTCGGGATGCCAGCACAGACTTCACTTGAGACGCTTGGATCCTTTTGCCTCCCGCAAGACGCAGGGCAACAACGTACAACCGTACAACCCAACTATGCCAAAGTAACATCAGCTGTGGAGGATAACATTGAACACCTCATGCGTGCATATGGTTCACTGGCTGCTGAAATCGATCCGAGGATTGGCTGAAGCTGGTGTCCAGCCGACCATCTTGGGGAGGTCGACGCAGCTCAGGGACTGAACCCAATCTGTGGAAGGCAGCGCGAAGTTTGATCCATCCAGAGACCCGGCCACACAGGCCACGTCACCAATGAAGTTTGGACAAGTCCCCCAGGGAGAGAACCACCTCAGGAAACCACAAAGATTCCTCCACAAGTCCTGGGAAAGCAAGTGGAAGAGACCTCAAATACTGCCCTGAGTCATCCTGACTCCGATTCAGCACAAGTCAGGTCCAAGTCATTGGTGCCAAGCCCCTGTGTGCTACTTTGATGCGGCACATTGAGCATCATTGAGCTGCCACACTGGAAGCAGTACTTCCCGTGGATGTGGTGGAAAGTAGTGGAACAAGTAGTGACAGCGACGATGTGAGACAGGAGCGAGATGCCGAGATGCCAAGTTTGACGCGTTGGACGCAGAACTCGCGGAATAACTCAACGACACTCGTGGTTTCACCCTGGACCCCAGCTCCCTGCACACCTCCATGGAAGGATTGGCAAAGCGCAAGGCCCTCAAACGACAAAAGTATAGCAAAGACTGGAAGAAAACAGGAATGGAATCACAATGCCAAAAAGCACCTGGACATTTCCATGGTGATGTGTCACGAGTGTAGCCACAGAGCTGCTTGAAAGCTGGTGCAGACAGGAAAAGGGGTGAGGCTCAAGCCAGAAGGATTCACATTTGTTCTTGCATAGAAGATATTGAGAGCAGTCAAGCTATTCTCCCATCATGGCATATAATGGTGAGATTCACGAGTAGCAGGCTATGTGCTGACATATGCTGGGGCACAGAAAACCCAAACCTGTCACTGTCAAAAACGTGAGACAAAATGGTAGATAGATTATTCAAGCGGAGAGAGAGAGAGAGTCGACCGTGTTGTACAGTGTGCAATTGTTATGGTTTGCTACTTTCTTACACGTTTTTTTTCATGACTTGACTCATTCACAAACACACATTGATCTTTCCGGCCGGGGGGGGGCAGGGCGTGCAATCAATTCGTGTTTGTGCGGAGGCTCGAGGAGGCCTGAGCTCCCAGTCCAAAAAAAGGACACAAATTCTTGAAACATCATGAGACTGCAACGCAGCAAAAGGTTTGAACATTTTGCTGCAAGTCAAACATCATAACAGGAACCAACTTTGATGTTCAGAGAAACCCCTTTGCCGTGCACGGACCAGCAATCATCATTAGCTCACAACAAGGAACACTGAAACTATCCTAATGTTGGCAAGACCGCAAGCAACTGCACAGTGGCGGATTTGTATCAGCCTCAGATAATGTGTACAGGAGACCTTTTGGACAAAGTTAAATGTCATTGTGTATCGGCATGTTTCTTTTAGGCCTGCCATCCAGTTGCAGAAGTACTAAAGCGAGGCAAGAATTCCAAACTTCACTTTGCGACTCCAAACAGTCCTGAACACGTCAGGATAGCGACACCGCAGTCCCCGAGTCAATTTTCGAAGGTACGACGAAGGGCTGATGTCTTGGAGTTCCTACATATTTGTATTCCAAAGTCTGAAGTCTGGACCACTCTAGGCAGCTTGCGCCGCAATTTTCTTGGGTGAGGAACTTACTCTTGCGGCTACCAAACTTATATGGAGGTTTCCTGAAGTGAGGGTACCTCTAAATCATCCATGTTAATAGGATTTTTCCTTATAAACCATCCATTTTGGGGTACCCCCATTTATGGAAACCTCCAATTTTTTGATGTGGCTCAGAGATTTTGGCCCGGTGGTTGCAAGGCAATTTCCATTCCGTCCGCAATTGGAGACGCAGAGCGCTCAACAAAGGCTTTGGGTAGGAACCAAACGAGAACACTTCCACCTAAATGATCCAAACAGAGTGAGTCCGCGGTTCTGCATTTATTATACATTTTGATACATTGTGTAGGTCTTGTAGGTTTAATTTGTGCGTTTTGCATTGAGTCTCGCTGAATTTCTTCGAACATCAACTTCAATCATTTGGAGGTTATTTTCCGCGTGCAACAAGTTCAAAGGCAGCGGAGAGTCAAAACTACGCAGATGACTAGGCCCTGAGTTGGTTGGTTGCGCGTTCATGTAGTGTTCGAGGCAGATGTCGAAGTCATTGAAGCTGGAAACTTCGTGGAGGCAAGGTACTTGTAAGTGGTGTTTTTGCAGTTGAGATGGCGAACATATGTCTTGTTTGCAAATGTCAGGACATCGTTGTGAAAGACACTGAAAAGAAAACATATGAAGGCAGCCGAGCAGAAGATGCAAAGGATTGCAAAACGACTCAAAACGATATCCGATAGTTGTACAATGTTGTATAATCCGACATTAGAACGGAAAAAAACACGGAAAATTAACCTGTTCCTAGATGAGGAGTCTGTTGAAGTTGGGGATTCTTGATTGCCACGTTGGATGAGCAAAGAGCTGGCATGTGCTGGGTGCGAAGGCCGGGTGCGAACCCGCTTTCCACCTGAGCCCAATGGCTACCTTCATATTGGTGTGGAACTGAGTCACCGTGTTATGGTAAAACCGCATCATGCACGATATCGATGGACATGGCGTTGTAGTTTTTCTTCATTTTCTTCATCTCATTTTTTAAAAATTCTTTTGACATTAGTGGGTGATGATCATAGTGACTGGGTCATAGTGGTTGTCGCGTTGTGGTGGTTTGTTGTTCTTCATTGATGTTATTCCTTTCTCTGCATTCAAGTGACCAAGGCCATGTGAAATCAATTTGCTTGAATTTTGGAATTGCCCGAGCCCCATCTCGCTGCGGTTTTTGGAATACCCGTATCAATGGAGCTGAACTTGAAGCTCAATGCAAGGCCAAAAAGTTCGGAGGAAATTGCAACCTGCGATTTGACGACACCAATCCTGAAAGTGAAAAGCAGGCCCATGGTTTCAAGTCTTTTTACACTTCGTTTTGTCGGATCATATTTCATTTGGTCGGATCGCAAATTGAAGCAACAGCGCCAACGATCATCAATGACCCTGGTTGAAGGTCTTCATTGATAGCATTCAAGAAGACGTCAGGCTGGAGTTTGCCATTTCTTTCTGTCGTACAGTCCGTGAGTTATCTCGGAAGGTGGCTTGGCTTTGAATGGGACGGTGCAGACTCTTGGCTTCGATATATGAATTGAGACATATCGGAGACACATGTTGAACACGTGAGATGTTCAAGTTGGAGGAAAGATATGCATCTGACTATTTCGGGCAGCTTTACGAGTGGGCAGAGGCGCTTGATCTTCCAGAATCTGTGCTTGATTCTGGAGTAATTATCACTTCGCTGGTCATACTATGTCATAATGGTCATGAGTCATAATGCTTCAGGCATTCATCGAAAGAGGACCGATGCCGATGATACACTTGTGCCTTTGCTATACTCACAGCATGCCACAAATCACCTCATGGTGGCAGAGGATTGGCTTACGTGGATGAGCTAAGTGCAGAGGACCTCGCGAAGTAATTCTTGACCGTGAAACTTAACATGTGCAGACATTTGAAATGGAGGGACAGCTCAAAACACTGGCATTCCGCGCCAAAATAGACCATTCACTGTAAATGTTTGATGATTTTCGTAGATTTTTGTATACATTTTTAAAGGTCTCAGATGGTCTCAGATGTCCATTGAGGAGATCTCAGAATATCGAGGCTCCGTTACAAGGCGAGTTGAACTTTTTTGTAGCAAAAATCTGTTGCCGCTGTCAGCATTGAAGGCCTGGAAAGGATAGTCCCTTCAGGGATCGACCTGAAGAGGAGAGTCTGGAACTTGAACATCTTGAACTGGACAAACTCAGCATGTGGGGTTTCTTCCCTAAACCAAGGTATCCAAGGTTAGATTCTTCATCATCCTTCCGCATTTTTTGAATTCATTTTGGTGGATTGTTTTCGGTCCCCAATTACTGAAACACCCGATTTATTCATATTTATTCAACAATGTCAGATGTCTCGTCATGTGTTAGCAGTAGCTGATGGCGTGTCTGAGGCTTGCAAATCTTCCGCAAAATGAGAGCTGGTGAGATGGCACAGGCGACCTGTTTGGCTGTGGCTTTCCTTCCTGGCTTTCTGAGGGGCAGACAGGTGACAGTACACGGTTGTTCGGCCACGAAACACGAGGATGACACCCCAACGATTTTGAGATGGAAAACCATGGACAAGTGGACAAGCTTTCCAGGGGTCTGCGGTGCTGCGGGCCAAGATTGACATGAGCCATCCCAACGTCATAATGTGGGAAGCCAAGGTGATGGTTGACCCGTTCCATTCGTTCCATTACTTGTTTGCTGAGGCGAGACCCAATCATGTATCGGATTTTGCCCAACACTCCTCATCCTCGAACCGGTGACAAGGCAGGAGGGCATGGCAGGACATGGCAGGACATGGCAGGAAGTAGCAAGCTGTTGCCGCACAAATGCCTTTGCGCCCAGTGGCCGATCTATCCTTCCTACGATTGGGCGCATGGTTTGTCCGATGCGATCGAGGCAAGCTGAGTTGAAAGCTGCAACAGGTTGAACCATCGCCAGAAGTGGGATTGATACATTGGCCATGGCTGGCACTTCCTTTGGTTGCAGGGTGTAACTCACTCCGTGTGCACTCTGGAATTCAACATGCACAATGCTGCTTGGTTGCGGCAACGTGTTTGAATGTCTAAGTCATTTGATAAGTCCGCAAGACTGATGGGTCTGAAACTTGGCACTCCAGACTCCAAACTGATGAAAGGTGGGTCTATCATGGTCTATTTCTACCTTTCGCATACTTTCGCTCGTTCTGCTTTTGTCACTCACTTCGAATGCCAATTGGACTCAATTGGATCTAAGGAGCTCTACAACTGGCAACTGACTCAGTCAAGCATGCAGCATAGCTTGGGTTCAATGGATGCATCATATGTGCCATAGTCAAGGTTTCATCATGTGTCATTTATATATACGTTATAAGAATACCTGTTATGAGATGGATGACATTGGATGACCATAGCACATGAATCCCAGGTTTTTGACCGTTGACGCTTCCCACATTCCCAGGTTCAATGAGCAGGTCCTCAGCTTGCCAGATTCCCTGCCCTTGTGCAGAGCACCCTCAGCACTTCCCAGGCGCCATGGATGTACGGGACCGTCCACTGAATTTTGGGGGGATTATGGGGAATTTATAGTGATTTTAAATAGATTTTATCATGACTTATATATCATGACTTTTCATGATTTATCATGATTTATGGATATCACATGATATCACAGGATATCACATGATATCACATGATATCACTGATATCGCTATTTGATTCTGGGAAAATCTCTGGTCAGATTTAGAGAATTTATCATAATTTATCATAATTTATCATAATTTATCATAATTTATCATAATTTATGAGCATGAACATCCATGAACATTCCCTCTCAAGTCTTGCCAACCAGTACCACAATCCATGGCGCCATGGCCATGTGGCAGGCAACACGAGTTTGCCAGACTCGAGATGACCAACGTGGTGGTCTCGAAGCACAGCTGCACGAAGTGATGAGAAGTGGCAGGTCTCCGGTCAGGTCTCAGGGTCATTTCGGTCATTTCATGATGAGGATCTTAACATTTCAGATGTTTTGGGATGCTTTGGGGATCTCAACTGGATCGTTATATTTTTTTTGAAACAACCCATTATTGAAATCCCGAAAATTGAGACACAGCTCTGAAATTTGCCGCACGAGGAAGCGGAAGCTGAAGTGGCTTGGTCGCAACGGTCGCAGTTGAGACCGCTGACAGCAGAACTCAGCTGGAGATGGAGTGCAGTGATTCCTTCTAAGGCGATTGGTTGAGGCAGGTTCAATGAAATTTGATCAGCCCAGACAGTTCAGTTTATGAAGTCGGAGAGCATCAAGGGAAGTTGCTGGCACAGGGTGGATATGTTGAGGGCTGGGACGATCCTCGCATGCCGACAATCTCCGGCATGCGGCCCGGAACCCAGCACCTGCTCAGCAGCTTATTGCACTTCGGCCACAGTACTCATGTTCTGCAAGAAAGCAAATCGAGTTTGGCCCCGCCTGCCTAATTGCATTTCGATTGGACCTACATGCATTCATTCATACCAATGATTCAATGATATCTTATGATGTGTGACAACAATACACTGCACTACACTGCACTGCACTCACATTGCAGTGCCTTAGAATAATCACATTACCAAGAATCAAGAAACATGTGATGCTCTTGCTCGGCGATGTCAGATTTGAGGTATAGAAAAGCACAATTTGTTGCCTGGAGAAAGCAACCCAACGTCAGATTGACCCCTCCAAAACATTTCCAGTGGTTTCCTCCTGAAACACTGCAGGGATGATGTTTCAGAGCCCTAAACGGAAGCGAAAATCCGTGGAAGCGACCCTAAGCCTAAGCTCTGAAGGCGGCGTGGTTACCCTCCTTCTGCCTTGCGCAAGCTGTGCGAGCTAGTTGGAGTCACGAAGGCGAGTCATTCAATCAGAAGCAGTGAAGCAGTGAAGCTTTTTGATGGATCCGATTGGATCCACATATGATCCACATATGATCCACATATGATCCACCTCCAAGTGGGGAGTGGGAGCTGGGCGGATCTCAGGATGGATAGGGCCCCATGAGGTGCCAACAAGTGTCATCGAGTTCAGCTTGCTGGAGAACTGTGTCCGGGATGCCTTGCAGGCACAAGATTTGGAAGGGAATGAAGATGCACGCTGTATACATTCGATTCATTTCGATTCTATCACATTCTGACATTGGGGAAGATCTTTATCATTCTTTCTCCTTTAGCACCAGCATTGAGTGTCACTTCATCAAATTTGTGCATCTTCAGGAGCAGGTTTCAGCAAAGGCGCTGTGCGTTCTTCGACCTCTTCGTGCTTGGCAGCCCAAGGAAGCCCAGGGAAGCCTAGCAATGCCCGGAGATCAGCGACGCCTTGTTAAGGTCACCATAACTAACTGGGATGCTGAAGACGCAGTACTTGAGGCGCTTGCGGCCAGCCTTCTGCAGTGCCAACTCAGTTGAATTCAGTTGATCAAGTTAATCAAGTTGCCATGCAAAAGCCAAGTGTTGAGAACAGGTGATGGTTCTTGATTGGGAGACTCTAGCTGCTAGCCAGCTGCCATTTACGGGCCATTTGTATCCATTTGTCACAATCTGAAATCGAAAGGCCACGGTCTCAGACAGCAGGTGCCAGGTGAAGACCGAAAGCTGCACTTTGGCAAGGACAGGGTTTGATGATGTGGCATGAACATCAAAATAGCTGGTAAATGGATGTTCATCCCCCTAAAAATGGTATTAATAGGCGGTATTGATCCATACCCATGTTTGATGTCAGCACTTGGCTTCAGCTATTGGAAGATTTGGAAGTCAGCGGGAATGTCCAACTGGTTCATCCCAGTTCTGTTCGGCGCTTGAGATGACCGTTTGATGACTGTCAGGAAATTTTGCTGGATGCCGAGGAGAAGCCTCAAACTGAATTGGAAATGCTTGAAACAGCTTTAGATAGACTATAGTGACTAATAGTGACTGTATCAATAAGATGACTAAATCAAGAAGGGCTCCTTGGTGAAACATGGTGAACATCAAGCTTTGAAACCCTGGCAACCCTAGCGCTGAGCTGCAGGACTTCCAAGAAGAGCCAGAGCCGGGATTCAAGCGCCTTGCGCCTGGAAGACAGGCTGTGCTCGGTGGGGTATGGTGAACTGCCCGTTGTGAAGTCCGTCACATTGTTTATTGGCATTTCCCATCATTTCCCTCATTTTCCCACAGTTTTTCGACATTTTGCCCTGGTGAGATTCAATATATTCAGCTATGACATGCTATGACCATGTCATGCTGATATTCAGGTCAAGCTCCGATATAGCTATGTCATCCAATGCGACGAGGAGCGGCTGCTCGATTTCGTTGTGTCGCGTCACCCGATCTGGGTTTCGTTCGATTGTTTGTTGTACAATAAATCCATGGCTGCCATGCTGATGGCATCAGGTGATTCGAGGAGCAAATGGAGAAGTGGAAGAGCTTCGTTGTTCCTATGATCCAGACTCCTTGGGCAAGAGGCCTTGCAGCACTGGATGAAAGCTGGCATGGTGTGGTGTTTTGTCGCAGTTGTTCCAGGCCCCCAAAGAAGGTGGCCGTTGTCCACTGGGCTCATGCCACCCTGCAGCGTTCTTATCATGATCAGAGTCCGGAGGGCCTTGGGGTCACCTTGTGATTGTTGAATATTTGTTGATTTTTCAATATTTTTTAAATTGATTTTTATTGATTTAAGGTCCACGCCTGTGACCGTGCGGCTGTACGAGAACCTCTTCGCTGACGCACGGCCAGAGGATTGCCATCTCCATGGTCTGTGGTTGCGGACGCCTCGATCGCAATTTTCGCTTCCCCTCCTGTCAGGAGGCAGGTGACTTTCTTGATGCGTTGACTCCAGACTCATGCAAAGAACTCAGCCAGATGCTCAGAGCAGCTCAGCCATTTGCTTAGGATTCATGATGTTAACATATGTTAACAGTGTCAACATGGTTTTCTTTTTTTTCCAGCTGACTTTTTTGGGCCCTTTTCTTGACGGCGACCCAGTGCACATTTCTCAGTGTCATGTCCTGCCGCACAAAGGTGTCCGATGCGAAACTGGAATTTCGGAGATGTGGCAAACACACCAGGACCGCAGCTTGGATCTGTTTGGTTTTGCTGAAGCTGACGTAGCTTTGCAGATCATGCGACCACAGGATCAATCGGAGGATCCCATTTTCAGGGCTGCTCGATTGCAAGTTTGCTTTGTGTTGGTTTTGTTACCATGTCGACGGCGGAATTGGCACGTCCAAAAAATGACATTCATGAAGAGACATGTCATCGGAATTCATCGGGCAGGTGCAGTTTGAGCGGTGTGGATTCTTCGCTTTGGATCGGAAGGCCTGCATCAAGACAGGTTCAGCTTAAGACACTCTCAGGGGATCAAGGCAAAATCTGCATTGAAGGCTACAGAGGAGAGATCAAGCCTGGTCTTCAACTGCACAATCACACCAAGGACTGAAGTTGACTGAAGGGTCAACTTGATTGCCAGAACTAATGTGTTTCATTCTGTTGAACTCCGTAACTCCCTACTGAGAATGATTTCAGCAGTCCAAAGTAAATCGTTGTTTTCTCTTGAGGCACAGGTCTCTCTATGCTTCTCTTCTGGGCTGGACACTTCTTGCGATGTGTCGAGGAGTGACTTTGGCAAACCCAAGAAGGGACCAAGAGAGACAAAGAGAAAGGCTGGACATCACCTCTTTCTGGCTTGACTTGGCAACTCTGATGATTATGATGTCCCCAGGCAAAATGAAGATGCGATCCAAGTGAAGTGCATCGAATTCGTGTTGCGGCTGTGCTGGCTCATCTTCCAACTGTTTCTCAATTTTCACCACTCATTGCTGGGACGATTTTCAGACTCCGCGTGCATCTGCTTTTGGATATTTTAGGATGGGATCTGGATTTCTTGCGTAAGGAAGTGGTTTTGCTGTGGCTGAGTCATCTTCTTGAGAATGGCACGAGCTGAGAAGTGTCGCATTTTGGTTCAAGTTTGAATTGTTTATTGGCATTGCAGGCAAGCACTACGTAGACTTTAAACGGAGCTTGCACATCTTTGCACCAAGGACACCTTTTTTTTGTATGACATCAACGGGTAGTGTAGAAACAAGCACATGTCTGCCAGCACTGTGGAGTGCAAGGACGGATGTAAAGATTTTATAAGACATAAGACTCACAAGACTCACAAAGATCTACTCGCTGGGCATACTTCACGATGCAGGCCTGGTACCCTGGCGTAGGCACTCCATCCGCATGAAGCTCCGAGCATCTTGGGATCCACATCATCCCAACCCCTGGGTTAATGAAGAGGGACAACGAAAAACAACATTCTAGATGGGTTGTTCATCTCACATTAAAGCACTTTTTATAAATCCATAAAACACCTATCAAGATCGATTGAGAACCATTATAAGCATTATAAATTATAATCCATTATATAAAACCATATAAAACCCATGAAGAACTGAAAGCCATTGCAACTCCATGGGGCCACCTGAAAATCCCCCCAAAAAATTCCAGCCCGGCCCTTTCAGAGGCTTGTGGAAGGCCTGCGCCTGAAGTGCCATCAAGGCAGGGTAACCCATGCTATGCCGCAAGGGGAATGCTCGAACCCCCAATTGCTTGATGATTATGGGGAATTATAGTAACCAATCATCTCAGGGAAATATCAACCAACCGGGGTTTTGAACTATGGATTATAGAAACCAAGATCATGGGGAATATCACAATCCATGAACGGGTTTTAGGTTCATGGATTGTCTCGTTGAAATGGCCATTTTTAGGGGAAACACATGTGGAAAAAAATCGTGCAGGTCGTCCCGAAGCAGTTGGACTGACAGAAAATTGGAGGAGGGAAACTGATGACAAGTTTTTGTCAAAGGAGGTTACTGATGTCATTCAACTATGTAGCTGCGGGCTTTTGTCATCTGCCCATTTTTGCCCTTAGAGCTCTGGCTTCTGGCATGGATTTTCTTTGGCCCAGCCAGTGAGGCTGCAACGGCCCCCCCTACCCATTGGATCCCATTGGTTCATTGCATCCCGGAGGAGTCAACTGGACGGACCAGATTCGCCAGATTCCTTGGGAGTCCCGACTTCTCGAGGAGGACTGCTTTCAGGTGAGAAACAACATCAACATGTGCGGTTTCGAAGACTTCACTTGGTATGTCACCATGATTCTGTCCATACCATACCGGGTTCTTACATGTTCTTACCATGCGCACAGAGTCTTGACATTATCATTCATGGTTGGTTACTTCTTTGCCTATACACACCTTTTGGGGGTCCGTTTTTGGGTATTTCATTCTTTTGCATTTTATTTGGGTTTTGTGCTGTCATTTGTCCAATGTGTCCCATCTGCCCACGGACCGACCCGGCCAGGTGCTGTTGCATCATTGGTGCCTCGGCTGCGCTTCAACTTCGACGCCGCGTGGTTCGTGCGGCAGGCCCTCTCAGTCAGCTGTTGCCATGAGCAGATGTGGGATTGGTTCAATTGGCACCCTCCCAAAAAGAAGGATTTGTATGGATTTGTGATGATTTGTTGGAGTTTCTTGATGATATTGATGTCTATTGTACCATGTGATACATCGCATTTTTGATCCATTGATCCATAGCCAGGTGATCGATCAATTGAGGCTGCCATCAGCATTGGACGCAATGCCAATCGGAGACGTCGTCAAAAGATGAGCCAGCAGGCCAGCAGGTCAGTGAAAGCTGCTCAAAATTTGGAACCCCAAACCCCACTATGATCCCACTATGCTTTGTCATCATTTTCCCTATTGACATGGCACTTTGGGAGTATCCCTGACTTTTGGAACCCAATATCCCACTTAGCCAGTTGGCAGCTGGCTAAGTCGTGGGATATCGTGGGATATCGCGGGATCCCGTTGGATTGATCCTGGATTGATCCAACTTGATCCAGGACCGAAAGAAGCTCAGAATGATGGAAGTTCGCCGCAAAATCGAGGCACCGGAACTGGGTCCCCTTCAACGGTCCAGCGGCACAGCTGGGCTCCGTTGCCAGGTTCTGAAGGGCAGAAAGGGCGCATCCAAGGTGCATTTGGGGTTTTTGGAGATTGTTTTTCACCGCGCCAGATGGATCCAGATGGACCTGGGATCCTGGATGATGGACCAATGGATGTCCGGTGGAAGGCCCAGAGTCCAGAAGAAAGTGATGCTGGATCTGACTCTGCAGAGGCTGCACCTGCCAACTCCATTCATTGAGCCATTGAGCCTCAACCTCCAATAGTGATCAGCTGCAAACTCCGTTAAGGAAAGAGATGCTGGGAATGCTAGGTACCAGCCCAGTTTTCACCAGTCTTCTGGTGCCTGTCACAGTCACCATTGGAAGTTGACAGGAATCTCGTGCTGGCGCGCAGCCGGAGGAAGCTGGCGAGGGTGAGGCCATGGATCAATGCCAGTTGTAGCGCTGAGCTCGACATCGAAGACATCGAAGATCTGCCAGGATGACTGGGCATTTCAAAGAAAAGCCAAAGCGTCAGCATCCAAGATTTCCATTCAGCAATTTTAGAGATTTCAATTAATTTCCATTTAGCGATTTTAGCGAAGCCCGGAAAAGAGCACAATCACGCACACAGCTTGATCAGCTTGGGGATGTTGAATTGGATGCTGTATTTTTCGAGGCGAGATGGTAGCATCCTCCTGAGTGAAGTTCACATTCTGCAGAGAGTTTCGGGTAAACAGAGATGCCCAGTCCTTCTGTCATTGTTGGTCCATGTGTTCTTTTGGTGAAGACAGTCTCATTTGTTCGCAAGACGAAGGATCCAATTCACAGAAACTGAGGTCCGCTCCAAGTCAGCGATGATGCCCGAGCAGTAGCTGAGACCGAGCTCTATGGACTGCAGCCAGCTCCAGTTTTTGGCAGCGTGTAGATGATGTGTGATTCTGTACGATGAATTGTTGGCATCTTCGAACTGGCATGTATATATATAATATTATATAATTATATATGTATATATATATGATTTATTATATTATATCATATTATATTATGTTATGTTATATTATATTATATTATATTATATTATATTATATATTATATTATATTATACTATATTATATTATATTATATCATATCATATTATATATATTATATTATATATTATACATATTATATATATATATATCCTAATACTTATTAAATAGTATATTATATTATATTATAATATATTATATTATATTATGTTATATTATATTATATTATACATATTATATTATATTGCATTATATTATATTATATCATATTATATTATATCATATCATATTATATCATATTATATTATATTATAGTATATTATATAATATTATATTATATAATATTATATTATGTTATATTATATTATATTATATTATATTATATTTTATATGTATACTAATTATTATATGCATACTTATATTTATATACATTACATATAATA